>Ga0070682_100000626_pt1 | contig 21510 bp, 21 predicted proteins | sample KBSC63LmetaG_FD_64668 | JGI IMG/M metagenome (GOLD analysis project Ga0070682, IMG submission 64668) | Corn rhizosphere microbial communities from Kellogg Biological Station, Michigan, USA - KBS C6-3L metaG | ecosystem: Host-associated > Plants > Roots > Rhizosphere | place: USA: Michigan...
AATTACACATTATCACAACTTATTTTGAAATTAGATTTATTAGCATTATTTTTAAACAAATAAATATTCAATAATGGATCTGGATTACAGAAAGTATGACATGACAAAATTCTCTGCCTTCACTGAGCAGGATGAAAAGCTCATTACTGAAGTTTACGATCAACTTTCTTTAGATTATGATATTTCAGTGATTGATATTGAAAACTCTCCTTATGAGCAATTCAGTTCGCATGACATGTATCCATTATTTATTCCTCAAATCTGTTACTTGGTAAAGGACAGAAATAATAACGGTCCTTTCTACCTTTTTGTTGTCAGCAAAGTTGGGATTACATCAAGAGGAGGTCGTTTAGGTCGTAAATTTGACACCATTCAACTTTGGGGATTAAAAAAACTTGAAGAAGATTTTGGATATATTTCCATTAACAAGAAAAGATTAATGGATAAGATTGCAGGAATATTCAGCAGTTTTAATATCAACTTTAAAGATCATGATTTTAAAGATTTCTATGTTTTAGGAAGTGATCAATATAAAGCCATGAATTTTTTAACTCCAAAGAGAAAAGAAACAATAAAAGTCTTTCCAAATGAAAATTTTAAACTCGAAGTGAGAAATAATATTCTGAGCTTTGGTTTACCGGAAATACTTACCATTGGAAATAGTGAAATCATCTCAAAGTTTTTAAACGACCTATAATTTCCAGAATTTTACCATAATTTCATCCCTCAAAACAGACAAATGCTGAAAATTTTCATCCTTATACGGAAATCCATCAAAAATTCCTTTGACAATATCCGGAACGAACAGCTGAAGCACAACCTTCTTCAGGCTATTCCTTTTTGGATAGGATCTGTTATTACAGGCTTTTTTGCCGTAATGTATGCACAGGTATTTGCCTGGGGTGAACATCTCATGAATTTTATCTTTAACTGGCATGCATGGATGATTTTCATTATGGCTCCCATAGGATTTGTACTTTCCTGGTGGCTGGTGAAAGAATTTGCCCCCAACGCCAAAGGAAGCGGTATTCCGCAGGTAATGGCCGCAGTAGAACTCGCCAATCCGAAAGAACACCGAAAAATCAGAAATCTTCTGAGTATTAAGATCATTTTTTTCAAAATCCTTTCCTCAGTTATTCTGGTAATCGGAGGCGGTGCGGTAGGACGTGAAGGACCTACCATTCAGATTGCAGGTTCTGTTTTCAGAAAAGTCAACGAGTATCTTCCCGAATGGTGGCCGAAAATCTCCAAAAAGAATATGATTATGACAGGAGCCGCAGCTGGGCTTGCCGCAGCTTTCAACACTCCGTTGGGAGGAATTGTTTTTGCAGTTGAGGAACTTTCCAAAACCCATATCAATTATTTTAAAACTGCTCTATTTACGGCTGTCATTATTGCAGGTTTAACGGCCCAGACTTTAGCCGGATCTTATTTATACCTGGGATATCCCAAGACCAACGATGTTTCTTTAATGGTAATGTTCCCTATTGTTCTTGTTGCTGCGGTTGCGGGTATTCTCGCCAGCCAGCTTTCTGTTGCTATGCTCAAAATCAACAGCTGGAAAAAGAACAAACTGAAAACGGATAAGGCCAATGTGATATTCCTGGTTATTTGTGCTTTAATTATTGCTTCAATCGCTTATTTCATCAACAGGGAAATTCTGGGCTCTGGGAAGGAAATTATGGAGCGCGTCCTTTTTACGAAGGATAAACACGAAGACTGGTATGTTCCGGTTTTAAGGATGCTTGGCCCTGCACTTTCTTTTACTTCCGGTGGTGCGGGTGGAATTTTCGCCCCTGCTCTCACTGCCGGGGCGAGTATAGGCTCTGTTATTTCTGGTGCTATTCATTTAACACCCAACGAAACCAATGTTGTTGTTTTGGCCGGAATGGTCGCTTTTCTTACAGGAATTACCCGGGCTCCTTTTACTTCAGCCATTATCGTTTTGGAGATGACTGACAGACATTCCCTGATTTTCCATCTGATGCTGGCAGGAATGGTTTCTTCCATTGCTTCTATTTTAGTAAGCAGGCATTCGTTATACGATGTGTTGAAAGTGAATTTCCTTGCAGAATTAAGACAAAAAGATTAGTCAGAAATCCTGAGTTGAAAGTTGATTTCTTTTAAAAGTAACTATTGAAAACAGTTTTTAATTATAATATGAAGCAATTTCCCAAAACACTAAACTTTAAACTCTCAACCATCAATACTCAACTATTTCACGAATCCTCTTGCATATAAGAAATATATTCTCTACTTTTGCACCTCGAAATAATTAACAAATTCATTTAACATTATGAACAATTACGAAACTGTTTTCATTTTAACTCCCGTTCTATCTGAGTCACAGGTAGAGGAAGCAGTGAACAAGTATGTAGATCTTATCAAAGAAAAGAACTGCGAAATCGTTGCTAAAGAAAACTGGGGATTAAAAAAATTAGCTTATCCTATCCAATTGAAAAAGAACGGGTTCTATACTCTAATCGAATTCAAAGGAGAAGGTAGTGTAGTAGCTGATCTAGAATTAGCATTTAAGCGTGACGAAAGAGTAATCCGTTACCTTACTACGAAACTTGACAAACATGCTGTTGAGTATGCTGTAACTAGAAGAACTAAAGTAAAAGCAGCTAAAGCTTAATTATTAACCCTATTTTTTAAAAAAGACAAGACATGGCAATAGATGAAATGGCTAAACAAGCCTCAGCTGGAGGAGAATCAGAAGTAAAATTCCTTACTCCGCTTGATATCAATACAAAATCTGAAAAGAAATATTGTAGATTCAAAAAATACGGAATTAAGCACGTTGATTACAAAGATGCTGATTTCTTATTACAATTTGTAAACGAGCAAGGTAAAATCTTACCAAGAAGATACACTGGAACTTCTTTAAAATACCAAAGAAAAGTTTCTGCTGCTATCAAAAGAGCAAGACACCTTGCGTTACTACCATACGTAGCTGACTTATTGAAATAAGACAAAAAATAAATAAAAGAAGAGGGCAACCTCTTCTTTTGTTGCTGAATAAATAATTAATTCTAACTTGATTTTAGATCACTCTAAAATCTAAAAAAAGGACAACAACAATGGATATCATCCTAAAACAAGACGTAGAAAACTTAGGACTTGAGTTTGATACAGTAAGCGTAAAGCCAGGTTATGCTAGAAACTTTTTAATTCCTCAAGGAATTGCTCTTTTAGCTACCCCTAAAAACAAAGCAGCTCTAGAAGCTACTTTAGAAGCTAGAAAAGAAGAAGAAGCTAAATTAATCGCTGCTGCTAACGCTGTAGTAGATCAATTGAAGAAAACTTCTATCACTATCCCTGCAAAAGTAGGTTCTGGTGATAAATTATTCGGATCTATCAACAATGCTGATCTTTCTGCTGCTCTAGCTAAAGCTGGAGTTTCTGTAGAGAAGAAATACATCAAAATCCCAGGAAACACTATTAAGAGAACTGGTAAAGTAACAGCAAACATCAGATTACACAGAAACGTTGAGTACAATTTCGAATTCGATATCGTATCTGACGCTCCAGTTGTAGCTGCTCCTGCTGCTAAGAAGGAAGAAGTTAAATCTGAAGAAGCTTAATTTAAGCAACTGAGATTTTCTCACCATACAAGACCACTTCATTTATTTGGGGTGGTTTTTTTGTTTGTAAACATAGAACATGTAGGTTGTTGATTAGGCAAATGATAAACTACCCCGTCTTTTTGCTTTGCAAAAATCCACCCCTTCAGAGAAGAGGAATTCAGGGAATCCTGACCTATATTATTCCTGATATGCCTGTATTTAAACTTAAATAGCAGCAATTCATAACTCATACCACACATCCCGAATCCCGAATCTCGTATCGCGAAACCCTCAAAAACTCTCACTCATTACTTATCCCCTCTCAGTTTCTGCTGATATTCTGTAGGAGCAATCCCAATTACTTTTTTGAAAATATTACTGAAAGACGACAGGCTATTGTAGCCTACCATCATCGCTATTTCATACATATTATATTTTCCTTCCAGCATCAGTTCAAGGGAACGGGTAATCCGTAATGCCCGTAGAAAACGGACGTAATTCATCCCCAGAATCTCTTTAAATTTCCTCGAAAGGGTTCTGGTACTCATCCCAAATTCTTTTGCCGTAGATTCTATGGTAAGAGGCTTCTCAAGGTTTGCATGAATATATCTTGCAATCTTCAGTAAGGTTTCATCTTTTGGAAAAGGATGCTGTATCGGGAATGCCAGATGTTTATTCTTTTTTTCCTGTAAAACCCCTTTAAGAGCTTTGAGAAAATAATATTTAGAGCCATCATTTTTTGTAATTTTCCCATCCCAGTCTTTAGTGTGAAAAATCATCTCCCGAAGCAAATTATTGACGGAATAAATATTAATTTCATCAAAAAAGCCATTTTCATTTTCTTCTTTTTTAAAATAAAAGTTATATAAATCAACTTTCGGACTGGTAGAAAAAATGTAGTGAGGTGTCCCGGCCGGAATCCACATGAAGCATCTTGCAGGAAGATACCAGTGCCTTTGATCGGTGAAAACATGCACAATACCTCCTTCTGCATAGACTAATTGTGCAGAACTGTGATAATGAATCTCTGTGGTTACATTTCCTGTGAGGACGTGATAGACATAAAACTCAGCGTCTTCTTCTTCTACTGCTTCAAAATGGCTGTCATTCATGAAATAAAGATAAGAAGAATTTTCAAATTGGCGTAAATGAACAAATCTTTTTCTGTTTTCACAAATCAGGTACTATGCTTGTCGCCGTAACTTTGCTGCATCAAAATCATTTTAGCAAAAATCCTTTAATTAATTTATGAATATCATATTTAACGCATGCCGGTATCTGTGCATCGCGTTGTGCTTATTATTGAGCAGCTTTTTACATTCACAGATGATAGATTACCAACACCTCGGCTTACAGCAAGCGGTAGAGATTGGTTTGAAAAACAACAAAAACATACAGATAAGTCATCTAAAACAGGAAATGTCCGCTACCAAAGAGAAAGATCTCAAAATGGAAAAGCTTCCGGACATTGAATTTCATACCAGCTATACCCAAGTAACCAATTTGTATCAGCACCAAAATGGTGTATTTAACAAAGCAACAAAGTATGATGTCATCAATGGGATGTATGACTTTACATTATCTGCTTCAATTCCGGTATACATGGGCGGCAAAATAAAGAATACGGAAAAGAAAGCGGCTATTGACACTGAAATTTCAGCTTTAAGAACGCATCTGGACGAGAGACAACTTACCATGGAAATCATCACGGCTTTTCTGCAGATCCATCATTTAAAGGAACAGCAGAGTCTCATTAATGATAAAATGAAAGAGGATTCTGTCAACATCAAACAAGTAAAAGCTCTTAAAGCTAACGGTGTCGTAACAGTGAATGAAGTATTGAGAACTTCCCTGCAGCTTTCCAATCATAAAATGAGCTGGACAGAGCTGGATAACGATATTCAGATTGCAGAGCATAAGCTGAAAACTATTCTTTCTCTTCCGGAAGATCAGGAAATGCATGTGAATACAGAAGATCTTATTTCGGATAACGCAGCAATTCCTTATGTTGATGAATTGACTGAAACGGCTTTAAATAAAAATGAATCCGTTGAAATCACCCACAAAAATCTTTCACTGAAAGAACTGGATCAAAAAATCACCAAAGCGAATTATTTACCCAAAATTACAGCAGGCGGAGAATATTTTTTTAAGTACCCGAATATGATGTTTTTCCCTCCTGAACCCTATGCCTATCGCTTGGGAATGGTTGGGGTAAATCTTACCTATCCTATTGAAAGCTTGTACAAGAATAAGTATAAAATGCAGGAAGCACGGGAAAATATAGATCTTGCTAAACTTCAGATAGCGGAAAATGAAGAAAAAATAAGACACAACGTGTATGAAGCTTACAAGAAGTTTGAAGAAACAGACCAGAAAGTGAAAATTGCTGAAGAAGCGATTGATCAGGCAAAAGAAAACTATCGCATTGTAAGAACAAAATATGCGAATAAACTAAGTCTTATCACTGAACTGATAGATGCCGACAATACTTATCTGGAGGCAGAATCCAACCTTATTTCCGTAAAAATAAACAGACAACTTAAATATTACCAACTCCAATATACGATTGGAAACTTATAAAAACTATGGCACAGAAACAACTGACACAAAAGGAAAAAAGAATCAACAAGTCCATTACTCTACTGGCCTGGATCCTGATCATCAGCGGAATTACAGGAATGGTCAGTTTTTATCTTTTTTCAAGAAAGAATGTCACTACCAACGATGCACAGATCGAACAATATATCACGCCTGTATCCAGCAAGGTTTCCGGGTTTATCAAAACGATAAAGTTTAATGAAAATCAGTTTGTACATAAAGGGGATACTTTAATCATCATAGACAACAGAGAGTTTGTGAATCAGGTACAAATGGCAGAAGCCAATCTCCACGCCAATACAGCTACCATCAGCACTATTGAAAGCGGCGTCAATACCAAAGAAAGCGATACAAAGATCATTGATGCCAAAATTGCTTCTGCAAGAATTGATATCTGGAGAACGGAGCAGGATTATAAAAGATATAAAAACTTACTGACCGAAGATGCTGCTACCGAACAGGAATTTGAGAATGTAAAGGCGTCCTATGAACAGTCAAAAGCCAATCTTCTGGCATTGGAACAACAGAAAAATGCAGTAAGAGCCGGAGCCAGCGAACAGCAGACAAAGGTTGCTCCTGTTAAAAGCCAGATTCAGCAGAGTAATGCAAGTCTGAGCAATGCTAAACTTTATCTTTCTTATACGGTGATTACCGCTCCTTATGATGGATGGGTCGGAAAAAAGACCATTCAGGAAGGTCAATTGATTAAGGATGGCCAGGCTTTAGTACAGATCGTCAGCAAAGAAAAATGGATCATTGCCAATTACAAAGAAACACAGCTTGGACAGATTGATCAGAACCAGGAAGTTATCATTACTGCAGATGCGTATCCCGATATGGAATTTAAAGGAAAAATACTTTCCGTTTCTCCTGCATCAGGATCCCAGTTTTCTTTGGTAAAACCGGATAATGCCACCGGAAACTTTGTAAAAATTGAACAGAGATTTCCTGTGAAAATTATTCTTGACAACAATAAAGACAACGAAAAACTGCTTTCCGGAATGAATGTTCTGGTGAGCGCGAAGAAGATATGAGTTTGAGTGTGGGAGGATTTTAGATTTTTAAAGTGCAAAATTACCTTCCAATCAATACATTTCAGACTTTACAATTAAATTATTTTTTTAGCGAAAAGACAGGGCTGCAAAATAGCGAATCTGCAATTTTTTTCTTGGGCACATTCGCCATTTTACCTTTTACTTTTACACCTTGCACTTTTGTCTTTTCGCATTTTTAAATTCAGGTACAGCCGCGAATTTGCTTATCTGCCTTTTCAGCATTCTTCAATTAATGCTTTCAAAAAAATTATGCAACACAATACAGTTTATCATAAATGGGTACCACAATGGCTGAAACTGCCGCTTCTTATACTGGCATTGTTTCCCCACCTGATGTTGTTGTCGCTTTTACATTCAAACAGCGCCTTCACATCTTCTTTTATGGATGTCGATTCAGATGACATTCAGTATTTAATGATTTTGATGTACGGGACATTTGTGGTTACCCTTTTAGTTATACAAAGGTTTATGGCTTATTTCAGCGTGAAATATTACGTTCTGCTGATGGCTTCCATTTCCGTGATTATCCTTTATGTTTTATCGGTAACACATGATTATCATGTTATTTTGGTGATCCGGTTTTTAGAAGGAATTTTCGGGCTGCTGGAAGGTGCCATTTTCCTTCCTCTGATTATTGCCGAACTAAAAACAAGACATGCCAAAGTGGTAGCTTATCTTTTTATGTATACCATCATGCTGACAGGAGGAACAATAACCACTTCCTTATTGAAATCAAGTATTGAAAACTATGACTTCCAGCATATGATCCTCATGATGGCCTACTTTCATGTATTTGTACTGATAATCGGTATTGCTTTATTCAACAGAAACAGATTCTTTCCCAAAAAACCTTTGTACCAACTGGATATTACCAGCTGGTTTTTGCTCTGGGTATGTCTGCAGGCTGGCGGTTATGCAATTATTTATGGAAAAAGATTAATGTGGTTGGAATCAGACACTATTATCATGTGCCTGTTTATATTTCTTCTTTCAGGAGGGCTATTCATGCTTAAACAAAGAAATTCCAGAAGACCGTTGTTTCACTTTGAAGTTTTCAGCTCAAAAAATGTGATTGCTGGAATGATCCTGTTTTTTATTTTCTACCTGATCCGCTCCGGACTTAATAATGTATACACCGTCATGGCTACCGTATGGAAATGGCCGTGGGATTATATTGTAAACATCCAGTACTGGAATGTGGCAGGAACTCTTTTGGGAATATTATTATCTGGAATTTGTCTGGTTCGTGGGGTTTCATCGAGAATTGTTTTCTTTACAGGATTTCTTTTACTCGCCATCGACTGCGCATGGTTTACCTATACTTTTTATCCGGACACTACCCTTTCAACGATTTGTCCGCCCTTATTTCTGCAAGGGGTTGCTCAGGGATTATTATTTACTCCGCTTGTTTTCTTTTTGATTTCAGCAACACCGGAAGAATATGTTGCCAATGCTACAGCTTTAGGGACAACAACCCGTTTCTGGACAACGGCTATCGGGTATGCACTGATGCAAAACCTGATGTTGTTTTTAACCTTAAAACATTCTGATACACTCAGCGCAAACTTTACAGACACCAATCCTGTTTTTTACAGTCAATGGTCTCAGGTTTTCGGGGCCAATATTTCAAAACTGTCTGTGAATGATTCTTTATCTATGACCGCAGGAGCTTTTAAGGCTAAAATTACTGCACAATCTATTCTCCTTTCCAATATGGAAATTTTTACCGGACTTTTCTGGCTCGCATTTATTACTGCGCTTTGCTTACTGCTTTATCATCCTGCGAAAATAGCAGTACGAAATATAATGTAATGCTAAAAAGAAGGAAGCTGGAAGCTTGAAGATAGAAGCTACTGAAGACATAAATAACAGATAGATTTGGATAAGATAGTTTCTTAAACGCCAGGAATACACTAAGGGGTATATATTTTCCGTTCGCAAAGGTATTTCATTCACCTATGTACACAATGAATGAACTTTTCTAAGTGTCAGCGCCTTTGCGAACGTAATTTCCCATTTTACAGTCAAATCTTTTGCGAACTTTGCGTGAAATTAAATTAAGTGATAAACTTACTGTTTCTAACTCTCATCTTCAATCCTTCTTCTCCCCACTTTGGCCGGTTTATTGTTCGTATTTTTCAAGCAGCAATATTGCATAAAGCACTACGTTTAATACAAAAGCTTACCAATGGAAATTGAAAGAATTTTACTGAGCCAAAGAGATTTTTTTAAAACACAGCAAACCAAAAGTCCCGCTTTTCGGAAAATGTATCTTGAAAAGCTTAAAAAACTTATTATTTCTAATGAAAACATACTGTATGAAGCAATTAGCAAAGATTTTGGAAAGTCAAAGTTTGATACTTTCACAACAGAGCTATCCTTCATTCTGAATGACATTAATTATTATATCAAAAACTTAAAATCTCTTTCAAAACCTCAAAAAGTAAAGACCAATCTTGTTAACCAGCTCGGAAACAGTAAAGTTTATGCTGATCCTCTTGGTTGTGTCCTGGTAATCGGAGCCTGGAATTATCCTTATCAGCTATCCCTTTCTCCCATTATTGCTGCAATGGCGGCTGGAAACTGCTGTATTCTTAAGCCCAGCGAAATCGCTGAAAATACAATGAAAGCGATGGCATCCATCATCAATGAAAATTTTCCGTCTGACTATTTGTATGTCTATGAGGGAGGTATTGAAGAAACAACTTCTCTTTTACAATTAAGATTTGACAAAATATTTTTTACAGGAAGTACAAAAGTTGGAAAGATTGTTTATAAGGCGGCTGCAGAACATTTAACTCCTGTAACGCTGGAACTGGGTGGAAAATCTCCTGCAATTGTCACTAAAAATGCTAATCTCGAAATGGCTGCTAAAAGAATTGTATGGGGAAAATTCCTCAATGCCGGACAAACCTGTGTAGCCCCCGATTATCTGTTGGTGGAAGAAACTATTCAGGAGCAGTTTTTGGAAATGCTCAGAAAATATATCAAAGAGTTCAAATATGATCACAATTCTGAACAGTACACAAGAATCATTAATCAACGAAATTTCCAGCGTCTTGTGTGCCTTATTGATAAAGAAAAAATCTATTCCGGAGGACATTTTGATGAGGAAAAACTTTACATTGAGCCTACTATTCTTAACAATATAGATTGGAATGATGAAATCATGCAGGAAGAAATTTTTGGACCTCTGCTTCCTGTAATCCGTTTTCAGAGTTATAATGCAGCACTCAACTCTATTGTAGAGCTTGAAAAGCCACTAGCAGCTTATCTTTTTACCAATGATTCAGAAGAAAAAGAAAACTTTACCCGAAAACTGTCTTTCGGAGGTGGCTGTATCAATGATACGGTAATGCATTTAAGTAATGATCATCTGCCATTTGGAGGCGTGGGAAGTTCAGGGATAGGAAATTACCATGGAAAATATGGTTTTGAAACTTTCTCACATCAAAAAGCAGTTCTTGAAAAAGCCACCTGGGGTGAACCGAACATCAAATATCCACCTTATTCTGAGAAAAAATTAAGCTGGATTAAAAAATTAATGTAATTTCCCCAATTGGAGATTTTAAATAAAAAAACAATATATTTACTGCTTAAAACTAAATTCTATAACCATGAAAAATTTGAAAAAATTATCAAGAGAAAAATTAAGTAAACTAACAGGAGGATTATCATGTGCTTCATCTTGCTCGGATGGCAGCATGGTATATATCAGTTCTTGTACTTCGTGTATTCAGTATTCAGGTGCAGCAGCCTGCTATGATGCTAATGGAAAGGGTGCAATACGTATGGAGTTTTGTGCTGCTTAAGATAATAAAAAAGAAACCCGTTTTAATGAACGGGTTTTCTTTTTAAATAACTTTTCCTTTTTCCAGAAATTCTTTTACTTTCTCTTTACTATATCCTTTTCCTTCCTCTAATACCTCACTCTGTTGAACATGAACCTTTTTACCATCTTTATCTAAAATGATAAAAAATGGATAAAACTGCTGTTCTTTAATATTGATATATTGAGAAAAAACTTTTTCATTCTTATTCTCCGGGGAATAGTTCAGATGATAGTAAACATACTTTTTATCTACAATTTCCTTCAGTTCGGGAGTATTCTGCACAAAATTATTAAAACGAAGACACCAGATGCACCAGTTTCCACCGGCCTGGATCATAACATTCTTACCTTCTTTCTTAGCCTGAGCTACCAATTTTTTAATATCTGCCTCTGCGTCCGCTTTTGGATCATAGGGCTTAGGAAGCTTGGCTTTTTCTTCAGCTGCCTTTTTCTTCGCATCTAAGTCTTTCTGCTCAGTAGGCACTATAAGCGCTGTTTTTTGCTTTCCTTTATCTGGGGAGTTCTTCACTTCTTGTGAAAAAGCAAATGCACTTAATCCAAGAGAAGCGAAAATTATCAATTTTTTCATAATATAAAAGTAAAAAAATAATACATATCCCTCTGCAAAAATAGAACCATAATTTTATTATCACTAAATTTGCGTGTTTTATGAATTTTCTAATCAAAATATTAAATCTGATCTCGAAGCTGCCGCTTAAAATATTATATATTTTTTCGGACGTCATCTTTTTCCTGAATTATTATCTGGTAGGATACAGAAAAGAGGTAATCACTCAAAATCTGAAAAAATCTTTCCCGGATAAATCGGAAGAAGAAATTAAAGAGATCCGAAAAAAATTCTACCTTAATTTTTCAGATTATCTGGTAGAAACCATCAAATCTTTCAGCATTTCGGAAACAGAATCCAGAGTGCGAATGCAGCATATCAATCAGCATTTATTCCATGAAGCTAAGGCTGAAGGCAAAAATATTATTCTTTTGGCAGGTCACGTTTTCAACTGGGAATGGATTAATGCACTGGCAAGAATTATTCCACAGGCACATTGCCATCCTGTATACAGAAGGGTAAATAATGACTTTTGGGAGAATCAGATGAGGAAGGTCCGAAACAAATTCGGAAATGAAGCATTGGAAGCCAATGAAGTAATCCTGAATATTTTCAGATCAAGAAACAACGGTGATTCTGCTTATATGTTTGTAGCTGACCAAACTCCTCACCACGCACACGTCACCTATGGATTAGAGTTTTTGAATCAGCGGACTCCTGCTTTTATAGGATATGATAAGCTTGCCACAAGGATGGATCTTGTTTTTATCTATTGTGAAATGAAGAAGGTAAAGCGCGGTTATTATCAGGTAAATTATCACAGAATCTATCCTGATGGTGAAAAGTTTACTGAAAATGAAGTCGTAAGAAAGTTCCATAAGTTATTGGAAAATACATTACACAAAAATCCGGACAACTACCTTTGGTCACACAGAAAATGGAAATATCAGGACGCTATCAAAAATTTTGATTCTGAAAAAAAATAAATTGAAATGCAGAAAAAACTGGCAGTTGCCATCTTAAACTGGAACGGCAGAAATTGGCTTGAAAAATTTCTTCCGGGTGTGGTTCAATTTTCTCAGAATGCAGATATTTTTGTTATTGACAATCTTTCTACTGATGATTCCATTGAATTTCTTCAAAAGAATTTCCCCACAGTAACCGTTATTAAAAACGATAAAAACTATGGATTTGCAGGGGGTTATAATGAAGGATTGAAAGCTATCCCGAATGAATATTACTGTCTTCTTAATTCTGATGTAGAAGTTACCGAAAACTGGATAGAACCTGCTTTGGAATTATTGGAAGAAAATCCTTCCATTTCAGCAGTACAGCCTAAAGTATTATCTTATCATAATAGAAACTATTTTGAATTTGCAGGAGCTGCAGGCGGATTGATAGACAATCTTGGATATCCTTATTGCAGAGGAAGAGTTTTTGATGATCTGGAAGAAGATAAAGGCCAGTATAATGATGAAACAGAAATTTTCTGGGCATCAGGGTGCTGTTTTTTCATCCGTTCAAAAGACTTTTGGGAGCAGAATGGTTTTGATGCAAGATTTTTTGCGCATCAGGAAGAAATTGATCTTTGCTGGAGACTTATTAATTCCGGGAAAAGAATTTATTATACCGGAAAAACCAGTGTATATCATGTAGGCGGTGGAACACTTAACAAACAGAGTGCCCAAAAAACTTTTTTAAACATCAGGAATAACCTTTCTATGATGCTTAAAAATCTTCCCTTTCCTCAATTGATCTGGCTGATATTTTTCAGATTATGCCTGGATGGTGTTGCCGGGATTTATTTCGGATTAAAACATGGCTTTCCGCACCTTTGGGCTGTTGTAAGAGCTCATTTTGGATTTTATGGACAGCTTCCCGGAACATGGAAACTTCGTCAGAAAAATCAAAAGAAGAAGTTCTATCAATCGAAATGGTTGATTTTTAGACATTTTTTGGGAGGTAGATAGCAGGTGGCAGATGATAGGTTGCAGGGATTAAAACTTAGAAATTTGGGACAAGCAATCTTTCTTTTCTTAAGTAAGCCCGAAACTTTAAACCTGAAACATCAAACTAAAAACCAGCAACTAGTAACTGAAGAACCAGCAACTAATTTAACTACAAAACAATGGATTTCTGTGCAATAGATTTTGAAACGGCCACTCACGAGAAAAGTTCAGCTTGTGAGATGGGGATATGTGTGGTACAGGATTCTAAAATTGTTGAAACAAAGACCTGGCTGATTAAACCTCCAAGTTTTCCTTATTTCAATAAATTTAATATTGCGGTGCATGGGATTCAACCGGAAGATGTGAAGGATGCACCTACTTTTGATGAGATATGGTATGAAGCTCAGGATATGATGTATGGAAGTCTTATGATTGCTCATAATGCAGGATTTGATGCTTCAGTTTTAAGAGGTTGTCTGGAGCATTACGGGATGTTTACTCCTCAGCTCAATTATCTGTGCAGCATACAACTTGCAAAGAAGTCATGGAACTACCTTCCAAAATACGGTTTGAAACCATTGGCAGAATATCATAAAATTGATTTCACCCACCACAGAGCAGGGGCAGATGCTGAAGTATGTGCAAAGATCTCTCTACTGGCTTTTGAGAAACTGTTTCTCACCAGTAATGATGAAGTAAATGAATATCTGAAAGCGAAAATCAAAAAGCTTTAATAGAACAGAGTATTGAACCCGGGTTCTTATTCTGCAGTCTATCATCAATAATATTGTACTTTTTGTGGTACAAAAAAGCTTTAATTACTCAACACTTCTGATAACAGATTGAATTTCGGAATATCAATTTCGAAAGTCTCCTGTGTTTCCATGTTTTTCACTAGGTATTTTCCACTCATATTACCTACTCCGGACCGAAGCATTACATTGGAAAAATAAGCGAAATTTTCGCTTGTTCCTATTTCAGGAGTCAGGCCAATTACGCCATCTCCTATAATCTCTGTGTATCCAAATCCGACATCAAAAATCAACCATTTTCTTTTCAATACTTTGATAGGAAAGCTTCCGTCATTTTCTATCGTGATATTGTATTTAAAAACGTAACGGTTTTCGGATGGATAACTGTTCTTACTATCATATTCAGGTAATACTGAAACTTTGATATTGGAAGTCATTTTTGAAAACATCATTGTAGCATTTTCTTAATAAATACAAAAATCTCGCCTTTTTTAAGGCGAGATAATATATTTATGTTATAATTTCATTAAAACTATAATCCAAGGCCTTTTCTTTCGTCACCTCCCAATAATATTTCAACAGGATTGTCGATACCTTCTTTTACCGCTACAAGGAATCCTACAGACTCTTTTCCGTCGATAATTCTGTGGTCATAAGACATTGCAACGTACATCATTGGTCTGATTACTACCTGCCCGTCAACAGCAACCGGTCTCTGGATAATGTTGTGCATACCTAAGATTGCAGATTGTGGAGGGTTGATGATTGGTGTAGACATCATAGATCCGAAAGTACCACCGTTTGTAATCGTGAAAGTACCACCAGTCATTTCATCAACAGTAATTTTACCGTCTCTTACTTTGATTGCAAGATCTTTAATGTTTGCTTCAACAGCACTGAAAGTCATGTTTTCTGCATTTCTCAATACAGGAACCATTAATCCTTTAGGACCTGAAACTGCAATTGAAATATCGCAGAAATCGTAATTTACTTTGAAGTCTCCGTCAATAGATGCATTTACATCCGGGTACATTTGTAATGCTCTTGTAACTGCTTTTGTGAAGAAAGACATGAAACCAAGTCCAACTCCGTGTTTTTGAGCAAATTCTTCTTTATATTGCTTTCTTAATCTGAAGATTTCAGACATGTCAACTTCATTGAAAGTCGTTAACATAGCTGTTTCATTCTTCACAGAAACTAATCTCTGAGCGATTTTTCTTCTTAGAACTGAAAGTTTAGTTGTTGTTGTTGTTCTAGCCCCTGTTGCAGTAAGAGGGCTTCCTCCCAATGCAGGAACAGCCGCCAATTCAGCATCAGTCTTAGTAATTCTTCCGTCTCTTCCTGTTCCTGAAACCTGAGCAGCATCCATTCCTTTTTCGTCAAGGATTTTCTTAGCAGCCGGAGATGGAGCTCCTGTTGCATAAGTTTGTGGTGCAGCTGCCGGAGCAGCAGGTTTTGGAGCTTCTTGTTTAGCAGGTTCAGCAGCTTTCGGAGCTTCTTCCTGTTTTGGAGCTTCAGCAGCAGGTGCAGCACCTTCTGGTTTTTTAGCATCCATATCAATTAAACAAACTACCTGACCTACCTGTACTACATCACCTTCTTCTGCCTTTAAAGTGATAATACCACTTTGTTCTGCCGGCAATTCAAGAGTTGCTTTATCTGAATCCACTTCGGCGATAGGTTGATCTTTTTCTACATAATCACCATCTTTTACAAGCCAAGTTGCAATTTCAACTTCTGTAATTGATTCGCCCGGTGAAGGAACTTTCATTTCTAAAACTGACATATCGAGTATTTTTTATTTTTTAATTGATTATTATTTAAATTAAGCTGTAACTGGTCTTTTTGCAGGAGCATCATCTCTGTCGAAAACTCTGTTGATCACTGCATTCTGGTTTTTCTCAAACATTTTGTGGCTACCTGGAGCTGGAGCACCGCTTGGTACCGGAGCAACTACCTGGATTCCCGTATCTCTGAAGTTTCTCAGGATATAAGACCAAGCCCCCATGTTTTCAGGTTCTTCCTGAGCCCAAACCAATTGTTTTCTGTTTTCATATTTATTGAAGATCACTTCAATAGCATCTGCCTGTAACGGATATAACTGCTCGAATCTTACTAATGCAATATTTTCACAGTTAAGTTCTTCTTTCTTCGCTAATAATTCGAAGTACAGTTTACCTGAACAAAGAACTACTTTTTCAACTTTCTTAGGATCTGCAGTAGGATCGTCTAAGATAGGCTGGAATGCACCGTTTGCAAAATCTTCAATTGGAGAAACAACTTTAGGGTGTCTCAATAGAGATTTAGGACTCATTACGATCAATGGTTTTCTGAAGCCCCATTTCAACTGTCTTCTCAATAAGTGGAAGTAGTTGGCAGGTGAAGTAATGTTAGCCACTACCATGTTTTCATTAGCACAAAGAGTAAGGAATCTCTCCAATCTCGCTGAAGAGTGCTCTGCTCCCTGCCCTTCTGAACCATGAGGCAATAGCATAATCAGTCCATTCTGGATTTTCCATTTTTCTTCTGCAGCAGCAAGATATTGGTCAACGATGATCTGAGCACCATTTACGAAATCTCCGAACTGAGCTTCCCAGATCGTTAATGTATTTGGAGAAGCCATTGCATATCCATAGTCGAAACCTAGAACTCCATATTCTGAAAGGTGAGAGTTGAATACATCAAATCTGCTTTCTGAAACGTGTCTTAATGGGATATATTCTTCTTCTGTATCTTCTGTTTTTACTACCGCATGTCTGTGAGAGAATGTACCTCTTTCCACATCTTCTCCGGAGATTCTTACGTTGTGACCTTCTACAAGAAGTGTAGCATAAGCTAACCACTCTCCTAACGCCCAGTCTAATGAGTTTCCTTCAATAGCTTTGATACGGTTTTCGAAAAGTCTTGTAATTTTATTGATGAATTTTTTATCAACAGGAAGTGTTGACATTTTCAGCGCTAATTCTTTTAGCTTTGCTGCATCATATTTTGTGTCAACCGGCAACTGAACCGCTCCTCTCTTTCCGATTGGGTAGTTAGTCCAGTCTTCAGCCATGAACAGATCCATTACGTTCTTTTCAATTTCTTTTGAAGCATCAAAATCTTTATCTAACAGCGCTTTGAATTCCGTTTCCATTTTAGCAATCACATCATTGGAAGTAATGCTGTCTTTAAGTAATTTATCTTTATAAATTTCTCTTGGGTTCGGGTGTTTTGAAATTGTTTTATATAAGTTAGGCTGAGTGAATCTTGGTTCATCACCTTCGTTGTGCCCGTATTTTCTATATCCTAAAAGGTCGATATAAACATCTTTTCCGAATTTCGCTCTGAAATCAGCAGCAAAATGGATAGCATGAACAACAGCTTCAGCATCGTCAGCATTCACGTGCATTACAGGAGATTCTGTAACTTTTGCGATGTCTGTACAGTATGTTGAAGATCTTGCATCCATATAGTTGGTTGTAAATGAAACCTGGTTATTTACAACGATATGAACGGTACCTCCTGTTCTGTATCCTTCCAAAGTCATCATCTGAGCAACTTCGTAAGCAATTCCCTGACCAGCGATAGCTCCGTCACCGTGGATGATGATTGGCAATACTTTAGAGTAATCTTTGTATTTGTCATCTACTTTTGCACGGCAGATACCTTCTACCAAAGCAGCCACTGTCTCCAGGTGGGACGGGTTCGGAGTAAGGTTGATACAAACTTCTTCTCCTGAAGCAGTTTTGATCTTTTTAGATGATCCTAAGTGATATTTAACGTCACCGGAGAATACATCTTCTTCAAATTCTTTTCCTTCAAATTCTGAGAAGATCTGCTTATAAGATTTTCCGAAAATGTTTGTAAGAACATTCAGTCTACCTCTGTGAGCCATCCCTAATACTACTTCATCTACTCCTAACTGAGAAGATCTTGAGATCAACTGATCTAAAGCCGGAATTAAAGTTTCACCTCCTTCTAATGAGAATCTTTTTTGCCCTACAAATTTTGTATGAAGGTAGTTTTCAAAAGCAACCGCCTGATTTAATTTTAATAAAATCTCTGTTTTTTCGTTTGCAGAAAGGCTTGGGTGGTTTTCATTTACCTGAAGCCATTTTTTGATAAAATCTTTTTCTTCAACGTTGTTGATGTATGTATATTCTACTCCGATAGAATCACAGTAGATGTTTTCAAGGTGCTTGATCAAATCTGCTAAAGTAGCAGGTTCTTTCATTCCTGTTTCAACAGCGCAGTTGAATTTTGTATTTAAATCTTCTTTAGAAAGCCCGAAGTTTTCGATGTCTAAAGTAGGTGTATAGTGTCTTCTTTCTCTTACCGGGTTCGTCTTTGTAAAAAGGTGCCCTCTTGTTCTGTAAGCCTCAATAAGGTTTACTACTTTAAATTCTTTCTTGATATGCTCAGGAACTTCTCCGTTTGATACTGCCTGAGAAATCTGTTGTTGAACTGCCGGGGCAGCGCTGGCCGAAGCCTGAATAAACTGGATGTTATCGTCATCTCCATAGTTCTCTAAAGCAAAATCGAAGCCTTGAAAGAAAGCTTTCCATGATGGTTCTAGAGAGTCTGGGAATTTTAAGTACTGTTGGTATAAATCCTCAATTAACTGAGAATGAGCTGCGTTTAGGAATGAAAATCTGTCCATTATTACAGTTTATCTATTTATTAAAATTTATTTGTAGAATTAATCTTCAAATTTAATAAAAAAAACCGAGTTAGAACAGTCTCAAACCGTTAAAAAACCTTAAGAAAAAAATAAATAAAAAAAAATCACTTATACACTGATAATGAGAGCTTCATGTTTACATCCTGTCCTTCCATCGGACGTTCAATAAAGGTCTGACGGATATCTCCGAAGCGCATCTCGTCTTTTTTGGCTTTCTGAATGAGCTGCTGAATTGCCCGAATTCGCCCCTCATAGTTCCCTTTATAGTAAATTACATAATTTTGAGACGGATTTACTGATCTAAAATTGAAATTATTGTCTGATACTCCAATTTTCTTAGAAAGCGGAATTCCCAGGAAATAAGAAACTTCTTTATCTTTATAATTGTCCGCATCAGTGATCAGGATGGGATATCCAAATTCATCATCTCTTTTTCCCATATCCATCGTTACAAAGTTATAAGCTTTGTTATAGTTCATCACGATATTTTTGTAGAGCGCATCTTTCTTATTTGATGTACTTACATTGATCCCAAGCAGCAATTTGTCTTCTTCATTTTCCACCATCAGGCTGTCATATTTGATCGCCGCCATCTGGTTGTCTTTTTCGACTTTATTTCCTAAAGAATTTTTAAGATTTGCCATGCTTTTGCTGATATTTTCCGCAAAACGGTCTTCTGTCCAGAAGTTTTCTACTCTTTTCCAGACAGGCAGTTTGGGGGTATGTACATACCAGATGATTTTTGTTTTTTCTGCAGAAACAGGCTTAAATTTAACATCAACCAGCGTTGGATTTTCATTTTCATCTTCAAAAAGCTGATATTTCAGTGTCTTATTAAGGTTCTCATACCTGATGAACATTTCTCCATCGGTATTATTTTTAGCATCCACATAACTGATGGCACTTCCCTGTCCTTCGTAAGGCGTATAATAATCAATATCGATAGATTGTGAACTGGTAAAAAAGTTGTTCCATCTTGTAAAATTCTGAAGATTATTAAACTGGGAAAAAACCTTATCTACCGGATAATCAATCTCTTTTTCAATGGTGAAATTTTTACTATCATCCACAAAATAGTACATGGAAGCAGCATAAGCTCCCCCCAACAAAACAATGATAAAAGTTAATATCTTAAAAATACGCATCGCACAAAAATAATACAAATAAAAAGAGTGAACAATATGCTGATCACCCTGATTGTATGTTTAACAATAATTAACCTGTTGAAGGCTGGAAGATGGATGAGGGAAGCTGGAAGTTGCTATTGGACAGAAATCACTATACAGACTTCTGATTGAATGCTCCTGCTTACCCAATAAGCCTAAGTTCTATATGATAAAACTGGTTATGTCCCGGCTTTCATAATTTCCAGCTTCCAGCTTCTTTTCTTTTGTTAATCTATTCTTTATTTCTCTCATACCTCTCCTTCCAGATTTTCACTAAATCTTCCGCATATCTTCCCATTATTGGAATTGCTTTGTTATCCTTAATATCATAATATTTTTCAGGAAACTTATACTTTCTTAATTGAGCAATTTGTTCTTCAGATAAATCATAGGGCAATCAAAATTGACAGACTGGTCAAAGTCTATTTTAGAAGGTGTATATTGGTCAAGTTGATATATCTGTTCTGCTTTAAGCTTTACTGGGCTTGCCCATCTCCCGTCAGCAGTCTTGTACAAAGGAAAAAACTGATATTTCAAATGAATTAAATCACCACAGTATTCTCCTACAAAAACCAATATATGATCATAATTTCTAAAATCAAATTCATACATACTGTTATGGTCATAAGCTGTAAAAACAATTGTTGAAGAAGAATAATGCTCAGAAAACTCCTGTTCAATTTTATATTCGGCTTTATATTCGCTATCCATCATTTCACCACAATATTGCGATCTGTCTACAGAAGTAACATTTATTTTTTTTCCTGCGAAAATGTATAATTTTGATGGAATTTTCTGATCACATTCTTTATCAGGAATGCATGGTGCCCGTTTTAAATAAACCTGAATATTATTCCTTACTATATCTGCAACTTTATATTTTTGGGTGGCATATTTTCTTTTAGAAAAATACAATGTATCTGTAACCTTTGCTGTTATGATATAATTCCCGGCAGAATCAGGTATTGTGAAAAAATTTTTATTATTAGCCAACTCATCATATCCTTTCCAATCCTTATTTTCAAATGCTTTGTCTCTAAACTTTCTTACTGTATCGTTTACACTGATTGCTATAAGGTTATTTAAAGAATCTCTGGCTATACCTCGAACTGTAACTGTTTGTGATGTATAGCATTCAGCCATTAAAATTGTTAAAACAAAGAGTGTCTTAAATAGAATTTGTTCATATTTCATCCAGAATAGCTTTCTTTTTTAAATTGTGTTTTTATTAGCTGACAAGAATCAGAATTATTGAATTGTATTTCTTTACAATAAAAAGAGTGAACAATATGCTGATCACTCTGATTGTATGTTTGGGTTAAAGGCTGGAAGATGGATGAGGGAAGCTGGAAGTT
>Ga0070682_100000629_pt1 | contig 21403 bp, 19 predicted proteins | sample KBSC63LmetaG_FD_64668 | JGI IMG/M metagenome (GOLD analysis project Ga0070682, IMG submission 64668) | Corn rhizosphere microbial communities from Kellogg Biological Station, Michigan, USA - KBS C6-3L metaG | ecosystem: Host-associated > Plants > Roots > Rhizosphere | place: USA: Michigan...
GTCGCTCATCGTCAGCGCCTCCTCCTGGTCGTGGGTGACGTAGACGAAGGTGATGCCGACGTCGCGCTGGATCCGCTTCAGCTCGACCTGCAGTTCCTTGCGCAGTTTCAGGTCCAGCGCCCCGAGCGGCTCGTCGAGCAGGAGCACCTTCGGCAGGTTGACCAGGGCCCGGGCGAGGGCGACGCGCTGCTGCATCCCGCCCGAGAGCATCGACGGCCGCCGTTTGCCCTCCGAGGCGAGGCCGACCCGCTCCAGCTCGGCCGCGACCCGCTTCTTGATCTCCGCCTTGTCGACTTTCTTGCGCCTCAGCCCGAAGCCGACGTTGTCCTCGACGCTGAGGTGGGGGAAGAGCGCGTAGCTCTGGAAGACCGTGTTGGTGGGGCGCTTGTGCGGCGGCAAGTGCGCCACGTCCTCGCCCTCGATCCGGATTTCGCCCGCGGTCGGTCGCTCGAAGCCGGCGATCATCCTCAGCGTCGTCGTCTTGCCGCAGCCGCTCGGGCCAAGCAGGGTGAAGAACTCTCCCCGCGCCAGCTCCAGGTTGAGGTCGTCGACCGCGGCCAGCTGGTCGAAGCGCTTGGTCACGCTCCGCAGCTCGACGCTGGAGGTATCTCCGTGGGCGTCCATTCCGGTTTATCAGCCCCCTCTCGGTGGTCTCGGGTACCCGTTTGCCCTAGCTACCCAATCGCGACGGTAAGCCCCGGTGGATCAATGCGCAAGGGGCAGATGTCCTAAAAGAACAGGAGTAACTTGTACTTCATGTACAAGCTATTCGCTAGTCCTTGACCCAAAGACCACTTGCGATTGTTGGGATTGGGGTCTAGCTTTGTCCATAACGTCGTAATCGGAGAGGAGGGCCTTATGGCCACCGCGTCACAGGCGCCGGCAGGAACGGATCTTCAGCAGTTGGCGCGTCAACACCTCTGGATGCACTTCTCGAGGATGGGCGCCTACAGCACCGACCACGAGATCCCGATCATCACCCGGGCCGAGGGCTGCTACGTCTACGACGAGCACGGCAACCGCTACCTCGACGGCCTCTCCGGCCTCTTCTGCTGCAACGCCGGCCACGGCCGCACCGAGTACGGCGAGGCCGCCGCGCGCCAGGTCGAAGAGCTCGACTTCTACACGCTCTGGAGCTACGCCCATCCCGGCGCGATCGAACTGGCGGCGCGGATCGCCTCGTTGACCCCTGGCGACCTCAACCGCGTCTTCTTCACCTCCGGCGGCTCGGAGGCGGTCGAGTCGGCGCTGAAGCTGGCCCGCAACTACCACCGCGTCCACGGCAAAGGCCAGAAGCACAAGGTGATCGCCCGCGAGGTCGCCTACCACGGCACCTCCTACGGCGCCCTCTCGGCGACCGGGATCACCGACCTGCGCAGCCAGTTCGAGCCGCTGACGCCGGGCGGCTGCCACGTCCCGAACACCAACATCTACCGCTGGCCCGAGGATCGCGACCCGCTCTGGGCCGCTGACGCGATCGAGGAGCGGATCGTCTTCGAGGGCCCCGAGACTGTCGCCGCGGTGATCCTCGAGCCGGTCCAGAACGCCGGCGGCTGCTTCGTCCCGCCCGATGGCTACTTCCAGCGGGTGCGGGAGATCTGTGACACCTACGACGTGCTGATGATCTCCGACGAGGTGATCTGCGCCTGGGGCCGCCTCGGCCACTACTTCGGCTGCGAACGCTTCGACTACGTGCCGGACATGATCACGATCGCCAAGGCGCTGACCTCGGCCTACGCGCCGATGGGCGGCCTGATCGCCTCCGACAAGATCGCCGAGCCGTTCATGCAGGGCACTGCCTCCTTCGCCCACGGCTTCACCTTCGCCGGCCACCCGATCTCCGCCGCGATCGCGATGGCCAACCTCGACGTCTTCGAGCGCGAGGACCTCTGCGGCCACGTGCTCGCCAAGGAGGGCGAGTTCCGGCAGATGCTGGAGTCGCTGCACGAGCTGCCGATCGTCGGCGACGTGCGCGGCGCCGGCTACTTCCACGCGGTCGAGCTGGTCAAAGACAAGGAGACGAAAGAGAGCTTCAACGACGAGGAGAGCGAGAAGCTGCTGCGCGGCTTCCTCTCCGGCGAGCTCTACAAGCGGGGGCTGATCTGCCGCGCCGACGACCGTGGCGACCCGGTCGTGCAGCTGGCGCCGCCGCTGATCGCCGACACCGAGCAGTTCGAAGAGATCCACGACGTCCTCCACTCGGTGCTCTCGGAGGCCGGGGACCAGATGGTCCGCTGAGGCGCTCGGTCAGGAGCTGATCATGCTCACCGTCCAGAGCCTGCTCGACGAGCTCGGCCTCGAGCTGGCCGCTGGTGCCGACGCCGCCGCGGCGCCGGTCCGCTGGGTCCACATCTCCGAGCTGCAGGACCCGACGCCGTGGCTCTCCGGCGGCGAGCTGATGCTGACCACCGGCATCCCGCTCGACACCGCCGCCAAGCAACGATCTTTCGTCCGCATCCTCGCCGACCGCAACCTGGCTGGGCTCGGTCTGGGGACCGGGTTCAGCCACAAGTCGCTGCCGAAAGCGCTGGTCGACGAGGCCGAGAAGCGCGGCTTCCCGCTCTTCGAGGTGCCCTACTCGGTGCCGTTCATCGCGATCACCGAGAAGGCCTTCGCCAAACTCGTCAACGAGCAGTACGAGGTGCTGCAGCGCGGGGTCGCGGTGCAGCGGCGACTGGAGCGGCTGGTGCTGGAGGAGCGGGGGCTGGAGGAAATCGCCGCCACCGTCGCCTCGGCAGTGGGCGGGACGGTGGCGATCCTCGATGCCCGCGGTGAGCGCCTGGCCGGGCGCGGCTTCCGCCGCCAGCTCTCGGCCGAGGCGATCAAGGCGATCCGCAAAGAAGCGCTCAGCCACGCCGGCGATGGCCACCCTTTCGTCCCCTCGCACCCGACGGTGCAGGGGCGGGCGCTGGCGCATCCCGTCATCTCCCCCGGCGGGGGGCCGCCGCAGGCCTGGGTGGTGATCGTCCGCGACTCGGGCGGCCTCGGCGACTTCGAGCGGCTGATCCTGCAGCAGGCGGTGGCGGTGGTGGCGCTGGAGCTGATGCGCCGGCGAGTGGCGCAGGAGACCGAGAGGCGGTTGGCCGGGGACGTGCTGGCGGCCGCGCTCGGCGGGCGGATGGACCCGACCGAGCTGCGCCGCCGGCTCGAGCCGTTCGGCATCGGCGAGGAAGCGGCGGTGCTCGTCTTCTCGCTCGGCGATCCCGGCGGCGCGGCGACGACGCTGGAGGCGGCGCTGGCGGCGGACGCCTGTTCCGCCGTCGTCGCCCCCCACAGCACCAACGGCCGTGAGCTCCTCTGCGCGGTGATCGACTGCGCCGACCGCGACCCGATCGAGGTCGCGACGAAGGCGCGGGGGGTCATCGCCCGCGAGGGCGGCGCGGTCCGCGCCGCCGCCAGTCGCCCGGCGCCGCCGGAGCGCCTCAAGCACTCCTTCCACGAGGCGCGCTGCGCGCTGGAGGCGACCGCCTTCGACAACGGCTCCGCACCCGACGTCGCCTCCTGGCGCGACCTCGGCGCCTTCACGCTGCTGCTCTCGATCCAGGACGACGACGCGCTCGACCTCTACTGCGACAGCGTGCTCGGCCCGATCGAGCAGGGCGACGACGAGTACGGCGGCGAGCTGCTGCGCTCGCTGGAGGCCTTCATCGAGCAGAACGGCCAGTGGGAGCGGGCCGCCCGCCAGGTCTACTGCCACCGCCACACGCTGCGCTACCGGATGCGCAAGGTGGAAGAGCTGACGGGCCGCGACCTCTCGCGCGCCCACGACCGCATCGAGTTCTGGTTGGCCCTGCGAGCGAGGGAGCTGGTCGCATGAAGATCGGAGTGCCGACCGAGATCAAGTCCGACGAGTACCGGGTCGCGGCCACCCCCGCGGGCGTGCGCGAACTGACCGAGCACGGGCACGAAGTGCTGGTGCAGGCCGGAGCCGGCGAGGGCAGCGCGATCGCCGACGCCGACTACGAGGCGCAGGGAGCCTCGATCGTCGCCGACGCGGCGGCGGTGTTCGAGGCGGCCGAGATGATCCTCCACGTCAAGGAGCTGCAGCCGGAGGAGATCGAGATGCTGCGACCGGGCCAGCTCCTCTTCACCTACCTGCACCTGGCGCCGGACCCCGAGCAGACGCGCGGGCTCTGCGGCGCCGGCGTCACCGCGATCGCCTATGAGACCGTCGAGGACGCGCGCGGGCGGCTGCCGCTGCTGGCGCCGATGAGCGAGGTGGCGGGGAAGATCGCGACCCAGGCCGGCGCCTTCATGCTGGAGAAACCGCTGGGCGGCCGCGGCATCCTGCTCGGCGGCGTGCCCGGGGTGGCGGCGGCGAACGTGATGGTTATCGGCGGCGGCGTCGTCGGCATGAACGCGGCCTTCATCGCGATCGGGATGGAAGCCGACGTCTTCGTCTTCGACCGCTCGATCGACCGCCTGCGCGAGCTCGAAGTCGCCTTCGGCGGGCGTTGCTCGACGGTCTACTCGACCCGGCTGGCGGTCGAACAGATGCTGCCGAACGCGGACCTGGTGATCGGCGCGGTGCTGGTCCACGGCGCCCGCGCCCCCTACGTGATCCGCCGCGACCAACTGAAGCTGATGAAGCCCGGCGCGGTGCTGGTCGACGTCGCGATCGACCAGGGCGGCTGCTTCGAGACCTCGCGCCCGACCACCCACCGCGAACCGACCTTCGAGGTCGACGGGGTCACCCACTACTGCGTTGCCAACATGCCCGGGGCGGTCCCGATCACCTCCACCTACGCGCTCACCAACGCGACGCTGCCCTACGCGATAGCTCTCGCCGATCACGGGGTAGACGGGGCAATAAGAAGAGACCCGGGCCTGCGGCTCGGGGTCAACGTCGCCGCCGGCAAGGTCACCCACCCGGCGGTGGCGGAGGGAGTGGGTATGGAGTACGTATCGGTCGAGGAGGCGCTCGACCTCGAACGATCCTTGAAATGAGCATCGACAGGGAGGACCAATGAGCACTTACGCGGTAGTCAACCCCGCCACCGGCGAGACGATCAAGGAGTACCAGGAGATCAGCGACGACGAGCTGCGTGCCGCGATCGATCGATGCGACCAGGCTTCCAAGGCCTGGCCCGCCTCCTCCACCGTGGCCGACCGCGCCGCCTTGGTGCGCAAGGTCGGCGAACTGCACTCCGAGCGCCAGCAGGAGCTGGCCGAGATCATCGTCCGCGAGATGGGCAAGCCGATCGAGCAGGCGCTGATGGAGGTCGAATTCGCGGGGATGATCTACGGCTTCTACGCCGACAACGCCGAGAGCCTGATGGCCGACGAGCCGATCGAGCTGCTCGGCGGCGAGGGCACCGCGGTGATCCGCCGCAGCCCCTTCGGCGTCCTGCTCGGGATCATGCCCTGGAACTTCCCCTACTACCAGGTCGCCCGCTTCGCCGGGCCGAACCTGGTGATCGGCAACACGATCCTGCTCAAGCACGCGCCGCAGTGCCCCGAATCTGCCGCGGCGATGCAGCAGATGTTCGACGACGCCGGCTTCCCCGAGGGCGCCTACGAGAACGTCTACGCGACCAACGAGCAGATCGAGTGGGTGATCGCCGACCCGCGCGTGCACGGGGTGTCGGTGACCGGCTCCGAGCGCGCCGGCGCCGCGGTCGCCGCGGTCGCAGGAAAAAACCTGAAGAAGGTCGTGCTCGAGCTCGGCGGCTCGGACCCCTTCATCCTGCTCGGCACCGAGAACGTCGACGAGGCCGCGACGGCGGCGGCCGAAGCGCGGCTCGACAACACCGGCCAGTCCTGCAACGCGGCCAAGCGCTTCATCGTCGTCGACGAGCTCTACGACGAGTTCCTCGAGAAGTTCCGCGAGAAGCTCGCCGCGGCGAAGCCGGGCGACCCGACCGCCGAGGACACCGAGGTCGGCCCCCTCTCCTCCGAGACGGCCGCCGATCGACTCGAGCAGCAGGTCAAGAAGGCGGTCGACAACGGCGCCGAGGTGCTGGTCGGCGGCAAGCGCGACGGCAACTACTTCGAACCGACGATCCTGACCGGGATCAAGCCGGGCGACGAGGCCTCCCAGGAAGAGTTCTTCGGCCCGGTGGCGCAGGTCTACAAGGTCGGCTCCGAGGAGGAGGCGGTCGAGCTCGCCAACCAGACGCCATTCGGCCTCGGCTCCTACGTGATGACCACCGACAAGGAGCAGGCTGACCGGGTCGCCGACAAGATCGAAGCCGGGATGGTCTATGTGAACCTGGTCGGGGCCGACAGCCCCGAGCTGCCGTTCGGCGGCTTCAAGCGCTCCGGCTTCGGCCGCGAGCTGGGCCGCTACGGCGCCGACGAGTTCGTCAACAAGAAGCTGATCCGCAGCGCTTGAGATGATCCAGCCCTCGTGAGTCTTCGCTTCAGGGGGGCCATAGCTGCACTGCTGCTGGTGTTCGCCGCTTTCGCGGTGAGCGCCGGCGCGGCTCCAAAGGAAGAAGAAGACGTGCCGCGCTGCCACGGGCGCAAGGCGAAGATCGTCGGCACCGAAGGCGACGACGTGATCCAGGGGACGCCCGAGCGCGACGTGATCTGGGGCGGCGGTGGCGACGACCTGATCTACGGCAGCCTCGGCAACGACCTGATCTGCGGCGGGCCCGGTGACGACCAGATCCACGGCGGCCGCGGCAACGACCAGGTCGAAGGCGGCGGCGGCTCCGACCAGGTCAACGGCGACCTCGGCGACGACAAGATCGTCGGCGGGCCGGGGAACAACGACGAGGTCGCGGGCGACCTCGGCATCGACGTCGTCAACGGCGGCCCGGGCAACGAAGACCTCGTCCACGGCGATTACGGCTACGACCGGATGTCGGGCGGGGCCGGCAAGGGGGACATCGCCTCCTTTGCGACCGCGCGCGCCGGCGGCAAGGGCAGCGGCGTCTGGGCCTCGCTGCAGCGGCACAAAGCCTTCGGCGACGGTCACGACAAGCTCTTCGCCTTCGAGAGCCTCGAAGGCTCGGCCTTCCGCGACACCCTGATCGGCAGCCCGCAGGCGAACGTCATCAACGGCGGTCCCGGCGACGACCAGCTGATCGGTGGCGGTGGCAAGGACACCCTGGACGGCGGTCAGGGCAGCGACGGCTGCCAGGGCGCCAAAGGCCGGACGACCTCCTGCGGCAAGGAAGCGCCGCCGAAAGCGAGCGCCTACGTCCAGCTCGATTTGACCCCGGGCGGCGGCGCGGGCCTGCAGGTGATCGGCGGCGCCGGCCGCGACCAGTTCTTCGTCGCCTACGACGAAGCGACCCAGACCTTCAGCGTCACCGCCAAAGGCGGGCTAGCGATCAGCCCCGGCTGCTCGCACGCCCCCCACAGCGCCGCGACCGTCTCCTGCCCCGCCAACGGCCCCGCCCGCTGGCTGATGGCCGACCTCGGCCCCGGCAACGACAGCCTCCGGGTCGAAGGCTCGCTCCTGGCGGTCGGCAGCGTCCGCTTCGCCGGCGGCCTCGGCAACGACACGATCCACGCCGGGCCCGAGGACGACCTGGTCGAGTCCGGCCCCGGTTCCGACCACATATACGGGGGCGACGGTGCCGACGGGCTGGTCGGCGGCCTGCCCGGGCCGACCTTCCTCTACGGCGAAGGCAACGGCGACCTGCTGGCGGCCGGCGGCGGCTGCGCCGGCGGCGCCCTGGTTGGCGGCCCCGGCCGCGACGACGCCTCCTTCGCCGAGACCCAGGCGCATCCCGGCGTGCTGATCATCTCCTTCCTGGCGCACAAAGCCTGGGATCCCGCGGTCAAAGGTTGCCACCCGGTTCACCTCTCGCCGACCGACGAGGACATGGAGGGCTCCTTCGACTGGGACGTCCTGATCGGCGACAGCGGCCCCAACGCGATGCTCGGCCAGCCCGGCGAAGACCGCTTCTACGGCAACGGCGGCGAAGACATCATCGACGCCCGCGACGGCGTCCGCGATTTCGGGATCCAGTGCGGCAAGGGCCACCCGCCGAAGACGATCACCGTCCACGGCAAAACCCGCGAAGTCCCCGGCACCGGCCAACCCGAAGGCCGCGCCCTCACCGACAAGTTCGACCCCAAGCCGTACAACTGCGCCTACGTCAAGCACGGCACCCCCGTCCCCGGCCTCAACGGCTGACGCTCCTCCCCTACCGCCGCGCCGAACTCGGCGCCCCTTGAACTAGGCTTGTCCCGTGGCACGGAAGACCGCCCAAGGGAACGAGGCCGCGGCCGTCGCGGCGGCAATCGCCCAGTTCGAGGCCGAGCTCGCGGGCGCTCCGGCGCAGGAGGCACCGGCAGCGCCCGCCTGGCAACGGGCGGCACTCCTGGAGGGGATCGGCGCCAAGGAGACCATCGAGAACCTACGAGGAGGATCCGCATGGCTGTCGTGAAAATCATCGAGCTGGTCGGCAGCTCCAAGACGTCGACCGACGACGCCGCCAAACAGGCGCTGCAGCAGGCGCAAGGGTCGCTGCGCAACATCCGCGCGGTCGACATCGTCTCGACCGGCATCCGCGGCGAGAACCTGGACGAGTACCGCGCCCACGTCCGCGTCGCATTCTTGATCGAGGGAACGGAGATCGACTGATGGCAGGGGAGCAGGGGACCGAGGCCCGCGAGGTCTCACGCGAGGAAGCACGCAAGCTGATCGACGAGGGCGCGCAGCTGGTCGACGTGCGCGCCGGCCACGAGTGGGAGGCGGGCCACATCGCCGGCGCCAAGCACGTGCCACTGCCGGAGCTGCCGCAGCGGACCGGCGAGATCGACCAGGACCGGCCCGTCGTCGTCTACTGCCGCGGCGGCAACCGCTCTTCGATGGCGACCGCTGCCCTCAACGACGCCGGCTACGACGCCGTCAAGCTGAGCGAGGGGATCGTCGGCTGGGCCGGGGAGGACCTGCCGCTGGAGCCGGAGAGCGGCTACGTCTCCGACTCGGGCGAGGCCGCCGCAATCCTGCAGGCGCAGAAAAAACCGTCGCATAGCTGATTTGCAGCGGCTTTCGTCGCCTCTGCGACCGCTCAAGAATTTAAATACCTGAATCCCAATCGGGTTTGCTACCTTTTGGCCCATGGAGGTAGCCGTCGCAGATAACAAGGAGCAGCGGGGCAAGGGCCGGGTCGGGACCCTGGAGAACCCCGAGGCTTACGAGAACGTCCCCGGCCACTTCATCCCCATCATCGAGCGCGAGTTCGACGACTTCGACAACGAAGCCGAGCAGTTCCTCTCCGGCGAGCTGGAGGAGCACCAGTTCATCGGCTTCCGCCTCAAACAGGGCGTCTACGGGCAGCGCCAGCCCGACGTCCAGATGATCCGGATCAAGCTTCCGTTCGGCGGGGTCACGCCCGAGCAGATGGATTCCTTTGCCAGCGTGGTCGAGAAATACGCGCCGCTGAACAAAGGGCACATCACCACCCGCCAGAACATCCAGATCCACCACGTGCCGCTGCGCGACACCGAGCTGCTGCTGCGGGAGATCGCCGAAGCCGGCCTCTCCTCGCGCGAGGGCTGCGGCAACACCGTCCGCAACGTCACCGGCGACCCCTGGGCCGGCGTCGCCGCCGACGAGATCTTCGACCCGACCGCCTACGGCACCGCCTACGTCCGCTACTTCGTCCGCCACCCGACGACGCAGCTGATGCCGCGCAAGATCAAGACCGCTTTCACCGGCTCCGACGAGGACCGGGCGATCACCGGCATCCACGACATCGCCTACATCAGCCGCGAACGCGACGGCGTCAAGGGCTTCGAGGTCCGGGTCGGCGGCGGCACCTCGATCATGGCCCGCGTCGCCCCCACTCTCTACGAGTTCGTCGAGGCCGACAACGGCGACTACCTCAAGGTCGCCGAGGCCGTCTTCCGCATCTTCGATCGCCAGGAGTGGCTGCGCGTCAACCGCGCCCGCGCCCGGATCAAGGTCCTGGTCGACAAGATCGGCATGGACGCCTTCCGCGAGCTGGTCGACGAGGAGCTGCAGGGCGACTGGGTGCAGGAGCGCGAATTCGGCCCCGAGCTGGTCGAGCGCCTCAGCTACGCCCCCGACGAGGAGGCGAACGCGCCCGAGGCGCCGCTCGCCCCGTCCTCGCCCAACGGCGACCGCACCGAGTTCGAGCGCTTCCTCCAGGGCAACGTCGAGCCGCAGCGCCAGGAGGGCTTCTCGACCGTCGAGGTCAAGGTCACCCGCGGCGACCTCACCCCGGAGCAGTTCCGCGGCCTGGCGACGATCATGCGCGAGTACACCGGCGGCTCCGCCCGCAGCACCGTGCAGCAGAACTTCGTCCTGCGCTGGGTCCGCGACGAGTCCCTCTACGACGTCTGGGAGCGGCTCGACGCCCTCGGCCTCGGCGAGGCCGGCGCCCGCGAGATCACCGACGTCGTCTCCTGCCCCGGCACCGACAGCTGCAAACTCGGGATCACCTCCTCGATGGGCCTCAACCGGGCGATCAAGGAGCGGGTCACCTCGATGCAGATCACGGACGAGCTGAGCAAGCGCATCCACATCAAAATGAGCGGCTGCCCGAACGGCTGCAGCCAGCACCACATCGCCAACATCGGCTTCTACGGCGCTTCGCTGAAGGTCGGCGGCCGCCAGATGCCGGCCTACATCCCGCACATCGGCGGCAACTTCGAGGGCGGCGAGGTCGTCTTCGGCAAGCGGCTGAAATCGCGGCTGCCGGCGAAACGAGTGCCGGAGGCGGTCGAGCGCTGGGTGCGGCTGTACGAGGCGCAGCGCAACGAGGGCGAGGAGTTCAACGCCTTCGTCGAGCGCGTCGGCGCCGAGCCCTTCGAAGCGGAGGTCAAAGAGCTGACCATGCCGGCCGAGTTCAGCCTCGAGACGATGCAGCAGTTCATCGACTGGAACCGATCCAGCCCGTACGAGGTCGTGCGCGGCGAGGGAGAGTGCGCGATCTAGCTCGCGCCAAAGCGGAGCGATGAAACCACCTCCCGTCACCCTGTCAGGCACTGTCCCCACACCTGCGGACCTCGACCACGAGGCGATCGCCGCCGAGCTCGATCAGAGCACGGCGCAGGAGGCGCTGGAGTGGATGTTCGAGAACTTCGGCACCCGGCACTACATCGCCTGCTCGTTCCAGAAAACGAGCTCGATCACGGCCCACTTGGCGAGCCAGGTCAACCCCGAGGCGCGCTTCTTCTACCTCGACACCGAGGTCCTCTTCGAGGAGAGCTACGAGACCCGCGACCGCCTCGCCGAGGCGCTGGGGATCGAGTTCGACCGCTTCCACAACCTGACGCTGGAGGAGCAGGAGGCCGAGCACGGGCCGGAGCTCTGGAACCGCGATCCCGACGCCTGCTGCGGCATCCGCAAGGTCGAGCCGATGCGCCGCGCCCTATCTTCCGTAGACTGCTGGGTCGCCGGCGTCCGCCGGGCGGACTCCAGCAGCCGTTCCAAGACCCCGAAGTTCGCTTGGGACAAGCGCTTCAACCTCTGGAAGCTGAACCCGCTTGCGGATTGGACCGAGCGCGACGTTTGGAATTACATCCGTGAGCACCACCTCCCGTACAACCCGCTCCACGATCGCGGCTACCCGTCGATCGGCTGCACCCATTGCACCCAGCCGGTCGAACCGGGTGGCGATCTGCGCGACGGCCGCTGGACTGGCCTCGCAAAGACCGAGTGCGGGATCAACTAGCGGCCCCCGCAGCCGCCCTAAACCCTTTACCCCGACCCGATAGGTGAGACCTTCCGACGATGAGTGAGACCATGGCTGAGTTGTCCCTGACCCTTTCCGAGCGCCACACCGCCGACTTCGAGATGATCGGCAACGGTGGCTTCGCGCCGCTGACCGGCTTCCAAGGCTCCGCCGACTGGGAGCGCGTCTGCAGCGAGATGCGTACCGCCGACGGCGAGTACTGGCCGATCCCGATCACCCTGGCGACCGACCTCGACTGCGAGGTCGGCGACGTCGTCGAGCTCTCCTCAGACGAAGGCAAGAAGCTGGGGCGGATCACCGTCGAGGAGGTCTTCGAGCGCGACACCAAGCGCGAGGCCGAGCAGGTCTACGGCACCACCGACGAGGCCCACCCGGGCGTCGCCGCGATCTACGAGGAGGGCAACCGCTGCATCGCCGGCCCGATCGAGGTCGACGCGCTGCCCGACCACGAGGACGCCTTCATGCGCCGCTACCTGACCGCGCCGGAGACCAAGGCCGAGTTCGAGAAGCGCGGCTGGAAGCGCGTCGTCGCCTTCCAGACCCGCAACCCGATCCACCGCGCCCACGAGTACCTGACCAAGGCCGCGCTGGAGACCTGCGACGGGCTCTTCATCCAGCCGCTGATCGGCAAGACCAAGGCCGGCGACATCCCCGCCGACGTGCGGATGCGCTGCTACGAGGTCTTGATGGAGAACTACTACCCCAACGACCGGGTGATGCTCGGGGTGAAGCCGGCGAAGATGCACTACGCCGGCCCGCGCGAGGCGGTCCTGCACGCGATCGTCCGCCGCAACTACGGCGCCACCCACTTCATCGTCGGCCGCGACCACGCGGGCGTCGGCGACTACTACGGCACCTACGACGCCCAGAAGATCTTCGACGACATCGACGTCGACGAGCTGGGGATCGAACCGCTCTTCTTCGAGCACAGCTTCTGGTGCAACGAGTGCGAGGGCATGGCCTCGGGCAAGACCTGCCCCCACGACAGCTCTGCGCACGTGTTCCTCAGCGGCACCAAGGTCCGCGAGATGCTCGGCAACGGCGAACGGCCGCCGCAGGAGTTCTCGCGCAACGAGGTCGCCGACATCCTTATCGACGCTTACAAGGAGGACTGACAAAGCATGGCTGGTGAGAAGGGCTTCACCCTCTGGTTCACCGGGCTCTCCGGAGCCGGCAAGACGACGATCTCCCGACTGCTGGAGGGGCACCTGCTCGAGCGCGGCTCGAAGCTGGAGATCCTCGACGGCGACATCGTCCGCGAAAACCTCTCCAAGGGGCTCGGCTTCTCGAAAGAGGACCGCGACACCAACATCCGCCGGATCGCCTTCGTCGCCGACCTGCTCAGCCGCAACGGCGTGCCGGTGATCACCGCGGCGATCTCCCCCTACGCGGAGATCCGCCAGGAGGCCCACGAATTGATGGGCGAGCGCTTCGTCGAGGTCTACGTCAAGGCTTCGGTCGACACCTGCGCCGAGCGCGATGTCAAGGGCCTCTACGAGAAAGCCTTCAAAGGCGAGATCAAAGAATTCACCGGCGTCTCCGACCCCTACGAGATCCCGGAGAACCCCGACTTCGTCTGCGACACCGAAAGCGAGTCTCCGGAGGAGTCGGCCGAGAAGCTGCTGGCCTACCTAGAGCAGCGCGGGCTGGTCCCGGCTAAAGCCGGCGCTGCCGCTTAGTTCTTCGAAGAGTTGTGAAGGGGGGCTCCCGCCCCCCTTTCATTGCTCATTGATCCGCTATTCCGCCAGTCGTTCGAGGACCTCGCGGTCCTCTTCGAGGCGCTTCTTCAGGCGCTCTTGGAAGTCTTTGTCTGCTCGGCGCGCGGCGATGTGGTTGTCGATCGCTACGCGGACGGCCTCAGAGATAGGCATGTCGTCGGTTCGGGCGACGGCGGCCAGTTCGGCTGCCTTGTCCTCGGGAAGGCGGAGGCTCATTGCTTTCGTGGGCATCGGGTTCAGCTCAAAGTCTAAATGGTCAAATTAAAAACTGATCGACATAATTGTAGCAAAATGAAATAAGTTTGGTGAAATACAGCGCTTAATTTTGGTAGCGTGGTATCAACATGGGTGGAGATCTCGATCTAGGGGACCTGCTGGCGATCGCCGAAGCGGTGCTTGGGGAGCCCGCCGAGGATTTGCAGCACAGGGCGTCGGTCCCACGGGCGCACGCGGCCCTGGCGGAGGCATTCGCGAGCTTCGAGGGTGTCTATTTCTATTCGGACCCAGTGCAGCGGGCGGCTATCTGCTGTTCCCGGATCATCCGCCATCGCCCCTTCCCCCGCAGGAACAGCTGGATCGCTTACCTGTTCATGCGAGAGGTTCTCGAGCGGGAGGGTTTCTCTTGGCCGCACTTCCCCGACTACGTCGCGGAGATCAGCGCCATGGTCGAAGGGTTGGCAACGGGGACATTGAGCGAGGAGCAATTCGTCTCTTGGGTGCGCTCCCGGGTCGCTTCGGAAGGGGGGAGGTGACATGAAGATCTCGTGCTGCGAGACGGCGGCTCTGCCGGTCGCGCTCACCAAGGGCGCCTAGCCGGCCAGAAGGGCTACGGCAATCAGGGGCGGGACGGCACCTGCGGCTCCCCGAGGCCGTAGGTGTCGTAGGCGCCGAACTCGGCGAAGGTCTTGTGGGTGGGGCCGTGGTAGTCGGAGGAGGCGGTGGGGACGAGACCGAGCTCGGAGCAGAGCTCGAGCAGGTGCTCGGTCTGCTCCTTGGTGTGGGTCGGGTAGTAGGTCTCGACGCCGTCGGCCCCGAGCGAGCGGATCAGGTCGTCGACCTCGTCCGGCGCCGAGATGTCCCAGTAGGGGTGGGCGATGACGGCGATGCCGCCGGCCTTGCGGATCAGCTCGATCGCCTGCTCGGCGGTCGGCCAGCGGCGGGGCACGAAGGCTTTGGCGCCCGGCACCAGGTACTCCTCGAAGAAGGGCCCGAGGTCGCCCGTGGCGCCGGCCGCGCGGGCGATGTGGGGGCGGCCGATCGAGAGCGCATCGCCGGCCTCGCGCACTGCGTCCTCGAGGTGGATGTCGAATCCGTGCCCCCGCATCCTCTCGACGATCTCGCCAGCCCGCGTCAGCCGCTCGTGCTGCGCCCGCTCGCAAGCAGCCGCGATCTTCCCCACGTCGATCCAGTAGCCGCAGATGTGCAGGTCTTCCGCGTACTCGTGCACGCAGGACATCTCGATCGCCGGCACCAGCTCGATCTCATGCCGCTCAGCAGCTTCCTGCGCCTCCCCAACCCCCGCAATCGCGTCATGGTCAGTAAGCGCCAGCGTCGTCACCCCAGCCTTCGCAGCTTCAGCGACTACCTCGGACGGCACCAGCTGCCCATCAGAAACCGTGGAGTGACTCTGTAGCTCAATCAGCATCGGCCGCGCACCCTAACTACGGACCGGCCGAGGGGGTCGGGCGCCCCTCCCCAGACACTCAACTGCGAGCCATAGCGAGCAGTGTCTGGGGAGGGGCGCCCGACCCCCCTCCCGCCGACCCAAATAAATAGACTGCGCCGCCGTGTTCCAGAAGGTCCTCATTGCCAACCGCGGCGAGATCGCCATCCGGGTGGCCCGCACCCTGAAGGAGATGGGCATCACCTCGGTCGCCGTCTACTCGGAGATCGACCGGGATGCGCCGCACGTGCGCGAGGCCGACGAGGCCTTCCTGATCGGCCCCGCGGTCCCGGCCGAGAGCTACCTGAACATCCCGAAGATCATCGAGACCGCGAAGGAGGCGGGGGCGGAAGGGATCCACCCCGGCTACGGCTTCCTGGCCGAGAACGCCGAGATGGCTCGCGCCTGCGCCGAGGCCGGAATCACCTGGATCGGCCCGCCGCCGGAGGCGATCGAAGCGATGGGCTCGAAGACGCGGGCGCGCGAGATCATGCAAGAGGCCGGGGTGCCGATCGTCCCCGGCTCGACCGAGGTCGCGAAAGACCTCGACGACGCTCGCAGGCAGGCCGAGGAAGCCGGCTACCCGGTCGCCTGCAAGGCGGCGGGCGGCGGCGGCGGCAAGGGCTTCCGCGTGGCGATGACGCCTGATGATCTCCAAGAGGCTTTCGAGGGGTCTGCGAGGGAAGGCGAGAAGTTCTTCTCCGACGACCGCGTCTACATCGAGCGCTACCTCGAGGACCCTCGCCACGTAGAGGTTCAGGTGCTTGCCGATTCGCACGGCAACGTGATCCACCTCGGCGAGCGCGACTGCTCGATCCAGCGCCGCCACCAGAAGGTGATCGAGGAGGCTCCCGGGCCGCACGTCGACGAGGAGATGCGCGAGCGGATCGGCAAGATCGCCACCGACGCGGCCGCTGCTGTCGGCTACCGCGGCGCCGGCACGATCGAGGGGATGCAGGTCGGCGAGGAGTACTTCTTCCTCGAGATGAACACCCGCGTCCAGGTCGAGCACTGCGTGACCGAGATGGTCACCGGCATCGACATCGTCCGCGAGCAGATCCTGGTCGCCGCCGGCGAGCAGCTCTCGATCGCCCAGGAGGATGTGAACCTGAACGGGTGGTCGATCGAGTGCCGGATCAACGCCGAGGCGGCGCATAAGAACTTTGCTCCGGCACCTGGGCCGATCGGCGACTCCTACCGCGAGCCATCCGGCCCCGGCGTCCGCGTCGACTCCGGCGTCGAGGGTGGCTCCGAGGTGACGCCGATGTACGACCCGATGGTGGCCAAGTTGATCGTCTGGGACGTCGACCGCGAGAAGGCGACCCGCCGCATGCTGCGGGCGCTTGGCGAATACGACTCCGGTGGACTCACCACCCTGATCCCCTTCCACGAAGCGATCCTCGCCACCGAGCAGTGGGCGCGCGGGGAGACCTGCCGCGACCTGATGGAGGACAAGGAGTGGCTGAAGACGACCGCTCCCGCCGACGCGACTCCGCCCGAGCCCGCCGAGGAGGGCGGCGAGGTCGTCAGCCGCGACTACAAGGTCGAGGTCTCCGGCAAGCTCTTCGACGTCAAGGTGATCGGCGAGGCTCCCGCAGGGGGCGCCGCCGCGCCGGCCGCCGCCGGCGGTAAGAAGCCACCGAAACGCGAGCGCAAAGGCGGCAGCGGCCCCAGCGCCTCCAGCGATGCCCTCCCCTCGCCCCTCCAAGGCACCGTCCTCAAAGTCGCCGTCGAGCAAGGCGCCGAGGTCTCAGAGGGCGACCTCATCTGCGTGATCGAGGCGATGAAGATGGAGAACGAGATCACCGCCCACCGCTCCGGCAAAGTAGAAGAGCTCCCCATCACCGAAGGCGCCGCCGTCTCCTCCGGCGACACCCTCGCAGTCATCAAGTAGCCCCTTTAGCTGCCCCAAGCATCAGCTAACCGACTGCTTGTCTAGGCGGGGAGGGGTGGGTCTCTCCAGACACTCAACAACGAGCCATAGGCGAGCTTGTGTCTGGAGAGACCCACCCCTCCCCAGCCCCAACCTCAAGCAGTCCGTTTGTGATGCCGTTTTTCTTCGCGTTCCTTCTGTTTCCGCCGTTCTTCTTCGCGCCGTTCCTTGTCGACCTTGCGCTGCTCCTTCTGGGTCAGCGGGAAGGGCGGGGCGGGTTCGCGGCAGGTCCGGCCGACGCAGGCCTCGAGGCGAACCAGCTCGGCGTGGAGGTAGGCGCGGATCGGGAAGTAGTTTGGGACGCGGACGATGTTGTTGAGCTCGTAGGGGTCTTTGGTGATGTCGTAGAGCTCCTTCTCGCCGTCGGGCCACTCGATGTACTTGTAGGGGCCGAGGCGGATTCCCTCGTAATCCTTGGGCGGGGCGACGATCGAGGCTTTGGCGCCGGGGCCAGAGGCGTGTCGGTGCCGCGGCTTCAGCTCCTTGACTACGCGCTGGGCGGTGGGTTCGCCGTTGGCTTCGACGTCGTTGGTCTCGACGAAGGACTCGAAGAGGATCGGCCGCCGCGTCCGCAGGCTGGGGTCGCGGAAGAACGGCACCAGCGATTGGCCGTCGACGCTTTTGTCCGGCGTCACCCCGGCCAGTTCGAGGATCGTCGGGGCGATGTCGATGTTCGCCGCCAGCTCGCCGGTCGAGGTGCCGGGCTTGATTCCCGGCCCCCGCATCAGGAACGGCAGGTGGGTGGCCGGCTCGTAGGCGAGGAACTTGCCGCCGGTCAGCCGGTGCTCGCCGTAGAAGAAACCGTTGTCGGAGGTGAAGATGACGTAGGTGTTGCGCAGCCGGTGCAGGCCGCCGAGGGTGTCGATCACCGTTTTCACTCCGTCGTCGATCGCCCGCAGCGAGGCCAACGCCTTCTGGTAGTAGACGCGGTAGGTGTGGATTTCTTCCAGCGACAGGTAGGGCGCTTCGCGGATGAAGCGCGGCTTGTCGTTGACGTTGCCCTCGTTGAACCCCTGCGAGCGGTCGTGAGGGTAGGGCGCGCCGTCGAAGAGGGTGTAGTCGCGCGGCGCCGGCTCCGGCCCGGCCGGGCGGCGGAAGTCACCGTGCGGGGCGGTGTAGTCGAGCTGCAGGTAGAAGGGCTGTTCCGGTGGGGTCCCGCTCAGCTCTTCGTAGGCGATGCGGCTGAGCACGTCGGTCTCGTACAGGCACGGTTTGCCTTCGATCGTGCTGGTTGGACAGCCGAAGTAGTCGCGTTCGCCGTATTCGCGCGTGTCCCAGCTGCCGGAGTCGCCGAACGGGCCGTCGATCGAGCCGTTGTCGTTGAGCGTGTAGCCGTAGTAGTAGTGGTGGGTGTCGGCGTTCTCCACCGTGTGCCAGGCGCTCCAGCCGGGCGGCACGTCGAGGCCCGTGTCGTACGGTTCGTCGCCGTAGCCGTTGAGGAACTTGCCGATGTGGATCGTCCGGTAGCCCGCCCCCTGCAGCCAGGTGGCGAGGTTGTGGGTGAAGGCGCCGCGGGACTTGAAGCCGCTGTAGCCGCCGTTGGGCTGGACGTTGCCGCGGACGTTGTGGTTGTGCGCGTAGCGCCCGGTCAGCAGGCTGACCCGCGAGGGGCAGCAGAGGGGGTAGGAGACGTAGTAGCGGTTGAAGGTGATGCCGCGGCCGGCGATCAGCGAGAGCGTGTTCGGCATCGTCGGGATTTCGACCCCGCCGGCGTTGAAGACGGTGTAGAGCTGGTCGAGCGTCTGGTCGTCGGTCTGGATCACGACGAAGCTCGGGTGTTCCGGCGGGAAGGCCGAGGACTTGGCGGCGCCGGCGCTCTGCGCATTGGCCAGGACCAGACCCGCGAGCAGCAGCAGCAGGCTCGCGGCGACGGCGAGCCGCGCGGAGGCGCGCGCGCGGGAGCGACTGGAATGTCGGGCGAGCATCTGCATCGATCAATGCCGGGGTGGCTACCCCCGAAACCGGCACCTAACGCCTGAGTTGCGGCGTGAACGCTAGAAGACGCTCAGGACGCGCCGAGCTTTTTAACTGCTTCGCGGAAGTTTTTCACCGTGGCGCTGGGCGCTTTGCGCCCTTCCAGTTTCTCGCCATGGCGGTTGACCCAGATCACCGGCACGTTCATTTTCAGCACCGGGGCGATGTCGGTCGTGTAGTCGCAGCCGATGTGCAGCCAGCCTTTCTTGCCGCCGATCCGCCGCGCGCACTCTTTGAAGTGGACGGGGTCGGGCTTGTAGCTGCGCACCTGCTGGGCGGTGACGACGAGGTCGAGTTCGGTCCGCAGGTGGCGGCGCGAGATCCCCAGCAGTTTGTCGTCGATGTTGGAGACGATCCCGATCTCGTACTTTTTCGCCAGCCGGTCCATCGCCGCGTTGGCCTCGCGGAACGGCATCCAGTAGGCGACGCTGTTGGGCAGGAACTGGGCCCGCGAGGGCTCCACTTCCCAGCCGATCTCACCGGCGACTTTGACGATCGTCCGCCGCAGCACCTCGGCGTAGAGCTCGTACGAGCCGGCCATGATTTCGGCCTGCACTTCCATGAAACGGGCGAGGAACGGCTCCTCCTCGAAGCTGAAGCCGTCTTTGGTCGCCTCTTTCTTGCAGGCCTCGACGATGCCTTTCTCCCAGTCGATGAGGGTGCCGTAGCAGTCGGTGGTCACCCATTTGACGGTTTTGAGACTGGGAAGGGGCATGGCGAGCGCGGCATTATGTCATCGGCTCGCCGGCCAGGTATTCCCGGTGTCACTCGGCGGCCCAGAGCCGATCTTGGATAGGGTTGCGCGCCGCGCCTCGGCGCCCCCCTCACCACTTCTCATGGACCTCCTCGAGTACCAGGGCAAGCAGCTGTTCGCCAAGCACGGCATCCCCGTGCCCAGCGGCGAGGTCGCCGACACGGTCGACGAGGCGGTCGCCGCGGCGGAGCGGATCGGCTACCCGTGCGCGATCAAGGCCCAGGTCCTGATCGGCGGCCGCGGCAAGGCGGGCGGGATCAAGATCGCCCAGGACGCCGAGGAGGCGCGCGCCCACGCCGACGCGATCCTCGGCATGGACATCGTCGGCCCGCACGGCGAGGGGCCCTTCCGCGTCGACCAGGTCTGGGTCGAGGGCGGCTCCGACATCGCCGAGGAGTACTACGCCTCGGTCATCCTCGACCGCGGCGAGAAGAAGCTGCTGGCGATGGTCTCCGCCAAAGGCGGGATGGACATCGAGGCGGTCGCGGCGGAGGACCCCGACGCGCTGGTCAAACGCCACATCGACCCGACCCGCGAGTTCACCGCGGGCGATGCGCGCTCGATCGTCGCCGACGCCGGCCTCGCCGAGGACGCGCTCGACCAGGCGGCCGAGGCGCTGGTGAAGCTGGCCGAGGTGGCGCGCGAGGAGGACGCGAGCCTGATCGAGGTCAACCCGCTGATCGTCACCGCCGGCCGCGAGGTCGTCGCCCTGGACTCGAAGGTGACGATCGACGGCAACGCTCTCTTCCGCCACCAGGACCTGGCCGAGATCGCCGACACCGTCGACGACCCGCAGGAGCAGATGGCGAAGGAAAAGGGCCTGACCTACGTCAAACTCGACGGCAACGTCGGCATCCTCGCCAACGGCGCCGGCCTCTGCATGTCGACGCTCGACGTCGTCGCCCAGGCCGGCGGCGCGCCCGCCAACTTCCTCGACGCCGGCGGCGGCTCCAAAGCCGAGGCGATCGTCAACGCGCTGGAAGTGATCAAGAGCGACGAGAAGGTCACCGCGATCCTCTTCAACATCTTCGGCGGCATCACCCGCTGCGACGAGATCGCCAACGGGATCGTCACCGCCTCCGGCCAGATCGACCTCGGGATGCCGCTGGTCGTCCGCCTCGACGGGACCAACTCCGAGGAGGGGCTGAAGATCCTCGCCGAGGCCGACCTGCCCAACCTGCACCAGGAGAAGACGATGCTCGACGCGGCGCGCCGCGTCGTCGAGCTCGCCGGGAGCGCCTCGTGAGCATCATCGTCGACGCCCGGACCAAGCTCGCCGTCTCCGGCCTGACCGGGCGCGAGGGCTCCTTCCACGGGCTGCGCAACAAGGCCTACGGGACCGACCTCGTCGCCGGGGTCACGCCGGGCAAGGGCGGTCAGGACGTCGAGGGCGTGCCGGTCTTCGACACGATCGCCGACGCGGTCACCGAGGCCGGCGCCAACACCTCGATGATCTTCGTCCCGGCGCGCTTCGCCGCGGCGGCGATCGACGAGGCGATTGATTCAGGCGTGGAGACGGTGATCGCGATCACCGAGGGGATCCCCGTCCTCGACATGCTGAACACGTACTGGAAGGCGAAGGAGGCCGGGGTGCGGCTGATCGGGCCGAACTGCCCGGGCGTGCTCTCGCCCGGCAAGGCCAACGTCGGCATCATCCCCGCCCAGTTCTTCGACCCGGGCCCGATCGGCGTCGTCTCCAAGAGCGGCACCCTGACCTACCAGATCGGCAACGAGCTG
>Ga0070682_100000631_pt1 | contig 21377 bp, 17 predicted proteins | sample KBSC63LmetaG_FD_64668 | JGI IMG/M metagenome (GOLD analysis project Ga0070682, IMG submission 64668) | Corn rhizosphere microbial communities from Kellogg Biological Station, Michigan, USA - KBS C6-3L metaG | ecosystem: Host-associated > Plants > Roots > Rhizosphere | place: USA: Michigan...
GTCGCGGCGAACCAGAGGAAGTGCAGGTTGTGCGGATAGTAGGCCATCGGGTAGAGGCCCTGCGCGTTGCATTGCGCGATGTAGTCCTCGTCCGCGGCGATCGCCAGCTCGTTGCTGCGCGCCGCGTCGGCATAGCGACCCACGCGCTGATAGATGTGGGCCGGCATATGCACCATATGACCGGCGGCGGGCATGAGCGTTTGCAGCCTATCAGCGGCTGCTTCCGCTTTGAACGGTTCGTAGGCTTCCATCAAGTGAACGTAGAGATGCAGCGCGCCAGGATGTCTCGGATTTTGCGCGATCACTTCTTCCGTGAGCTTGACGATCTCCGTGGTGCGGTCATAAGGCGTGCCGTCACGCGTCCAGTAACCCCAGGGCCGCAGGTCCATAACGGACTCAACGTATAGCATCGAGATGTCCTGGTCGTTGGGAAACTGCAGGTGCACTTTGCGCATCGCGTCGGCGTAAGCAACGTCGCGCGCTTTGCGATCTTCAGCACGACCTGAATAACGATGGGTTAGCGCTTCGATCAGGGCCTGCTCGCGCGGCGAAGCTTTTGCCTTCAGGGCGACGGCTTTTTGAATTACCTCGAGCGCTTTGGGCTCGCTTGCCGGATCCATCGGCGCATTGATGTTTGGTCCAAGCGCGAGCGCTTCGCCCCAGTAAGCGATTGCCAGGTTGGGATCGAGTCGCGCTGCTTCGCGATACGCGCGCCCCGCTTCCGCATGGTTGAACGCATACGAAAGATTGAGTCCCTGGTTCATGAAGAGCTGCGCCTGGGCGTTTTTAGTTGACACTGGAAAAGTGTGATCGCCGAGCTTCTGCAGACGCGGCGCGAGAGCTCCGGTCGGGGAAACAGATTCCTCCGGAGGCGCCTTGTAGTGAACGTGGCCCCCAGCTGCGTTGTGATCTTGCGCGAATATGTTGGGTTGACTGAGCGGCGCGAGGGAAACGAGGGCAGCAACAATTAGCCGTGCGTATTTCATCGACTGATCCTCTCTTACTTTCAAGGGGTTTCGCTTATTTGTCTAGCAAACTACGAGTTTGCCAGCAGGCTTGCCAGTAATGGAAACATCGAGTCTTTGCGCAAACACGAGCGTTTGCGTTGCGACAACTGTACGGAAACGCCGGGATTTCGGTGCCGGCATTTTATAGCAAAGTGTTCATCTGATCACGCGTATTTCCAACGCGAAGAGGGCCACTCGGCGCACGAATTATTTAACGCCAGCAGTGTCACAAACGAAAAAGCGGCTGGTTTGGCAACCAACCGCATCACCTACTTCTTGTTTAGGAAAACGTTTTGAGCCGAGCCGGACTCCAACCTGCGACCCACTGGTTAAAAGAGCGCTCAACGCGATTCCATCCAGTCTCGGCTCTTACGATTAGTTACTAATTTTCAACAGGTTGCAGCCGCTCAGGATTACAACTGCTATTAACCATTGCGCCCTGTTTGCGGGTAATCACGCCACAAATTTGCCACAAACTCTTAGGGGTCAAGTTCGACAGCCTACTTGAGCTTCTCGATCAACTCGTGAAGTGACTCCACGTTATGATGCTTGAGGGCAGTGTCCAAATGCGCGTCCCCGCGCATGCCAAGATCGACGTCGTATTTCTTTTCAATGGTATCCACTCTTGTATCGCCGCGCTTCTCTCGAAGAGGTCCATGCTTTGTTCGTGAACGCTGGCCTCTCATTCCGGGTGCATCAGGAGCAGCTTTGCTCTTACTCATATTTACTCCCATTCGGTACTTGCTAATCGTCTCATACGAATCAAGCGAATGAGACGAGATGGTTGATGACCAAATAAATGATATCAGGTTTCTCAGCTGTGCAATAAGCTCAACATGGAACCTAGAATGAACGGCAAGTCTTAGAGACTGGCGAGAAAATGATCGACTTCTTCAGGCCATTGCTGAGGATGGGAATCTCGCCATGTTGGCCGATTGTATGTCTTGAGAAGGTTGGAGGCGGTGGTCGGGATTCAAAACGGGGAATAAAGGTTTTTGCAGTCTCGCCTGGTTCTTTTCCAGACCTCTTCTCCGTTCGGGGGAGTGCGTTTTTGTTGAGCATCTCGTTAGTCTAGATCCTCGCTCGTTTGCGGATATCCATACAAGATTCAGACAGTTGGCACACCGTTGGCACACTAAATCGCATTGGTTTTTCCATTCTACCGGTCTTCTGACCTAGATCTGCACTCTGATCTCAGCTTCAGTTCTTAGACGGATTGGGGCTAGAGCCGGATACTTTTCTCGAACCTTCGTATACAAATCACCTTTGAATTTCTCGGCTCGAATTGTTACGACAGCAACGTAGTCAAAGCGATTGCACTCACCATGTCTTGCGATTGCGTGGAGATCAAGGAACGGCTCCTCGAGATTCATCACCCGTTTCGATACGGCTCTCCGCACGATAGGTTCCCACAAACAATCAACCTTTCTCCTTTGAGCTTCATCCCGGTACGCATTACCTGATTCGGAAAGCGGAAACGATGACTGGATCCAACGTCGGCTGAGTAGTTGTTCGATTACGCCCTTGTCGCGCTCTAAGTGTAGACGCCGTGGTTTTTCCTTCGATCCATTGGGAGGTGAAAACGCATACTTCTTTGAACTAGGATAAAAGGTATCTTCTAGGCAAGAGTTCGTGTAGTCGGTGGCGTGATTTGGATCTACACGTGGAAGCGCCGCAACGGTCCATGAAACTTCAGCCTTCCCTGGAACAGAAATGTCGAGTGGCCACGGAATTGGGAGCCGTACCGTTCTAGTTGGCAAGATGTCTCCCTGAAATACAACAGTTACCGAGCCTTCATCACATAACAAGAGTTCATCAATATCAGGCATAACGCATCCATGTCCAAGTAGATGGTCTGGTACTCTATTAGGATGAACGGCAGTATGAATCAAGAGAACGCGGGCAAGTAATGCGGAACTTCGTTCGAAGACCTCCGCAGCTTGAGCTGCAAGTCGCGCAGCTAAGGGGGACGCGAAACTTGTTCCCCACTTTAATACCTTTAGCCCAGGAGTCGTCGAGACTAAGTGAAATGGTGTCTTATCACAACCGCCAAACGCAGCTATGTCTGGCTTGATCTTTCCGCATTCTCGACCAGGTCCTCGACAAGAGTAGGAAGCATGGACCGCCTCACTCCCGGACATTGTGAAAGCTCCGACGCCAATACCATTCACTAAGTCAGATGGGGACTGAATCCTGTCGAGATCTGGGAGATCGCCGGTATTACCTACAGGAACAAAAAAGGTCACCTTGTGATCCGCAGCAAGACCATCCAATACCCAAGTGAATCGTGACAGGCTATCGTCTGCTATGGGCCCTTGAGGACCAAAACTAAGATTGAATACTTTAATATCGTTGCGCGCAGGCACTACTCTTTCGATAACATCGATTGCTTCATAGAGATCTACATCTCGTGGGTCTGACGTGGGTAACGCTCGAAAACTCACGACATATACAGGAGGCGGGGGCACGCGTGCGGATGAGGTGATCCCGTTGAGTGCCCCATGTAAAAGCGCGCCAGCTACGGCAGTCCCATGGGCGATGTACGTCGGTCTCGCTGGCGTCTTAATCTCTAGGGACTTATCCTCCTCAACATGTCCTTGTAAGAGCGGTAGAGTTGCGTCAACCCCGCCATCGAACATGCCTACCTTTATAGTAGAACGAGTAGCCGTTGCTGATGGCTTAGGAGCACCCGCCGTAGCTGCATTCCGCAACTCAGTAAGATCACCAAACTCCAACGGATGGGCGGCTCTCAGAGGGTTTGTTCCAGCTAGCTTCTCCAGTACATCGCGAGTGAGTCGGCACGATACAAACGTTGGTCCTCCGGGATAAGGACGAACATTGCTTCGCTGAGTGTCAATTCCGACTTCCTCAAAGAGTGACTCGAGAAATTGCGCTTGCCGCTCGTTGCGGCTTGGGTGCATTACGAGTTCGACTCGCCCATCTCTCCACTCGGACGAAAACCCTGAAATCTGCTCCTCGATGGCTAACATATCGAAGCGTTCAATCCTTCGAATCTCGTCGCGAGTAACTTGTCGAACTTGACGTTCGCTTCGATCGAGCTGTCGTATTAGACCTTGGAATCCTTGCGGAGAGCTTTGTACGAAGACTAATCGGCCTTCCAGTATTTCGACATTCCTGGCCTGCTGTTTTTCAATTCGTTTGGTTGGGGCGACTCGTTCAGGGAGTTCCCGGTACCTGCGGGAACCAATCTTCCGAAGATCTGGGACATCTTCAAACAGGTGGACGGGATCGTACGACTTGGCAGTTGAATCGGGATGAAGGCGCAAACAAAATACAGCTTCATCGGTCAACTTTTTTCGAAGGGGTAGTGTCTCAAACGCGGCGAGCGTAGTCCTAACTCCAACCTTCAAGTGTTCTCGCGCTTCGTCGTAAGTGCGCGGTGGTTCGGCGCCGCGGCCAGGTGACGACTTTTTGACGACTCGGATGTACTGCTCTCCGTTTCCAAGGATGAGGCGTCTTTGTGAGTCAGCCAAGATCTTCATCCTTCCTTAAATGGTGTTGAATAGTAGAAACACTTCTGTCGAACAATGAGGCCAGTTCACGCACGCTGAACTTGTTTGCTGACGCCTTTTGCAGAGCGCGTACAACGTACCCAATCGACCTAGCCTGAGAGTGACGGTCCGACCTCCTGAGTAGTTCAAGTACAATGGACTGAACGACTGTTGTATCGGTTGCCAAGTGCCTGCGAACCGCAGCTTGCATTAGGCTTTCAATGTCAGAACCGCTTCTTCCCTGTAATAACGTAGCGCACGCAGCTAAGAACTCCCGAGGCACGTCGTCGCTGAATCTGGCACCTGCTCGCTCCAAAATCTTGTATCGCTCAGAGTGCCCTGGGAGCGGCAGATCAATGATCACGTGAAAGCGTCTCGCAATTGCCTTGTCGAGCAAAGCTGGATGATTTGTTGCTGCTACGATTACAGATCTTGATGGCCAATCTTCTAACTCCTTCAAGATCACGTTAACTATTCGCTTTAGTTCTCCTAGCTCGGAATCGTCGTTGCGACGCTTAGCGATGGCATCAAATTCATCGAGTAGCAGAACGCAGGGTCTCCCACGAGCGTAATCCAACGTCCGACGGAGATTGAACCCTGTCTTTCCGAGATAGCTTGAAATAGAGACAGCTAAGTCCTGAACCAATAGAGGTAACTCAAGCACGGAGGCCAACCACCGAGCGAGCATTGTCTTCCCAGTACCGGGTTCTCCTGTCAACAAAAGCGACGACGGTGGTAAGAACCCTTCTCTAAAGAGACGCTCGCTATTGCATCTTTCGCGTAGGAATTGATTAACTGGTTCAAAGACTTCCGACGTGAAGATTGGTGCCGGCGATTGATCTGGCACTTCAGTTTTCACCAACGCGAATCCCTCTTCGCTCTCCGTTGGTGGTGGACCGACCTGCGACCACCGCAATGCCCCGTTATTAGTTGTATGTCTCGCCAGGACAGCCCCTAACTCATTGCTAAGTTCGGGAGACTCGGTCCTTGTGCGGCGAATCAAAGTGACCAAGATGTTCTCCAGGACTTGGTAATCTCCTGCCAAACCGGCTTCAGCTAGCCTGGGCACCCAGTGCTCCAAATCGCGCGTTCGAGTCTTAGGCATCAACTTCTTTCTATTGGACAATGGAATGCTTGAGTTTGCTGGCGAAAACGGTGCGTCTGTTCGTAGGAACATGCAATTCTGCCCCATATCGAACAACGTCGCAAGCCGCGCGTCCGCGGAACATACACTGATCTGATCCAACGAATGCTTCATATAGTTCACGTTCCAGCGGACCCTTGATTCGGCCGACGCAAGAGCACGGCTCTTCTCGGCCAGTGATTAGGAAGTGAGACATTTCGAAATGATCTAGCCAAGTCTCCCCAGCCAATGTGAAAGGAACATTTACACCCGGTAATTTGGACCCGAGGTGGCGCTGTAACGGCGAGGCGCGCGCGACCAATATCGAATTGAAACCACGGGTGTGGTGGACTAAAAGTACCTGTTAGGATTCCCTCGATATATCCAGCACCGAGGGCGCCCAAGGTAGTCGTTACGTAGCCAACGGTGTGTAGCTGCGGCTGTTGCCGCTTCCAATACTGATCTGGATCGGCACCGCGCGAAGCAGCGAGCTCGGCCTCATTCTGACGATGGCGTCTTTCCTCATCCGACATTAATTCAATGCTCAACTGTGTTCCATCAATGCGGCCACTGCAGAACGCACAGGGCAAATCCGGGTCATACGTCACGATGTCGACAACCTGTGACGTTACTTGCCCATTCTGGCCTTCCATCAAAACACCTAAATCGACGGAAGGAAGAAGGTAATGGCTGGCAAGGTCACTGAGCGCCGCACGTGCGTGTTGAGTGTCAGTGCAACCTAAGAGAATGTCGCATCGAAGCAATTCATCAAGCACATTGTCGTGCAGGACATTGCCTGCCAGCGTCGTGATCCGAACACTAGGGTCAATAGATTGCATGAAGTCTGCAAGTAGCTCTACTTTATGGGGTGGGTCTTTGAGGGTGTGGTCCCATCGCGATCCGTGCATTCGTTCGAGATTGGATTTGGCAAAGCGCTTTGGATCGATAAGCACGAAGCTACCTACGCCTGCCCGTGCCAGCACATGTGCTGCGGGAGACCCGGTGCCGCTGCATCCAATAATACCAACGGTGGCTTGCTTGAGCCGGTCGGCCGAAGCTGGACCTAGGACCGAAATCAAACGAGAGCGAGTTGTCTCGCCAGTAGAGGATTCGGCACTCGCCTCAGCTGGAAGTTTGTCATCCGCCTGTGACGTGAGTAAATCTACGTGCGCTCCGACTGTTACTAGCTTTTCAACCGGTAACCATTCGCCGCGATCGTAGACACGAGCCGTAAACGTTAGTCCAGTGACAGGGCTTCGCTGTAATATGAGGCTGCAGTAGGGCTTTCCTTTACCAAACGAATTAAATTCTTGAGCGAAATAAGTATCCATGTCATCGTCGAGGCTGCTCGGCCACGTGTAACACTGCTCAGGGTGAGAATGCACCACACCTATGGCGAGGGGACTTTGTGCTGATTCGTGAAAAGCCCTTCGCGAATACTGACTTAGAAAACGCGTTAGTCCAACTTGACGATCAAGGTCACCGGGCTCCGGCCAGAAGCCGTCCACGTAACTCAACGCCAAACCCCACGACGTACGTCGATAGCCAAATCTAAAAAATGTTCCCCACTCCCGAGTTGGATACCGCGTATAGACGTGCTTCTCGAGGTGGCTTAAATCTCCGCTACGAATACGTAGGATCGAATGGCGGGAGTCTTCGACAAGCGGAAGTCCGCTCAATTCGCGTCGTACAGCCATGAGACGATCTCCCCTATATATGTATGCAGGCCGTGAACGGCAGGGTTCCACTGTGGGCCGCCTCCTCCGTTGTGAGGGTGATAACTGATCTGGCGCCAGACCCGACTAAGTGCTGTAACGCAATGCCCTTGAGGGCTTCCTTTCACCCGACCGATGAGGGGGGAGCCGTCGGGCAGGTAAGCGCCGTCAAGCATCTGGGCTGGATAGCCCCCAGGGATAGTGACCAAGACATCTGTTTTTGGCACCGCGTTTCCAGGTCGTGTACGTAAATCGTGGTAGACCACGGCCGCTACGGGATTCGTAACGGCCGTGACTACTTGTCCGCCGGCGCGAAGAGCACCGAGTTCGCGTTCGACTCGCGAAGCTTCATACCCTCCATCGACCTTCTTTCTCACGACATCGAAGACTTCACAACCTCGAATCTCGATCTTCTCATCCAGTCCAATCTCGCGATTCCCATCCGACACAAGCCAAACCCTAGTTTCCCGAGGTATTTGTGGATAGACTAAGGCTGCGATCTCTTGACCCGTCATCGAATGTTTCACTCCGTCTTGCTCAGTAAAGACTTGAGCGTTTACGGTAATGCTCAAGAGAGCGGGTTGAATTCGAGTGTAGAACACCGGGCCATCCTGGAAGTTGGCACTATCGTTCTGCTCAATTGTTTCGTCTGCTGGCCCCTCAGTGTCGCGAACGAGCTTGGCGTTCAAGGCAATCCCAAATAATTCTCTTATGGTCTTGCCTGTTTGTTCTGCTCTAATTGCTATCTCTGGCCGGTCATCAACGAAAAAAGCGAGCTTGGGCGGCTCCTCACAATGTCTTCGGGGTTGCACCTCACAAGCTGCGAGCGTGTAGAAAACATTTCCTTCGGCCAAGTCGACTATTTGATCGTTCTGGATGACCACGTCTTGAGGTGAATTGTGATCGCGGACCAACGTTCGTCCTTCAGCAATACCTGCCTGCGCCCGAATGACGGCCGCCTGAACCTCGCGCTGGGGCATCGGGATGACACGGTCATCTACCAGGGCGGCCCATTTCGATGGGTGAGGGCAAAGTTCTGCCGCTTTTCCTTGGTGCCGATCTGCGTCTCTATTTACATTTAGGTTTGTACTCATACTTCCTCCTGTCGCCTCTTGTCATTTGTTATTGAGAGCCAGCAAGGTCCGGCTATTGCTCAGCATACATCATCTGCTAAGAATGTCAAGCGCACAATGAGCAAGCTTGCAATTCTAAGCGTTTTGGGTGTATTTTGGCAGTAGAAGGACAGTCCTCGGAGGCGTAATGTCAGGAAAACCTAAAGCCGAAAGACCAAGCAAGGCGCCTGGCTCAGGTGCTCAATCACTGGCTGAGTTTTTGTCTTACACGCGCGGCATTAAGAAGTTGACTTTGCGAGACGTGGAAGAGGCGACCGATCATGAAGTATCAAACGCCTACCTTTCACAGCTGGAGACCGGCAAGATTAGTCGTCCATCACCGAATGTTCTTCACGCCCTAGCTCGCGTTTATGCTGTATCCTACGAGCTTCTTATGGGGAAAGCGGGCTATATATCACCAGCTGCAGCTGATGGACAAGAACTCCGCGCGGCGAGACCTATACGCAGACGCATCTCCATGTTCGAGAGTGATAATCTTACTCAGGACGAACAAGAGAAACTGCTCGAATACTTGGCGTTTTTGCGTTCGAGAAGAAGCAAGTCTTAGAGGGCGCTACGGAACATTCTTGCTCGGTTCCGTTGTTGCGCCAAACGACTTAGCAAACTAAAGAATGTACATTCTCTGTACTTACGCAAATGGGCCTTATTGGCGGAGTAGCCTTGAGCCATTACTTTATCCGTCCGGCTGCTCTTTTTATCGACCATTTTCCTACCGCCCTGAATATCTCTCAGACAACTTAGTCCGCATTTTTAGCGACCCCTCTAAAACCAAACATTTCTTGGCCGACGACTCTCTGTCGAGCGGCGTGTTCGGAATAAGTTTTAACTCAACTGAGGGCAAGGAATTCTACGAAACATTCATTCCCCTCAGATTTGTTGAACTGCTCGATGCAAAAGGAGCGGATGAGTTCCATCTCTATTTCCGACTAGGGGATTACATTAAACTAGATGACCAGGGGAAATTCCGCCGCCTAATGCTGAATGAGTTTGTGAATTGGACGACTCCCAAAACTAAGCTGATGATCGATGCTCCGGACGGTAGCAATCTCGACAAGGAACTTCGCAAATTGCGTCGTTCGGAGTTTCACAGACCGGACAGTCCGGTTGGTTTGTGGGATCGGTTTATCAAAGATGAATCCCTTTCCGACAAGGCGAAAAAGAACTTTAGCTGTGCGACCATTCTTCGACTACTGGAAATCAGCGAGAGAGGTAAGGTCGGTCGAGTAGCACCCGCGTTGCTTAAGAAGAAGCTGAGCCTGGACGAGATACGAGAAAACGGTTACGACGCTAGGAAGGTTTATGGTTTTGATTTCACCGCAGGAAAGACATATGAAGTCCAACTGGCCTATCACCGTCTGGTTCCCACCGGATCAGAAGGGGAGCATTTGAGTGCTGCATATGAGTTTGTCACGCCTACAGAAGACTTTGATGTGTCCAAGAGAAAGCTACTCATCACAGGTAATTATCGATATGAAAACTTATGGGTCAAGGCTCTGCGCGGACGACCTGCGCCCACCTCATTGGATTGGACCAGTACAATAAAAGAGAAAGTAGAAGGTGCTGCCAATGAATCAGTTCAGAATCAAGAACTGATCGGCATTAGTGTACCAGTGATGAGTCAGGATAGATTCTGGACCATTGAGCGTGGAATCTATGCATTACTCGCATTCGTCTTTGGCCTCGCAGCGCTCTTCTTTTTCTTCAAAGCATTTCAACTAGGCAGTTCACCAGTCCAACTCAATCAACCGCCTTCGCCGCTGATTGCGATCTCTACAGGAATCGGGGCCTTCTGCGCGGGCACTTCGGGCAGTTTTCTGCAATCCCTAATCAAGGCATTCATAGAGGACAAGAAAACGTAAATGGCATCATAGTTATTTTTGTTTCACTCATGAATTCGCGGACAAACGACATCCAACGAGAAGGCCAGCAACTTCTGGAACTACTCTCACGATCCAAGAGGGAGATCAGACTTATCGAAGTGCTGGACAAGCCCCTGAGGCGCCTTTTTGATGAAGCCTTAGATCTGATTCACTATGCTGGTTCGTGTCAACGAGTTGGGCGGTGCATGAGGCTCGCGATCGTTTATCGCAATTCTTGGGCTGGAGGCATCGTCCTAGGATCTACCTTTCCCAACATCGACGTCAGAGACAGATACGTCGGTTTGAAACCTTTTGTCATGGACTGCAAAACCCGAGGTCTAAAGAGTCCATGGGTGAGGGAGAACCGAGCCTATTGGAATCGATTGCAGCGAATAGTTAATCATGCCCGAACGTTCGTGTTTCCATCCTTTCAAGGTTGTGGAGTAGGCATTAGGGCACATCGGCTTCTTCTTAAGGACGGAATTAGTCTTTGGGAAGCAAAGTACCGCGACCGTGTGGCTGCTCTCGATACCCTATGCGACCAGGGTGACTCAAAGCTGTTTTTGGTGAATGGGTGGACGATGGTTGGAGAGACCAAAGGTTACTGCTCGAACCCTGGAGCCGCGTTTTCTAAAAAGTTGGACGACAAGAACCCCCTCAAGAACAACGTGGGGCTGGCACTACATCCAAGCAGTCGAAAATGGGTTGTCTGGGTAAAGGTAATCAACGGCCAATTAATGACCGACCTCTAAATAGTGGCAGGTGATGAATCGCGAATAGGTCAATTCGCACTACTGACTTGACTTGAAGTCAAGTCAGTAGTAGAGTACAGGGCATGAGGAATAATGAAGAAAACGGAGCCGAGAAGCTTGGGCAAACACTTCGTGGTCTTAGGAAAGACAAGAGGCTAACTCAAGCGCAGTTGGCCGAGGCCATCGGTGTAGATGAATCTTATATTAGCAAAATTGAAACTGGGCGATTGCCTTATACACCGTCTGAAGAAACCATAAGGTTGATGGCTAAGACACTCGAAGTGGATTCTCTGGAGCTGTTGACCCTGGCTGAAAAGGTGCCCAACGAACTGCAATCGCTGGCTGGTTCGCCATCAGCGAGAGAGTTTTTCGAGCTTGTTCGAGAAAGAAGCCTTCAGAGTAACGATTGGGAAGACTTGACTCAGTTATTGCGGCATCGGTTGGCGCGAAGGACAAAGGGGAGACGATGATTTATGCGTAAGTGGAATCATTCGTTGGACCTCATGGTTCGCACCTGCGAGCGAAGAGCGTTCTTAAGATCGCACTTCGGCTGTTCGACGGCGAAAAAGGATTCTCCGCGCTATAAAGCGTTTCTGGTTGGACAGGCCCTTGATCTTCCAGCTTGGCATGGCCGCCTAGTTCACGCTGCAATTCATGAGTGGATTATTCCACCACTGCGAAAGGGAATCTGGCCTGACTTTCTGCAAGTCCAAACTCAGACTTTGGAGTTGGCTGCGAAACAAGCCGAGTTTTCCCGTCTAGCAAGGTATGAGCTGGAATCAGCGAATTCAACGGGACTCGAATATTGTGTCCTACGAGCCGACTTGCTGGGGAACGGGTTATCGAACGAGCAATTCAAAGAGACTGAAAGCGCTTTATCCGCAGCTCTGAATGTTCTTGAGGAGGAACATCTGGACTTATTAGCTCGAGTCCGACATGCGAGGAAGGCCTATAGCGAAAAGGCATTGCGATTCAAACTCGATGACGACATTTTTATTGAGGCGATCATCGATTTGATGTTGTGTGAACCCAACGGTCGCTGCCTGATTGTTGACTGGAAGCTCTGGGAACACACAGACGGTACAGCGCGCGACCAACTACAGGCCTACGCTTTTGCGGTGTCAGCTTGTGGTTGGTGGCCTGAACTCAAAGTTGATCGGTTTGAGCTCGTCGAAGCAAATTTGATTAACGGGGACCGAATTACATATTCAGCCAGCGATGAAGTTCTTGCCGAAGTCGATGATCGTATTTTCAACGGCGTAGACAAACTAACCAGGGTTTTTGAAAGGCCAGCAAAAGACTGTTCCCCAATGGACTTTTCGATCGCCGACAGCCCTGGGGCGTGCCAGCACTGTTCTGTTTTGGAGGTGTGTAATGGAAGCGTCACATCAGCGCAACTTGAGACCAACGTCCTTTCGCTTGAATTGTTTTCAATTGGACGGGCTACAGGATCTTGATGCCCACTATCGGTTGATAAGTTTTAGCGGCTTGCTTTCGGACGACGACGATTACGAGAAAAAGGTCCGGTTACTGGCCACACTCTTATCAAGCAGGTTACGACTGCCCGTCGAACCTTTTCACGATGGCGATCATCGCTGCCTGGCGATAGCGGGCTCGCACGATCAATTGCGAGATCTGACGCTGCCTGATCAAGTTGTACTTACTCCCGAGATTGCGCTCATTGAGATTGCTTCTGATCTGCGGGTACTTAAGTTTGAATCAGGCCATGGCTCAATGAGTAAGTTGGCCAGAAAGGCTGTCCTTTGGGCCATCGAGCGCTCAGTGTCAGTTCCGGGAACCGCCTGGTGGCGCTATGGCGGACGCTTCGTTAGCCGGCGTCCCGATGAAAGGGTGTCCACTGATGAGATTGTGGTTTGTCCAGCTTTTTATTTTGGAGTCATTCCTGGGAGGAATGGCTCGTTAGAGTTGGCCCTCGATCCTTCTATTTGTTATGTGGAGCGGCACAGCCTTTATCAAAAATACGGAAAGGACATTCCTGCGCGAATACGAGGAAGCCGTTACCTCCATCGCTACGGAGCTGAGTGGTACAAGATAGACGCTCTTGGTGTAGGTGCACCTGCCAACAAAGAGATGATGGTTGATCCCGAGACGCAACTGCCCATTAGCATTTACGACAAGGCCATCAAGAAGTGGGGGGACAAGGGTTTAACGGCGATTGACCATCTAGCTCCCAATGCACCAACCGTCGCTTACAAAACCGCCGGGCTCCAGGCTCGTCGAGCCCTCTCAGACCTACTGTATCGCCTCCCAGGGGGAGAATCCGATGAGGCAGACGGGCTAACCGTTCCGCACCGAGAGTCCATTTTGGCTCCGAACGTACGCGGCCAACGCACGGAGGAACTGATTGCGGAACTCAGTTCGCACCTCAGGTTGTTTGGTAGAAGCATGCGACCTAGTAGGCGGTTGCAGGTATTACCGACTGAGGCAATAGAGGCATTCCCGGCGCCATCGCTGCGTTTTGCGGGTGATCAGGAAGTTCGGATCTCTCTCGAACGCGCGGGTCATTCGCGCATGGAGGCTTTACGCGGTCTTGGTCCAGCCGTAGGCACGCCGTTCCATGATAACCAACTCGTTGTGATACCGGAGTCGTTGCCTCCAGCTGTCAGCTCGGATTTCAAACGGCGCTTTTGTTTGCAGGTTCATGATCTTTACGGTCAATCCTATACACCACAGAGTTTGACTTACGATGATACAAAATCACGACGGACAAGGGACCAAGCTCGAGCAATCAAGGATGCCTTGCAGCCATACAATGGGTGCAGCCTACTTGTCTTGCCGTCGGACAAAGATGAAGCTCAACTGACGATGCTCCATGATCACCTAAAGCGAAAATTATGGCGAAAGGTAAAGACTCAATGCGCCTCGGCCACAAAGATACTCGATTTCTATCAGAAGGTTGAAAAGAATCAGGAGTCGACTTGGGTAGTACGTCAAGGAAGAGAGAGTAGGTATCGCTCATACCTCCAGCAATTGGCCTTAGGTTTCTTAATGGTCAACCGAAAATGGCTATGGAAACTACGTGAGGGTACGATGAAACACGATGTGCATATAGGCATCGACCTCTATAAGGGTGTCGCGGTCTTTACTTTCATTTATGGCGATGCAGACCTGATTACGTTCCACATTGTTGAATCAAATCGGGCTGAAAAACTTTCCGCCGATGATGTTCGAGATGCTTTGGTCGAAAATCTCGGTCCTGATCTGAACCAATTGGGTCTTCGGCCAAGGACGATTGTCATTCACCGTGACGGTCTTATCTTTGAGTCGGAGATTCGTGGCATTAACAAGGCCATTCGTTATCTTCAAAGTGCTCAGATGGACACCATCCCTGGGGATCTGAAGATCGGGATTGTTGAAATACACAAGAACAGTTCGATTCGGCCTAGGATATACCGCCGCAATCAAATGATGTTTGAGAACCCTCAGATGGGTACTTGTGTTCGGTTTGGACAGCACGAGGCCGTAGTGCTCACTACAGGCGCACCGATGTTGCGAAACGGAACTGCCCACCCGTTGTACATAGAGGTCGTAAGAGGGGATTTAGATGTCGTAGAAATCGCGCATGACATTTACGCGTTGTCACATCTGGCTTTCACCGCTCCAGGAAGTTGCTTGCGATTACCATTCACTATCGCGCTCGCTGACCATATCTTGCGTGAGAGCACCCCCGGTACTGCAGTGCCAGTTTGGGATGAGGAAGCGAACCAGAACGACGAGACTGTAACGCTTGTGCGGGAGTTCAAACACTTAGAAAGGAGGATGCAGAGATGAGTGAATTGAGTGTCACTTATAGCGAATATGAGCGTCTGTCGAACCTCCTTCGGCAGTTGAATAGAGCATCACGAGTGGCAAGACGCGTCATTTTGGGGGTGAATCCCCCTTCTGACGAAGAACAGCGCGTCGGCCGTGATCAACTCGATGACGCTTTGCAGAAACTCAGTCCGACGAGGAGGTTTCCCCATGCGTTCCACGGAACAATGACGGTGAGTCTGGATGATGTGTTGCGCCAAGTTCCCGACAGTCGACAAGATGTTTCGCCTAACGACGTCAATGCAATACGGCAACGGATTACGGCCGGGCTTTCAGCGCTGACCTCGGAAGACTTGGAGAAGATTGACAGGATTACCGACGCGCTAGATTCGGCTTCAGAAGTTCTTTTCAGACGCATACAGCGATGATCGATTTCTTGGCCGGAGCAATGGTCGTTCTCTCTGCTCGGGCAGAGGAAATCGTCACCAAACTTGAGAAGGTTACTGGCGTTCCGCCTTCGGTGACGAAGCACTGCAGCCGTGTCGCTGCTGAAACTAGAGGATACCTTCAGGAGATAAATGACCGTGCCAAAGATCTCCAAGATCTAAGGGAGTCTACTAGCCTAGGGAGCTTATCGGTTTCGGACGCGGAACCGTTCGTCAAGAGTTATCTCAAAGATTATCGTGACCTCAGAAGGAATATCGATGCGATTGAAGAGTTCTTCGCTGGGCATGTAGTAAGATTCAGCGACGCTGACGAGTTTCTTACGTTAGCCTCAGCTACGATATGGCAGGAAGCATCTTTACCGGGTGATCCGCCCGTAGCCATTGCAAGCACGAGCGGATACTTTTGCACATTAGCCTCTCTTGGGATCGTCTTTGCCCCGCCAAATGATGTTCAGAAGCTGCTAATCCTGCCGGACCTATACCATGAATTCGGTCATGTCTTGCACGAAAGTTCTACTGTTCTAACGGACAAGCCCAGGTTTCTTCAGACCATAGCGGATTACACTTACGACCTTGAACAGCAAGCCCGTCGATATTCTCGTCCAATTGCCCCAAGTCTCACTGCCGATATCTCGTTCAGATGGTTGGAGTATTGGGCAGAAGAAGTTGCCTGCGACACTCTTGCCGCCAGACTTGTTGGTCCCGCGTTTGGTTGGTGCAATCTTCACCTCTGCATGCGCCACGCCAAGACATACTCAAGCTCTGAGCATCCAGCTGATGCAGCGAGAACGCGTCACATTTTTCGTGTGCTGAAGCGTTGCGGCTGGACGAGCGAAGTGGCAGATATGGAACGTCGCTGGCAACAATACCTTCACCACCTGAGCCCTTTGAAACCTCCCAACTATGATGATTTTCATCCCGACCAACTTTTTGTTGCGGTCATGGAAGACGTCGAGGCAGCAACTGCGAGCACCATCCCGGTTTATCGACCAAGTTCAGGTACGCTCGGGACGTTGTTAAATGACGCCTGGATTAGCTTTCTTCGGAATCCTATTGATTATCCAGCCTGGGAGAAACCAAAGGTCGAAGGCTTGTATAAAAGAATGAAGATGGATCTCATACCTTAGGTGTATTCCCGCCTCCTTTCCTAAGCGTAATTGCGCAACACACCTGTCACAAAACCCGAGTGCTAGCCTTGAGCTTCGAATCTGCGAAGTAGCGATAACTTAAAATTATCTCCACCTGTTGTTGCCGATGAATCAATCTCTCGACGCAAAACCTCTCCGCGTTTTCTTGGACTCGGAAACAGGTGAAAAGGAGATAGATCTAACAAAAGCATCGGCAGCGGAAGTCTTTCGTAACGACCTGGTTCGCCACCGCCTAACTGGAACAATACCTTCAGGCCCAGATTTTAAGATTGTTAACTTCGTAGCTTGCGAGCTCTACGATATTGTTGCCAATGAGATCGACTTCTCCGAGTGTGACTTCAAAGATACATTCGTAAAGGGTGCCGTTTTCTCTGATTGCGCGTTTGACGGTGGGACCTTTGCGACAACGTTCTTCGCGGACACCGAATTTCATCGTTGCACGTTCTACAACCTGGCTGCCTACAGTTGCGATTTCCGAAAAGTACAATTCGTTGACTGCAACTTAACAAACCTGCTGGTGAAGTCCTCGCAGTTTTCAGAATCTCTGTTTAGGAATTGCGTTACCAGCAACAAGATTTGTGAGATGTCAACGCTCTTTGATACGCACTTCGAAAGTACACCAATTCAGTTTGAAACAATCACGAACAACTTCGGTCTTCGGAAACAAGATCTCACGGATTGTGTCATCAGGAGCGGGCGAGCTCGCGAAGATCATCAATCATTAACTTTTGAGCGTCTACGAAAGCGCCTTGGTTCAAAGCAACTTTCTTCCCTTGAGAATCTAGCGTTAGAGTACTTCTGCGATGAGACCTTGTTGAACGGTTCGGTTTTCTTGGATGAAGCTCTTGATATTACACGGTGGACCAGGATTCATCGGAATCCGGGCAGCTTCGTCGAATTGCTGGACAAATTCGGGGAGTTTCTCACTTATCTCTACGAAGAAAACGAGTTAACCGCCCATCCGATTCTTCTGTTACACCACGTGACGAGCACACTCACGTCTTCTATCAATCCTGGAAATGATGTCCATCGAATTTCCATGTCGTTAGGCGGTCTGCACCTTATTCTTTCAAGGATTGTGGAAGAATTTCTCAGCGTATTGCAACAACTCCTTGAATTCACATCAGGCACCGTGACGTTGCTGGCAGAGGGTCCAACAGACAAGAACTATTTCCAGAGAGAGTTGCAACCTTGGATTGAGGGTAAAGATGTAGTGATCGGTAGAGTCGAGCGTAACTCGCCTCTTATTGTTGAGTTCATCGCTTCGCATCCAACCGCGTTGCTTTCGCTATTAGGTGTATTTCTGGCGACTCGCACGAAACTGGAGATTAGTCGGTTAAGGTCATCGCTAGAGACGGTCGACAGGCGTGCGATCAAGAAGTATTCGGGCAAGAGAAAGAAAGGGACCACCAACTTGCCGGCTATTAGGCAAGAATCTCGCCCAAGCATTTTTTCAGTTAGTTCCGGAATGGTTAACAGTCCGAACCCTGGCTACGAGCTTCGGTTATTGTCCGTCTTGCCTGGTTCTCTGCTGGTAGATCTTCGACTTAATTTCAGCACTACGCTCGCCACTCGGTTGAGAGGACTCCTCTTGAACCTGTTGTTAGATTCACCCGCAAAACGCAGTTAGCGTTTCGACTGCCCGCAACACGTGCTGTTCTCGACTAAAGTAGTTAACGCGTATTTGCTCCCAGTCCGGGTCAAAAGCATAAAGCATACTGGAGCCCAAGATCACCGGCATCCGATGCGATCTGCAGTGGACTAGGAGCCTCTCGCGATTTCGCCGATATCTAGCACTACCACCCGAAAAGGGGACAAAAATAGAACCCATATACCCGTTCACGAGGTGACTCACTCGAAGTGGGGAACCCAACGACATGAACTCTGCCCGCTTTCGAAGTTTGGTAACTTGTGAATGCGCCACAGACAGCATGTCGAAGAAGACGGGGCTTCTTTCAGCGAGATCGGCCGCCACTTGCAGACTATACAAATCCAGAGAAGCGCCGATGACGCTTTGAGCATTTTCTAAGGACTCTCGCATTTTGGCGTCATGGAAGACGCCGGCAAGTCGGAGCCCATTAAGCCCCATCGGTTTTAGTATTCCCCTTATTCGCAGTACGCTGGCCGCCCTCGAATCATTCGGCAACTCATGCAACACGGATGGGTATGATTGTTCGGTGGCTTCGTCGATCACCAAAAAATCGTTCGCAGATAATCTAGTCCGCAACTTTTCGATCGAGGCAATGTCTTGGTTGAAGCCAAGTGACATCCTAGGCTGCGTTAGCCATAACGCTATTGGGTGTGCAGTTTTTGGAAATGCGGGCTCACCCAGAGCAAACTCATCCCGAAAGTAGGTTGGACATAGGACTATCTTGTAGGAACCGTGCTTGGCTTGGTTGATGGTAACTGAATAGGCTGGAGTTTCGAACAGAATCGTCCTTACGCCCAGACGCTTAAGGGCGACCAGTACAGCAGCGGTTGCGGTTGAAGCAGAGTTATATAGCGTAACCTGCTGCCACTCGACTTTTCGCTTTTCCCACAACCCTAGCAGGTCAAGAATTTGCTCCTTCAAGACGCCAAGGGTCGTGTCCTCATCCAAGTAGTAGCGGCCAAGTTGACTCGGGACTATCTTAGTAATTGGGAGAAGATTTGCGGCTAATGACTCGGTATCGCGCCACCCGGAGGGATCTGCATAGACATTTCCCGAATCCCAGATTTGCTCAAAGAATTGATAATAAACAGCGTCGAAATCGTTGGCTCGAAACAAGTGAGGACGTGATCGAGAAGACACAGCAAACTCCAATTCAAATAAGCTGGTGGGATTGCGCTATCCCCAGAAGAATTCGCCCGCCAGTTCGCGGATGCTCGAATTCACATGTTTACGGAACTGGGCCAAGGTATCGGCCCGTGGCTTAGGCGATCCTCGTTCCTCACCACTCATCCAAGACGGAAAATACCCAAAGATAATTACTCGTCGAATGCCTGAAGTCTTCCTGGGTGGTAGGACCCGATGCCAGAGATTCGGATGAACTAATAGGCAGTCACCGGCGCTCAAACTGATTCGCTGCTGCCCTGGCTTATTGCCAGAGTCGGTAGCCGGATATGTTTCATTCGAGCGACGATGTGAGCCGGGGAGCAAGCAGATGGCACCTGAGTCATCGTTGATGTCATCGAGGTACAACAAGCAGTCGAGGCCATGTGGATAAGCAAAGAAGGCCGGTAGAGGCTCGGGAACTACCCGTAAGTGAATGTGCCAAGGCGTCTCAGGGGATTGGACAGCCAGGTTCGTTACTCGTGCAGTAATCTCTTCGAATTTGACCTGAGGACCGAGGACGGCCTTCGCAATCGAGAGCGTTGACCGAAGTTTGAATAGCTTGAGGAACAACACGTTCTTGTCGATGAGGTGGCGAAGATACGGCGAGCCAAAGCAACCGTCAGGCGCGGGGTGGCCCTTTGCTTCCCGTTGCAAGACTTCAGCCAGAGCTTTCCGAAACTGGGTAACTTGAGCTTTAGAAAAGAGGCCGTCCACCACAAGAAAACCATCTTCTGCTAGGTGTTCGATTTCGCCTGTGGTTGCGTGAACCGTTACTCGTCGTTTGGGAAAGCCACGTTTGGCGTCGAGAATTCTATAGTCAATCACGTGGCGAGACCGCGATGTTGAGGGAGGTCGCATTCGTTTGATTCGGTGAGCGATGAACAGCCAATTGCTTGCGGTAATTTTAAGTTATCCAAACAAAATGAGAACCCTGAGACGTCGGCTAAGGAATCGGCATTATCCCGCCAAATACGAACTTCTACAAGCCCAATATTTGCTGCAAACAAACTTGTGTGGCGAGCTATCGAGCAGGTAAGCAAGAAGCACGATTTTTCTGAAGTCAATTTCTGCCGGCAAGCCAGCTCTCGCGATGCATCCAATACCACTGTTCCGGACATGACCGCACATAGCGCTCAAGGATTCTCGCGAATCGTTCGGTCATGATTTGTTCCGCATTATGGTTCGAAATCGCTTTAGGAGTTTCGATGACATCTTCTACGACAACCTCGTAGCTACCGTCGGGCTTTCGTACCGTAGTGATAGGTAAGAGAGGTGCATTTGTTCGCAGTGAGATAGCAGCTGGAACGCGAGACATGTAATACCGTACTCCGAGAAACGAGAGCGGAATCACCCCCGAACCCCACGTTAAGTCCGCTGCCATAATGATTGCATTGCCGCTTTTCAAGAGATGACCCGCCCTGATCAATCCGCGAATGGAGCTATCGAGTTGATGGAAGCCAGTCCTTGGCCTCAGATAAGAGTTTTTGTAATCGCGAAATTGAGCGACGGCCCAACCGATTTTTCGGGTGGGTCGATGCCAGAGATAAGCTGGATTCGGGCAGAGCCCCTTCAACGCGAAAGGTAGGATTCCCAAGTTCCCGTAGTGGCCCGCGACTAGAATGACTCCGCGGCCCATGGCCAATGCTGAGACGATGCGTTCATGGTTCTTCACAGTCAACAGGGGCCATCGGGTACTCGCATCATCTGCAAACCGCAGAAGATCCAAGGAAGACAAAATGCTGTGCTGGAAGGATCGAATCGCAATCTGTTTGTGCACCGAAGATGGTTGAGTGGGAAAGCAGGAGCGGACGTTGCGTAACGCTAGATTCCGCTCTGATGAATACAGGTGGTAAGCCAGCGCTCCTAACCAGCTGGATATCATCAAGCGACCAAACTCTGGAAGAATTCCCGACGCCCTGCTCAATATATGAAAGAACCTGCCTTGCCTCATCACCTAATGCCACAATCCCGACCCGGCGCACTTTCTATTGAACTCTGTCTCTGAGCCGTTCTCCTCAAGAAATTGCGATGAAAACGGAAGCACTGATCTGTTCCAAAATCACTTTGCACAACAGTAATGATAACAGGGAGTTATG
>Ga0070682_100000634_pt1 | contig 21337 bp, 17 predicted proteins | sample KBSC63LmetaG_FD_64668 | JGI IMG/M metagenome (GOLD analysis project Ga0070682, IMG submission 64668) | Corn rhizosphere microbial communities from Kellogg Biological Station, Michigan, USA - KBS C6-3L metaG | ecosystem: Host-associated > Plants > Roots > Rhizosphere | place: USA: Michigan...
TAAGCGGCCCACACGGAGCCCATCCCGCCCTCGCCGAGCTTACGCTCGAGACGATACTTGCCCCCGATCACCACCCCCTGCGCATATTTCGCGGCCGGGGGAGACGACACCATCCTCTACTATTAGCACCGCTGCGGCCAGGCTCCTCGCGCTCGCGCGAATTTGGCCTGATTTCGGCGCTCCCAGATTTCCTAGAAGAGCTCAATCCAGCTTCGGTCATCGAACGAGTCGAAAGTGGCCGAGCGCATAGCGGCCGTCACCGTAGAGGGGCAATACGCCGACGCGGTCGAACCCTGCGTCCGCCCCCGGCGGTACCGTGAGCCGTTCGACGCGTAGCCCCGACGCCGAGCGCGGCGTGAGGTCGACGCTAGCGAGCTCACGGTCACCGCGGAAAAACGCAATTCGGTAGGCATCGTTGTTGTCCACGCTGAGCTCGGCAGCCTTGGCGCGCTCGAGCGCGGGCCAGTCGAGCTCGAGCGCGCGACAAGACGAAGGGCACCGGAACTGGTAGGTCCCCGGCGCGTCCCAAGCGGTGCCGTTCGATCTCACCGCCGCGAGCTCGGAGGCTCGGCGTCGCTCGATGCCATTCGAGTACGGAAGGTGCGTCCCACGGCCGAGCCGGTGTGCTGCCCCGATCGCGGGGTGGCTCACCAGCGACACCGCGAGCGCAAGGAGCCCCGCGATCACTCCTGCCACGGCGAGGCCATTGCGAGTGCCTCGCCCGAAGTTGGGCGGCGACAACAAGCCTCCAAGGTTCGACGTATACAGTGCCGCCGCGAGCACGATGAGGATGCCGTCGAACGGCATGCGGTAGCGGGCCTCGCCCAGGGAAAACGCCGCCGTCACGAGCGTGGCGCCCACGGTCGCGGCGAGCAAGAGCACGGTCGGCGGGAGCGAGCGCTCCCGGATCGCCCGCCGCAGCAAAGCGACAAGAGCGAACACGCCTGGGAGCGCGACCAGCACGAGGAAGCCTTGCGCCGCCACGGTCGCGAGACGCTCGTCCACGCGCCCGAAGTCGGCCGGCCAGTACTCGAAGCGCGAAAGATCGAAGACGTTGCCGATCGCCCGCACGAGGCACGCTCCGGGGTCGTCGCGCCAGCGACCGAGCACCCAGGCGAATAGCCCGCGTGAGTCGTAGATGCTCAACGGCACCTCGTGAGTGCCGGAGTACCCATGGTGCAGGAGCGCCGGCGGCACCCACCCGGTGTTGAGCTCGGGATGGCCGGGCGCCCTGAATTCGAGGCCGCTCACCGCCCCCGCCTGACCGAGCGCGACGTTCATGAGGAAGTTGTTGGAGACAGGGCAGAAGCCGCCGCTTAGCTTCGTGCACCGCGCAGCAAGCGGCGCGAGCACGGCGAGCCAGCTCACGAGCGCCCCGCCGAGCGCGTAGAGTCGCAGCCAAGCCCGCCCGACGAGAGCCTGGATCGCCAGCACGACGGCGACGGCCAGCGCCACCGGCAGAGCATTCGGGCGCACGCTCGCTGCGAAACCGAAGCACGCCCCGACCGCAAGGCCGCACGCGACGCTCTTGAGCCGCGCTAAGCGTGCCCCGCTGCCGTCGACCGCAGACGTTCTGCCGAGAGCGACGAGCGCCACCCACAGCCCGAGCGTCATCGCGAACTGAAACCACTGCTCGGAGAGAAAGAACCCGGTGTAGTGGATGAAGCCGAAATGTAGCGCCGCGAACACGAGCGCGACGACGCCCGTGCGCAGCCCCGCGAGGCAGTACGCCATGTGCCCGACGAGTAGGAACGTGAGCACGCTGACCGCCACTTGAACTATGGCCGCAATGCCCAGGCTTGCGTCGAGGGCGAGCAGCGGCGCGAGCAGCGACGCTGCGCCAGGTGGCCAGATCGTGTCGCCGATCTTTTGTGTCGCAGGCGACTCGACGAGTCGGGTCGCGAGCGCGACGAGATCGCCCGCGTCGGAGCCGGCGAAATGCCGGGGATGGTGGAGCACCAGCCCGTACTCGACGCGGAGATGAATGCCCGCGACGACAGCCAGCAAGCCGACCACCAGCAGGCGGTGAGCGACGGCGAGGCGCATGAGCCTTAGCACCGAAGTGCCGACGCCGGTCAGCCAGGACCGCGCGCGCGCTACGGGCGGAGGGGAGTCGAGCGGTCGAGTCCCACCGGACGTACCGGACACCGCCATGAGTCGCTCGAACGAGCAGACTTCGTGCCAAGCCTCGCGACCCGCACTGTCAGACGGTTACCAAGGCAAACTCGCGGTCTCCACCATGGTCGCCGGATGAGGCGGCACAGGCTGGCACAGAGCCGCGGCGGCGCCGATCACGGTTAGGGCGCTGGCGCCTTGTCAGGCGCGGTCGACTTCGAGGTTACGGTGTTGCGTGTGGCTCGGCTGACGGCTTTCTCAGTCCGGCAATCCGGGCACGGCGAGCTTCACCGACTTCAGCATTCCCTGCGACGTGACATAGAGCGTCTTGCGGTCGGCGCCGCCGAAGGTGCAGTTCGAGGAGTAGCCGGTGGGCACGGTGCCGAGCTTGGTGCCCGTGGGCGAGTAGACCTCGATTGCGCCGCTCGTTCCGACGTAGAGATTGCCCGCGCAGTCGACGCACATGCCGTCCGCCGTGTCGTTCGTGGTCGTGACGAACAGCGTGCCCGTGGCACCGACGGCGCCCGCGTCGTCGAGCGTGAATTGGGTGATCTGCTTGTTCTGGACGTTGCCGACGTAGAGGGTCTTCTCGTCGGGCGAGAGCTCGATGCCGTTCGGCGCCGAGACGTCGGTGCGCGGTCCCGTCAGCTTGTTGCTCGGGTCGATGCGGTAGAAGCCCGTCCCGTTGCCGTTGGGGGACGTGTAGTAGATGTTGTTGTCGCTGCGCACGATGATGTCGTTCGGCTTGCAGCCCGCCGCGACGATCTGGGTTTGCGCCGGCGTGCTCGCGGTCGGATCGAGGCGCGTGATGCGGTTGCCGACCTCGTCCGTGATGACGAGCTTGTCGTCGTTGTCGACCGCCATGCCGTTGCTGAGGCTCATCTCTTGAAAGACCGCGGGGACGTCGGCGACGCCGGGCACGACCTTCCAGATCCGCTCCGCGGGCTGCGACGCGTTGTCGGAGAAAAACAGCGTGCCGAGGCTGCCGATCCAGACCGGGCCTTCGAGGAACGCGAAGTAGGTGGCATTGCCCGTGGTGGGGGCTGCAATCGTGACGACGGAGCCCATGCCGGTGAGCGGATCGCCGTAGGTTGCGCCCGGCGTGCACACGAACGCCGCCGACGAACCGCCGTGCAACGTGCTGCCGCTGCCGGCGCTCCCGGCCATGCCCGCGGCTCCACTCGCGCCGGCGACTGCGCTGCCGGCGCTCCCGCCCGCGCCGGACATCGCTCCGCCCGCGCCACTCATGGCACCGGCCATCCCGCCGCTGCTCGGCGTTCCGCCTGACGCAATTCCGGCAGTGCCGCCCGCGCCTGCGCCTGCGCCGGCACCGCCGCGGCCTCCCGACGTAGCGCCCGCGCCGCTCGCGCCCGCGGAGCCGCCGCCGCCCTGGCCCGATCCCGCGCTGCCGCCGAGCGAGCTACCGCCGCTCGGAGCGCCGCCCGACGAGCGTCCGCCCGCCGATGTCCCCGCGGAGCCGCCGGCGCCGCCGCTGCCACCGGGCGCGGAGTCATGAGGGCTCTCGGTCGTCCCGCACCCCACCAAGAAGACGACCGTGCACGAGCCAAGCGTTCCAAGCAGCCGCAACATGAAGCCCAGAACCTTAACACGGCCCTCGGTTTCGGTCGATTCGCCGGGCGTTATCGCGCCTTCGGGTGAAGTCCCCGAGCGCCGCCTCAGTCGGCGCACGGCATGACACGCGCGATCTGCACGGTGCTCGACGCCGAGCCGACGGACGCGAACGCGACGCTGCCGTCGGGGAAGGGCTTCCACGACTGCCAGGGGTGATCGGGCACGGCGATGCTGAACGCTGCGCCGACGGTTTCGCCCGTGGTCGAGTCGTAGACCTGCGCGGCGAGCCCCGAGCCCGCGCCCCACGTGAGGAGCATGTGGTTCGCGCCGTAGGCGACGAGGTGCGGGTACTTGGTATCGCCGGCCGTGGTGACGCTCTTGTCGGAGGCGCCGGTCGTGAAATGCTCGAGCTTGATCACGCCGCCCTGGCTCCAGACGGTCCAGTAGCCGGTGTCGCCCGCGTTGACGACGTCGCCGCCGAACAGCGTGCCGTCGCAGTCGCCGGCGGCGATCGTGCGGTAGGGGTTCGGTTGAGCGATGCGGCAATCGTTGTCGGTGGCGCACGTCATCACGAAATGGCTCGTGCGCGGATCCCAGACGATGCGTGTCGTCCAGCTGTGGCTGCAGCCGAGGCCGAAGCTGTCGTGGCCTTTGACGAGCGAGCCGTCGGGACCGACCACCTGCATGCGGTCGCCTTCGTGGATGTCCACTTTGCCGGCGCCGTTCACGCATTGGTCGTTCGTGACCGTGATCGCGTCGCAGAAGTACGCGGCGTAGTTGGTGCCGTCGTACGCGAGGCGCCCGTGGTGCTGGTACCACCACACGAACATGTTCTGGCCGCCGCCCGAAGCGTAAGGCGGGGTGGTCGCGCTCGATGACGTGAGCTTCGTGCTCCATTGCACCTGCCCGGCGCAATCGTGGCGAACCATGTAGGTGTCGTAGCAACCGGGGCGATCGCTCGGCAGCACGCAGAGGTCGTTCACGTCGCCGCAGTGCTGCTCGTCGGGGCCGCCCTCGGCGTCCTTCGTGAGCACGACGACGCCGCCGTCGGCGTCCGCCGCCAGGTCCTGAAAATCGTGCCCTTCGAGCGTGAATGGCGTGCCCGTGAGCGCGTCGTCGCAGTCGAGGTCGCCGACGTGCACCTCGGTCGCCGTGCTGCTGCCGTAGCGCGAATAGCCCGTGACCCACGCGAGGCGTGAGCCGCCCCCCGGCTTGGCCGCGATCGCGAGCGGAATCGCGGCGGTTTCGTCGGTCGAGTAGCTCAAGGCCGCGCCGAGCTCGACCGAGGTGATGCGCACTTGCGGCGTCGCGCACGAGCCCGTGGGCTCACTCGCGCAGCTGCCGGGACACGCGCCCACGGCGCCACCGGCGCTCATCGTGCCGCCCGAGCCCGACATCGCGCCCGCGCCGCCCGAGCCCGACATGGCGCCCGCGCCGCCAGCGCTCGTGCTGCCGCCGGTCGTCCCGCCGCGTCCGCCGCTCGCTCTGCCCGCGGCTCCGCCCGTGCCCGCGGTCGCGCCCGAGGCGCCGCTCGTTCCGCCCCCGCCCGTGCCCGCGCTGTCGCCGCCGGCTCCGCCCTGCGCTTTGCCCCCGCTGCCTCCGGCGCTCATGGGCGTCCCGCCGCCGCCGCCCGCCGCGGGGCCCGCTCCGCCGGCTCCGGCCACGCCGGGCTCACCCGACTTGCTCGAGCAAGCGACGGCAGAGAGCGACCAGACGAGAGCCAACCAGGCCGAGCGCGAGCCCATGCCACAGAGTGCCGCGAGGTCGCGAAGGGCGCTCAACAATCGGCGCAGCCGCACGAGGACCCCAAGAAAATGCCTCGGGACGCTCAACGCCACGCGTACGGAGGCGGCGTGGTCACGTCGGCGCCGCCACAATTGTCGTTCACGGTGCTGTCGACGAAGCCGCAGTACGTGCCGCTCGACTTGTTCAGGTTCGCGCCGCGGTACTCGAGGTCGCCGAGCAACGTCGCGCCGCTCAAAGTTTGTGGCGACTCGAACGTGCCCGCGGCGTAAGGCCAAGCGAGCATTTCCGTGCCGCTCGTGATCGTCATCCCGGTCTTGACGATCGAGAGACCGGACACGGTTCCGCCCGACACGGTGCCGCTCAGAACGACGGCGTGATCGTCGATGCGGGCGTTGCCGCTCACCGTGCCGCCGAGCACTTGCGCAAAGGGGCCGACGTACACGGAAGTCGGCAGATCCGCGGGACCGCAGCCGCCGCCGTTCGTGATGCGCTGGGTGCCGGACGGGCAGGCGGCTTGCGCTCCGCCTTGGTAGCCCTCGGGCCACGCGTTCTCGAGCCCGACGAGGTACGGATAGCGGTAGATCGACGGGTAGAGCTGATCCCAGACGATTTGCTGCAGCGCCGACGGTGTCGCCATCACGACGAGGAACAGCGACTCGCCCGCACCGACGCAGAGCTCGAGCGCTCCTTCCGTACCCTTCTGGAGGGCGCTGTAGCGGGGCTTGGTGACGCCGGCGTCCGTGGCGACGAGGCCCCAGCGAAAGTCGGTGTTGGCGGACGCTTGGAGGACGCCGCGGAAAGTCACCGTGACGCTCGCGGCGCCGGCATCGGGATAAAGACGGACGATGTCGTAGCCCCAGCGCTGCGGCGCTTGGAGCGTGGGTACGACGAAGCGCCGAGTCGCGAGCTCGAGCGGCTCGAGCTGGGTGAGCCGCAGGCGGCGTTCGGATTTCGAGCTGTCCGTGATGATGCCGTACTTCGAGCGGAAGAGCGTGCCCTGGTTCGTTCCGGCGCTGCTCGAGGGGGCAGGGTCCTGGTAGTCCCAGGTGACGTTGTGCAGCGCCCAGTCGCCGAAGAAGTCGTTGAGCTCGGAAACCGTCCAGCCCTGCGCGTTCATGATGGCGGTGAACGGATCCGGGGTCGGCTTGCCCGTCCAGATCGCGTTGACGGCGCTGTAGCAGTACTTGTCCTTCAAGTACTCCATGAACTGCCAGTTGCAATAGCGGTCGCGCGTCGAGCCGAGATAGAGATGCGGGGCGTTCGCGAGCATCTCCGAGCAGTGCACGTCTTTCGTGTGGTACTCGCTCTGCTGCTGCGCCGCCCAGTTCGCGTGGCTCTCGTAGATCCAGCCGCAGGTGTTCGTCTGGTTGCACGCCATCCCGCCCGCCACCGACTGCACGCCGTGCATGAACTCGTGCGCGAGCCCCCAGTGATCGGAGAGGCCGCCCGTGCCGATCCACATCCCCATGCGCCCCGTGCCCCACGAGCCGCCTGTGAGGCCCCAGTCCGAATGCACGTGAATGCTCGCCTTGTACTTGGTCGCCGACGTGCAGAGCGGCTCGCGCATGTACATCGGGCTGCCGAAGTACAGGTTCCAGACCGTCTCGAGGTGCGTCACCGCCGCCTGCGCCGTGGTGGCGCTCGTGCTGCTTTCGTCGGCATACACGGCGAAATGGTCGGACTCGGCGCGCAGCGTGAAGCTCGAGTGATCGGGATCGGGGCCGCCCGCGACCCATTCACCCGCCGTGCACGTTTCCGCGGTGGACGGGCAGGTGGTGGCCCACGTCGTGTCAGTCGTGCCGGGGTCGCAACCGCCGGTCGGTCCACTGCCGCTCGTGCCGGCGCCGTTCGCGCTGCCCCCGTTCTGCGCGCCACCCGTGCTCATGCCGCCCATGCTCATGCCGCCCGTCGTTCCGCCTCCCGCGCTGCCGCCCCGCGCAGCGCCGCTCGTCCCGCTTGCGCCGCCCGTCGTTGCGCCGTTGTTCGCAGCGCCGCCGGACGGTGACGCGCTGCCCGCGCTTGCGCCGTTCGAGGCGCCGCTCGTCGCACCACTGCCGGGGGTGCCTCCACTCGACGCTCCGCCCTTCGCGCTGCTGCCGTTGCCCGCGGCGTTCGCGCTTCCACCGGTTGAGCCGCCTCCTGCTCCAGTCGAGCTCGGCGCGTCACTGTTGCCGCAGCCCAAGAAGAGCGCGAGCACCGAAGCGAGGAGCAACGTGACGAGTCGATTCCCGAAAGGCACCGGTGAGCAGAGTCGCTCGTCGCGTTACCTGGAGATCAAAAAAGTGCCGGTTGTTTCGCGCCGCGCGGGCGTAGCCGATGCGCCGAGCCCATGTGGTTTTTTGTTGTACTTTCGCGCGCTTCGCCGCTTCCGCGCCGCCGGGTGGGAGATTTCGGAACGGCGGAGCCGCCCGGTACCGTAAGCGACGCGCGCGCGCCGCGTTCTCTCGTTCGGAGGCATGTCGTGATGGCGCGTACCTGGTCGGTCGGTCCGTTGTTCTTGGTTTCGCTTTTGGGCATTGGTTCGGGAGGGTGTGCGGCGCGCGTCGCTGCGCCGCCGATCCACACGGAGGCCGCGCTCGGGCGCGTCGTCGTGTACCGCAACGGCGTCGCGTATTTCGAGCGGCGCGCCACGGTGAAGGGCAATCAGCTCAAGCTCGAGGTGCCCGGCCAGCGGCTCGACGATTTTCTGAAGTCGCTCACCGTGGTCGACGTTCGGACCGGCAAGCTCGTTCCGATCTCGTTCCCGACGCTCGACGACCAGGACGACGAGGTGACGATCGCCCTCGAGCTGCCCAAAGACGGCATCCACGACCTCAAGATCACCTACGTGACGGAGAGTCCGTCGTGGAAGCCGAGCTATCGGCTCGAGCTCCACGGCGCCAAGCCGGCGAAGCTCGAGGCCTGGGCCGTCGTGCACAACGTGTCGGGCGAGGACTGGAAGCACGTCGCGGTCGGCGTCGGCTCGACGTCGGCCCTGTCGTTCAAGTACGATCTCAGGAGCGTTCACTTCGTGGATCGCGAGACGCTCGTCGACGAGACGGCGCTCGGCGTCGCCCCGCCGACTGGCGGCTCGCCGTATCAGGTCGCGAACAAGGAGGTGCAGCTGCTCGGTTCGGTGCGCCGTCCCGCGCCTGCGCCGCCGCCGTCGCCGTCGTCCGCGCGCGTCGCCGTCGCCGAGAGCGCGCCCGCCGGGGCAATGGCTTCGAAGGTCGCTCGCAGGGCCGAAGAATCGGCGGGAGGCGGGCTCGCGGCCGTCGCTTCGCGCGCTCGCCAAACCAAGCAGAAGATCCGCGTCGAGGGTTACGCCAAGCCGGACGACAGCGATCGGATGGGCGCGTCGCTCGCCAACGCCAACCAGGTGCGCGACGACCTCGTGAAGGACGGCGTTCCTCCCGAGCAGATCGAGGTGGTCGGTACGGGCCAAGCGTCGAGCGACGCGGCGCGCGTCTTGGCGGTAGGGCTCGATGCGGCGACACCGACCCAGCCCGCATCGAGCACGGCCTCTCCCGACGAGCCGCTCGGCGACGCCTACTTCCTCACGCAGGTGCCGCTCGACGTCGAGAAGGATCACTCCGCGATGGTGAACGTGCTCTCGTCCGACGTGCACGCGGAGTCCGTCTACGTCTATGACCCCATCTCGGCGCGCGGCTCGAAGAAGTTCGCGTTCCGGGCGGTGCTGTTCGAGAATCCGAGCGAGCACACGCTCGACCCCGGACCGGTCACCGTCTACTCCGACGGGCAGTTCTTGGGTGAGGGCCTGAGCGACCCGATTCAGCCGAAGAGCCGCGCGTTCGTGCCGTACTCGCTCGATCGAAAGGTGCTCGTCGAGGAAAAGCTCGGCGGGCGGGAGGAGATCGATCGCCTCGTCACGGTGCAGCGCGGCGTCATCACGAGTGAGGCCCGCCGCATCAAGACCACCGAGCTCGAGCTCGTGAATCGCGGTCTTTCGCCGGCGGTCGTGTACGTCCGCCACGCCTTGAGCGACGGCTACAAGCTCGTGCTGCCGGCCGACGGCGTCGAGAAGTTCCGCGACGCGTACCTCATTCCCGTGAAGATCCCCGCGAGCTCGAGCGCCACGCTCAAGCTCGAAGAGGCGACGCCGATTCACAAGTCGGTGGACATCCGCACCGAAGCAGGCGTCGCCGAGCTCAAGGTCTTCCTGCGCACGGCCGCCGCTCGCCTCGACGCCGGCACGCGTGCCGCGCTCGAGCAGGTCGTGGAGCTCTACCGCCAGATGGCGGAGCTCGAGGAGAAACGCCAGACGGCCGAGCTCCAGAGTCAGACGTACCGCGAGCGCATCGAGGAGCTCAACGCGCAGCTCGTCTCATTGCGCAAGGTCGCGCAAGCCCAGTCCCTCAGCCGGAACCTCGCGCAGAAGATGGACGAGATCAGCCAGCGCTTGCAGAAGCTCACGCTTCAAATCGCCGACATCGACGGACAGATCCTCGCTCAGCGCGTCACGCTCGAGGATCGCCTCGCCGAGCTCACGCTCGACAAATCGAGCGCGCTCGCCGTGAATGACACCTCGCCGAAAAAATCTCCGTTGCGAGCGAAATGATTGAGAGTCTCCGCTAAGAACGGCGAGTCGAAAGAAACCCATGCAACGGTCGCGCGTGGATCGGATTGTGCGCGCGATGGCCCGAGGGTACGGTCAATGGTTCGATGGCGCTCGAGCTTCACGACGGCGGTCGAGCGCGGACCCGGTGGGCCCTGCGTGCCGTGCACTGGGGCGGCCTCACGCTCGCGCTCGTCGAATGCCGAACGCCGCCGCCGATCGCGCGCACGCCCGACGACCCGCCGGCGTCGCGCGCGCTCGTTCCGGACGATGCTCCGGCTCCCGCACCCTCGACCGAGGCGCCGCCCACGGCGCCGCCCGAGCCATCGGCGCGGCCTGCCGACTACTCGAGCGAGCAACGTGAGCTCGTGGAGCGCTACGCACGCCGCCGCTCCCAGGGCGTGCTCCACGGGGAAGCGTCTTACTACGGCGGTAGCTTTGCCGGTCACAAGACGGCGAACGGCGAGATCTTCGAGCCGCGGCGTTACACGGCGGCGCACCGGACCCTGCCGTTCGGCACCGTGCTCCGCGTGATGCGGCTCGACACGCGCGCCATCGTCTACGTGCGCGTGAACGACCGCGGCCCCTACGGCAAAAAGGGCCGCATTTTGGACCTTTCCACGGCAGCCGCGGAGGCGCTCGATTTCATCCGTCGTGGCGTCGTGGACGTGCGCGCGGACATCGTCGAGCATGGGCCGCCTCCGCATCCGAAGAAGTCGAAGCACTCGAACGCGAAGCACTGAGCGATGCCCGACTCTCGTCGTGAAAAGCTTCGCCTCCGGCGCGGACGCGCGCCGGCCGAGGGTGTCGATGCGCCGCCGGCCGCCACGCCGTCGCACGTTGCCGTCGACGAAGCGTCGCTGCGCACGCGGGTCGATCCCGCGCGGGGCGCGCCTGCGCTCGATCTGCCCACGGCGCTCGCGCTCGTGCGCGACCGCCATCGTCTCGATCTGACGCACGCGCGCGTCCGGGCCGGGTTCACGCGCGGGCACCTCCTCGACATCGTGCTCGCAGTCCCCGGCGGTCGTAACACGCTGGACGAGGAGCTCGCCGCGGGTGAGCTCGTCGAGCTCGTGCTCGGCGAAGCGCGGCGCGCCGACTGGGTCGCCTCCGTGACGAGCCTCGCGGCGCCGCGCGGCGGCTTGCTCAAGGTGGTCCAAGCCACGCCCGACGAGGGGCGTTTCTTTCCGCTCTCGGAGCTCGAGCCGACGGTCGCCGCCGCGATCCAGGGGATCCACGCGGGGCTCTCGAGCGAGCCCTTGTGGAAGCTCGGGGGCGAGCAGCGCTGGTATCTGTTCGAGCTCGATATCGAGCCTTTGCCCGCCTATCCGGAGCAGGCGGACGTCGCGCTCGTTTCGACGTTCTTGCCGGAGCTCGTGAAGTGCTTCCTCTCGGGGGACCCGTTCGCGTCGACGCGCTTTTCGCGCGCGGGCGAGCTCTTTGCCTATCTGAAGTACGAAAGTCGCGAGCGCGATCCGCGCCAGGCGCTTTCGCGGCGTCGCGTCCTCGAGGATGCGCTCGACGCGGCGCTCGTGAGCGAGCGCGCCGGCCGCGTGATCGGCAGCGGCATGGGCGTCGTGCACTCGTACGTCAACTTCGCCCTCTCGCGCGTGGAGCGGGCGGTCAGCGCCGTGCGCACGGTCGCCGAGCGCGTCGGGCTCGGCCCTCGCACCTGGATTCAGTTCTTCGACGCGCCGCTCGAGGGCGAATGGATCGGAGCGAAACCCGACAGTCCGCCGCCACCGCTGCGCCCGCTCGCCGGGCGCGTCGGGGCGTTGGCGATCTTCCTCGGCGCGTGCGCACTGTCGACGCCGGCTCGCGCGCAGATGGACATTCACGGCCCGGTCGACCCGTGCACCGTCGCTTTCGTCGAAGACAACCTCACGACGTGTGAAGCGTGTCCGGTCGCGCACGGTGATTTCGCGGCCTGTGAGGCGAAGTTCGCTCCGCGTGGCTATTTGCGAAAATGCCGCAGCGGCCCGCACAGCCCGCCGAGCGAGGTCTGGTGCTTCGTCCCGCCTCCGCCCGCGAGCCCGAAGGGCACGAAACCATACGTGATCTTGTCGGCGGCCGCGGCGTGCCTCGCGGTGCTCGTGGCGGCGCTCACGTTCTTCAAGCGGCGCAAGCGAGCGTAGCGCCCGGTTTGGCGCCGGGGCTCACGCGACGGCCCGCGCGGCGCGCACGATCGCGCCGAGTCCCGCGAGCTCCGGCACGCCCGCGAGCCGCGCGAGCGCGTCCTCGACGATGGCGAGGGTCGGCGCAACGAACGGCAGGAAGCTCGCGTCGCCACGCTTCTTCTCGATGAAGACGAAGCGCCCCGCGTCCTTCAGCTTGCGCTGCAGGGTGATGAGATCGAATTCGCGGCCGAGCGCCTGCCGCTCGCTCGCGTCGAGCGCGCGCACCCGGGCGTAGTCGTCGAGCCGTGCCTCGACGAACGCGCGCTCGAACGGCTGGTAGCTGTCGCAGAGCAGCGCGACGAGGTCGTACGCGCGCGGGCCGAGCAGCGCGTCCTGAAAGTCGATCCAGCCGAGCACCGCGTCGTCGCGCGCTCGGCCGCTCGCCGCCACGGCGCGCGGCAGAACCAAGAGATTGCGGCTCTGGTAGTCGCGGTGGGTGAACGCGCGCGGGAGCGCCGCGAGCTCGGCGACCACGTAGTCGACCGCCCGCTGGAACGGGTCGCGTGGCGCGTTCACGTGCCGCGCCGCGATCGCCCACTCCCAAAAATGCTCGAGCTCCGAGCGCAGCAAGTCGTCGTCGAACTGCCGCAGCCGAACCACCGAATCGGCGGGCAACGGCGCGAGCGCGGTCTGCGCGCGTCCGAGGTCCTCCGCCGCACGGCGGTAAAGCGCTTCGCGATCGCGCGGCGCCGCCGAAAGATGCTCGGCGAGCGTCGGCCCCAAATCCTCGACGAGCAAGAGCCCGTCGTCACACGACTGCGCAAGAATGGCGGGTACCCTGACGCCGGCGGCCGCCAGCAGTGCCCGCACCTCGAGGAAGGGCCAGCCGCGGCCGCGCTCGCGCGCGAACGCTACGTCGGGCGTTTCGGGCGGAACGCTCATGACGATGACGCCCGCCGTGCCGTCCGGCGCCGTGCCGAGCCCGCCCCGCACGCGGTAGAAGCGACGCGGCGACGCCCCGCCCGCGATGAGCGACAGCTCGAACGGCCCGCGCCGGCCGGTGACGCGCGTGAGCCAGGCCGCGATGCGCTCCGTTTCGGGCTCGGGCGTGGACGCTTCGGACGGCGGCATGGGTCGAGATACACTAACCGGGATGGCGCTACGCGAGCTCGGTCCCGGCTGGACGCCGCTCCTCGAGCGCCTGCTGGCGGCTTTTCCCGCCCAAAGTCCGCTTGATTCCGGGTTTCTCGGGCAGGCGGCGCGCTACCTCGATCTCGTCGTCAGCTGGAACGCGCGCATGGATCTCACGGCAGCGAAGAGTGCCGAGGAGCTCGTCGACCTGTCGTTTGCGGATGCGGCAGCAATCTTTGCGTGCGGTGCGCTCGTCCCGTCAACGAGCTGGCTCGACGTCGGCAGCGGAGCCGGAGCGCCCGGGTTGCCGCTCGCGCTCTTCGAGCCGCGCCTCGCGATGACGCTCCTCGAGCCGATGCAGAAGCGCGTCGCGTTCCTGCGGACCGCGGTGGGTACGCTCGGGTCGAGCGCGAAAGTCGTGCGCGGTCGCGTCGAGGATTTTCCGGAGCGCGCTTCCGCCATTGCCATCTCGCGCGCAACGCTTGCACCTGGCGACTGGCTCGCTGCGGGCGCGCGCGTCGCGACGGACGAGGTCTGGGTGCTGCTCGCGCGGGAGACCCCGCCCGAGCTCCCCGGCTGGGTGCAGTACAGCGATCTTTCGTTCGACTGGCCGCTCACACAGAAGTCACGCCGCGCCGCGGCATTTCGGCCAAGCACCCGAGGGGTGCAGACTTCCTCGCCATCCGTCGCCGGTCACCAAAGTGCCCCCGTAAAAATCCGGTGAAAACGCACGCTTGGGAAGGGGAGGGAACTGTCCAACGGTCGTTCGCGTACTACACTTTCAGAGTTTCACCGGGAACGCGGTAGACAGTTTCCACTCGATCCCGCCACTGCTCGAAGGAGATTCCGAAGATGCGCCTGTCCACGTTTGCTCCCGCGCTCGCGCTCCTCACCGTTGCGCTTGCTGCATCCGCCGACTCCTACGACGTGGTCGGCAAACCGGATCTCGGCTTCACCGCGGTCGGACCCGGGGGCCTCAAGATCAACGGCTCCACCGACAGCCTGAAGGCTTTCGAAGACGGCGGGAAGCTGGTCTTCAAGGCCAACCTCACCAACATCAAGACGGGCATCGGCCTGCGCGACAACCACACGAAGAAGTACCTCGGGTGCGACCAGTGGCCGGACGCGAGCCTCACCGTGGACAAGGGCGCCATCAAGATGCCCGAGGACGGGAAAAAATCGTCGGGCAGTGCCCCGGGCAAATTCCGGCTGCACGGGGTGACGCGCGACGTGAAGGTGAACTACAGCGCCGAAAAGAACGGCAGCGACTACTCGGTGGAAGGCCACTTCCAGGTCAACATCATCGACCACAAGATCGAGAAGCCCTGCTATCTCGGCGTGTGCGTCGATACGGCCGTGAAGGTCGACGCCAAGTTCAAACTGAAGCAAAAGTAGGGCATTGACACGGGGGGCCCCGCCGACAAATAAAGGGGGCTCTCCATGCGGAACGACACGCCCAGGGTCCGAACGCGCGGACCCGCCTGGCGCGTGCTGCTGATCGCAGCCTCGCTGCTCGGCGTGCTCTTCACGTCAAGCCCTGCCCACGCCTACGCGTGGATGATTCGCCACGGCTACAGCGGCTGCCCGGTTTGCCACGCTGATCCGTCCGGCGGTGAAACGCTGACCGCCTACGGCCGCGCGCAAAGCGACCTCCTCTTGCGGACGCGCTGGGACGGTAAGAACCCGGAAGAAGCCGAGCCAAGCAAGGCGAGCAACTTCCTCTGGTTTCTGGAGACGCCGCCCTCGTTGCTGCTCGGCGGTAGCGTGCGCATCGCGACGGCGTACACCGACAAGATCAGCGTGTTCCCGATGCAGCTCGACGCGTACGGGCAGCTCCGCGCCGGGAAGGTCCTGTTCGGTGGCGGCATCGGCGTGATCAAGGTGCCGGCCAGCTCACCCTACGGCCGTACCGCGCAGGTCACGACGGGGCAGGGCGAGACCTACAACATGATCTCGCGCACGCACTACGTCGGGTACGACTTCGACGGCCAGTACACGCTGCGCGCAGGCCGTTTGAACCTACCTTTCGGCGTTCGAATACCCGAGCACACGATGTGGGTACGCCAGGCGACACGCACCGATCGCGAGTCGGGTGGCGAGCACGGCGTCGCCCTCGCCTACAACGCCGAGACCTTACGCGGCGAGGTAATGGCGATCCTCGGCAACTACCAGATCAACCCCGATATGTACCGTGAGCGCGGCTACAGCGCGTTTCTCGAGCTGATGGCCGGGTCGCGCGCTGCAATCGGCGTTTCGTCGTTCTACACCTACGCCAAGCGCGACCGTGTGACGCTCGAATCGAACATCGCGCGCGGAGCGCACGGCATTTTCACGCGGCTCGCGCTCGCCGATCCGCTCGCCCTGCTCGCTGAAGCGGACCTCATGACCGACTCGACGCGAAGCCTCGGCTACGTCGGCTTCGTCCAGGCCGATTACGAGGTCATTCAGGGCCTGCACGGTCTCGTCACGTTCGAGTGGCTCGACCAGGGCTACGCGAAGAGCGCGCAGATGCAGGGGACCCCACGCACCAAGGGCGCGGGACAGACGGAAGTTGCCCCCTGGTTCTCCGCCGACTGGTTCTTCTTGCCGCACATGGACGTGCGGGCAGACTTCATCATCCGTCCCGACAACTTCGAGTTCCTGGGACAGTTCCACGCGTTCCTGTGAGATGACGATGCGACGCTTTCCCTCTGGCGCTCACGGCCTCGGCACGGTGCTGGCGCGTGCGGCCGCGGCGCTTTTCGTCGTCACCGCGGCCTCGACCGCGGCGGCGGAGCCCGAGTTTCCCGGCATCATTCAGGAAACCTTCGGCTCGAGCTGCGCGCCGCAGTGCACGCTTTGCCACACGAGCCCGCAGGGCGGGGAAGCGACCGTGAAGAGCGCCGACTTCTACGTGGACGGCATGACTACTCCGTCGCACCGTGGCTTCGGAGTCTTCGTCGCGAATCTCGGCGCGCGCGGCAACACCGCTCTCACCAAGGACACGCTGGTCGCCAAGCTCAAGCTGCTCAAGACCGAGGCCTGCCAGAAGGACAAGACCCGCGGCAGCATCGACGACACGGCGCCGTGCGACACCGACGGCGACGGCATGAGCGACTTCGACGAGCTCGACGCCGAGCCGGCGCGCGATCCCGAGGTGTCGGGCGTGGGCAACGGCGCAGTTTGCCCGGCGTACGGCTGCGGCGCGAGCATCGGCACCTTGCCGCGCGACGCGGACACGAACGGTCGTGCCGGCGCGCTGATGGCCGCGTTCGGCGTCGCGCTCGTGCTCGCCCGCCGCGCGCGACGTTAGACGCGCCGTGCGGCGTAGCGAGCTGCGGATGCGAGGCCTTCTCTCTCGTGCTCGGCGTTTCGGTTTCGCGCTCGCCGCCGTTGCCGGTACCCTGCTTCACGCCGCGACGGGCGCGGCGCACTCGGACTTTCCCGGCATCATCCAGGACACGTTCGGGTCGAGCTGCGCACCGCAGTGCACGCTCTGCCACGTGAACCCCGCGGGCGGCCTGCCCGTCAAGGCCGCCGACTTCTACGTCGACGGCATGAATCCGTCGCACCGTGGCTACGGTGTCTTCGTCTCGAATCTGAAGGACCGCGGGGTTCCGAGCACGCCGACCTCGCTCAATCTGAGGGACAAGCTCAAGCTGCTCCAGAACGAGCCTTGTCAAAAGGACACGACCAAGGGCAGCACGGCCGACATGGCGCCGTGCGACACCGACGGCGACGGCATGAGCGATTGGGAGGAGCTTGCCGCGCAGCCGGCGCGCGACCCCGAAGTATCGGGCGTCGGCAACGGCGCGATTTGTCCGGCCTACGGCTGTGGCGCAAGCATCGGCACGTTACCGCGCGACGCGGACGCGAACGGTCGTGCGGGCGCGCTGATGGCCGCGTTCGGCGTGGCGCTCGTGCTCGCTCGCCGCGTGCGTCGTTAGACGCGACGCGCCGTCGGCGCGGCGACGAAGCGTTTCGTCGCCGCCGCCATCCGCTTCGGCTTTCGAGCGGGGTGGCTCTGCTACTCGCAGAGGTGACTGGTGCCGCAGGTGCGCGCGCTGTCGCACTCCGCGTCGCTGCTGCAGCTCGCATCGCCGCTGCAAGCGACCGCGTTGCCGCCGCTCATCCCGGAGACCTTGAAGTTCGGGTTGCCGAGCTTCTCGGTAATCGTCACGTTGCCGCGCTCGCCGGCATGCTGGTTCACGAGCTCGACGATCTCGGCCTTGGGGGCCGGCGGCGTGCCCGTCCCCTCGCCGCCTTGGCCGCCCGACGTAGCTCCGGTCGCGCCGGATTCACCGCCGGCGCCGCCATTGCCGTTGCTGCCGCCGCCCGCCGCACTGGTGCTCGCCGTCACGTCGAGGCCCGAGGCGGCATTGATGGCGTCCGTCACGAGCACGGCAAGCTCGGCCGTGGTGGGGGTGCCCGAGAAGTGGATCACGTTGGCGCCCGTGATGGGCGTGCCGCCGTCGTCCCAATCGAACGTGAAGGTGACCTTGCTGTGGACACCGTCACCGAGCGCGAAGGTCTCGCCGTCGCCGATGAACGTGTTGAGACCGAAGGTGAGCGATCCGGTGGCCTTGTCGCATGCCTCGGTCGGCGTCGTCGTGCCGCCGGTGCCTGCTTCGTTCACGCCCGCGGCACCGGCGTTCGTTCCGCCCATGCCGCCGTCCGCGCCGCCGCCGCCGCCCGAGCCCGCTTCGGTGCCGCCCGTCGCGCCGTTACCGGTGCCGGCCTTGTTGCCCGTGCCGCCGTTGCCGGTTTCGCCCGCGCCGCCACCCGTGCCGGTGCCGCCCGAGCCCGGCTCGCCTGCTTGGGCGACGCCGGCGTCGGTTGGGATCTTGGTGCGATCGACGTCCGTGATGAGCGTGCAGCTGGCCGCCGTGAGGAAGCCAAGGAGCGAAACGACCGCGAGCGACGGATTGAGCATGCGCATGGGTATCTTCCCGACCTCTACCCCGCGGGGGAGAGCGGCCTATTCTTTCAAAGAGGCGCCCCGGAACGCAAGCACGGAGGGCTCGCTGATGCAGATCCACCTGATTGACGGAACCTACGAGCTTTTCCGGGCCTTCTACGCCGCCCCACCCGCCCTCGGGCCCCGCGGGACGGAGGTGGGCGCGGCGCGGGTGCTCCTCCGGAGCCTTTTCGGATGGCTCAAAGGCGCCAGAGTGACACACGCCGCCGTCGCCTTCGACACCGTGATCGAATCGTTTCGCAACGAGCTCTTCGACGGCTACAAGACGGGCGAAGGGATCGACCCCGGCCTGTGGGCGCAATTTCCGCTCGCCGAGCGTGTCACGCGCGCCCTCGGGCTCGTGACCTGGTCGATGATCGATTTCGAGGCGGACGATGCGCTCGCGACCTTCGCCGCGCGTGCCGAGGCCGACCCGCGCGTCGAGCGCGTGCTGCTCGTGACGCCCGACAAGGATCTCACCCAGTGCGTGCGGGGCACGCGCGTCGTGACTCTCGACCGGCACCGCAACATCGTGCTCGACGCGGCGGGCGTCGAGGCGAAGTTCGGTGTGCCCCCGGCGTCCATCCCCGACTACCTGGCGCTCGTCGGCGACACCGCGGACGGCATTCCCGGGGTGCCGCGCTGGGGAGCGAAATCGGCGGCGGCGCTGCTCTCGCGCTTCGCGCTCGTCGAGCGCATTCCCGCGCGCGCCGCGGACTGGGGCGTGAAAGTGCGCGGCGCCGACGCGCTCTCGCTCTCGCTCAACGAGCATCGCGAGGTCGCGGAGCTCTACCGGCGCCTGGCCACCCTGCGGCTCGACGTGCCGCTCGCCGAGACGCCGGACGAGCTCCGCCTCGTGAGCCCCGACCGCGCGCTGCTCGCCGAGGTTTGCGCCGAGCTCGGCGAGGAGACCATGCTCGAGCGGGTGCAATGGTAGGATGAGCGGCATGCGTGCGTGCCTTCGCCTTCTCGAGCTCGGGTCGTTCGTCAGCGTCTTCGTTGCTCGCAGCGTGCTCGCGCAGACGGCCCCGCCCGCGCCGCCTCCCGCGGCCCCGGCCGCCACGTCATCGCTTTCGGCCGGAGGGCTGGCGCCGCCGCCGGCGCTCGAAACCGCGCCGGCGCCGGGCGCCGCCCCCGCGACTCCGGCGGCGACGGAAGCCGAGCTCGCCAAAGCCGACAAGGAGGACTCGGGGCGCGGCCTCGAGTTCGTGTGGCTGAACGGCGACGTGGGCGTCATGCACCTTGGCCTCGAAACGTTCCGGAACAATCACGTCGTGGATCCGGCGTCCGTGAGCTCGACGCAGACAGGCGTCGTCGTCGGTGCCGGCGGCGGCGTGCGGCTCGTCTTCCTCACGCTCGGGGTCAGGTTTCGCTACGCGCCGCTGCCGGACCTGAAGCTTTGGACCCTCGGGCTCGAGGGTGGCCTGCACTGGCCGTTCGGCGCGTTCGAACCGTACGTGACGCTCGGTGCCGGCTACGTCCAGGCCGGCTCGCTGCCGGGTCCGGACGACGCCACGCTGCGCGGCGTCGACGCGCGCTTCGGCGGCGGGTTCGACTACTACCTCACGAACATGTTCTCGGTCGGGATCAACGCAGGCGCCGATCTGTTGTTCCTCTCGCGCGCGGGCGGCTGCGTCGTGCCCCTCACCACGGCGGGCCAGCCCGGTTTCTACTGCCAGAGCGGGAGCAGCACGGGCGGCGCCCTAACGGCGACGGCGCTCGCCGGCCTGCATTTCTGACATGCGCTTCGTTCTCGCCGCGCTGCCCCTGCTGCTCGGCTTCCTCGTCTTTTACAAGGTGCGCCCGCGCGAGCGGCTGTCACGGCGCCTCGCGCTGTGGGTCGGGTTCGGCGGCGCCGCCGCCGGGGTCCTCGCCGTCCACGTCGAGCGCGTCGTGCTCGGCTGGACGGATCTGTCGCTCGAGGTGAGCCGCTCCGGGGTGAGCGGCGCACTCCTCGCCACGTTCCTTTTGGCCGCGCCGCTCGAGGAGGGGCTCGAGGTCCTCGTCGTCTGGACGCTGTACCGGCGGCGGCGCATCGGGAGCGCGCGGCTTGGGCTCACGTACGCCGTCGCGGCGGCGGCCGGTCTCGCCGCCGTGAAGACGGCGCTCGTCCCGCTCGCACCGGGCGACCAGATGGCGCTCGTGCGCTCCTTGCTCGCGGCGCCGGCTCAGCTGTTCTTCGCCGGTCTCTGGGGTTACGCGCTCGGCGCGACCCGCCTGCACGATCGCTGGTTTCGGGTCGCGTGGTTCATGGCCATGCTGCTTCACGGCCTGTACGACCACATCGTGTGGGGGCGCGGGCCGGGCTTGCTCGTGACGGCGATTCCGATGCTGCTCTTCATGGCGATCGGCACGGTGCTCGCGCTGCGCGGCGAAGAGCGCATCGTGCGTCTGTCGACCCTCGACCAGCCGACCATCGAGGCCGTGCGCGCCCGCCTGACGCACCCGGAGCGTCCCGTGATGCTGCGCTGGATCATCGCGGGCGCCTTCGTGACGCTCGGTTTGATCCTCACGCTCGTGGCGGGCGCGGTCGTGCTCGGCAACCGCTTCAACATCGACTTCTCGCTCGCCGACGAAGCAGACGTTCGCTCGTCGGGCCCGCTCGTGCTGCTCGGCATCGCCGTGCTCTCGGCGTTTCCCATCTCGGGCTACCTCGTGGCACGGGCGAGCTCCGCGCACGGCCTGCTCGAGCCCGCCGCGGCAGCCGTGCTCACGCTCGGTCTCCTCGTGTTCATGCTCTGGCTCGCCGCCCCCATCGGCGTGCTGTTCGCCCTCGCCACCGCCCCGATCGCGCTCGGCCTGGCGTGCGGCGGCGCTTGGATCGGCCTCGAGCGCTGAGGCGCGTGGCGTTGCGATCGGGATTGCGCCGCCCGTCGTCGAAGGAGTCGGCGCGCGTTCACGCAGTCGGCGACGCAGCGGATCGTGCAAAGACTCCCCGCGCGCCGTTGACGCACTCGAGTTGATGCCCCCGCGTGGGTGCGGCGTGGTGCTCGGCATCGGCGCCATGTGCCCGTTGAAGACGGCGACGCGGCTCGCTGCTAACCCCCGCCCCGATGCCCGAGCGGGGGGTTTGGTGTTACTGAGGAGCGAGCTCGCGCAGCGTTTGGCGAATGAGCTGCTCGAGTGAGGAGACGGAATGCGGGATCCGTGCGAGCGCGCGCTTGG
>Ga0070682_100000636_pt1 | contig 21308 bp, 13 predicted proteins | sample KBSC63LmetaG_FD_64668 | JGI IMG/M metagenome (GOLD analysis project Ga0070682, IMG submission 64668) | Corn rhizosphere microbial communities from Kellogg Biological Station, Michigan, USA - KBS C6-3L metaG | ecosystem: Host-associated > Plants > Roots > Rhizosphere | place: USA: Michigan...
AGCAACGTCGCGGCGTTCGTCGAGGCCGTGTCGAGCGTGCTTCTCGGCGCGGCGCTCGATCACGAGCTCGTGCTGGTCGACGACGGCAGCCGCGACGGAACGTGGCGCACGATTTGCGAGCTCGCGCGCAACCACCCCACGGTGCGCGGCGTCAGCCTGTCGCGAAATTTCGGTCACCAGGGCGCGTTGCTCGCGGGGCTCAACAACGCGCGCGGCCGCGCCGTCATCACCATGGACGGCGATCTGCAGCATCCGCCCGAGACGCTGCCCGAGCTCGTCGCCGCGTGGCGCGACGGCTACAAGGTCGTCAACACGCGCCGTCTCGACAGCGACGATACCTCCTTCTTCAAACGGCTCACCTCGCGCGGGTTCTACTGGTTGTTCTCGAAGCTCACGGGTGTCGTGATGGAGGCGGGGGCGTCCGATTTCAGGCTGCTCGATCGTGACGCCGTGCAAGCGCTGATCCGGCTGGGCGACGCCGATCCGTTCATTCGCGGTCTCGTGAGCTGGCTCGGATTCAAAACCAAGACGATTCCGTACCAGGCGCGGCGCCGGCACTCGGGTGTGCCGAAGTTCACGCTCCGGAAGATGATCCGGTTGTCGTCCGGCGCGATGCTCTCCTTTTCGGCTTTCCCGCTGCGACTCGGCATCGGGATCGGCTTCGTCACGAGCGCGCTCGCCTTCGTCGAGCTTTGCTACATCCTCTACACGTACGCGCGCGGCCACGTCGTGCCCGGCTGGGCGTCGCTCATGACCGTGATGTCCTTGATGTTCGGCGTGCTGTTCGTGCTGCTCGGCATCATCGGGACCTACCTCGCCAAGGTGTACGAGATCCTCAAGCGGCGTCCGCGCTTCGTGGTCGGCGATCGCGCGGGCTTCGGCGGCATCGAGGACGCTCCGCCGAGCCTCGACCGCTGACGGGCGCTCCGCGCTTCGGGCTCGCTACTTCGAGCGCAGCACCCACGCGAGCCCGAGCAGGCTCAGCGCGAGCACCACGAGCGCGAGCAGCCCCACGACGACGTCGGCGGCGCCGAGCGAGCGCCGCGCGCGCGCGCCCGTGTCCGCACCGCGCTTCGGCATCTCGACGAGCGGAGCCGCGGCGGACGGCTCGAGCGCGGAGCCAGGCGCTTCGGAAGCGTCGATGCCGCGCGGCGGGTCGATGCTCTCGTCGCTGCGCATCGGCTCGTCGGCGCTCGCCTCGAGGTCGAGCAGCGCGGCGAGCAGCGGGTCGCGCAGGCTGAGCTCGGTCGAGCCGATGCGCAGGAGCTGACCGGGCGTCCACGGTGTTTCCTGGTTCGGCTCGAGGCGCTTGCCGCCGAGCTCGCTGCCGTTCTTCGAGCCGAGGTCCTTGGCGCAGACGTTCTGGCCGCGCCGAAGGAGCTCGACGTGCCGCCGCGACGCATCGTCGTCGGACAGCACGAGGTCCGCGTTCGGAGCCCGCCCGAGGACGTAGGTGCGCTCGACATCGTTCATCGCGAGCTCGCGCCCGGTGTCAGGGCCGGTCTCGACGCGCGCGACGGCGCCCGTCCGCTCGCCTCCCGCCGCGAGCGCCGCCGCCACGAGCCCGAGCGCAATCTCGCGCGTCGTCGCTTGCGGGTTGGCGGTCGGGAGGGCCTGCTCCACTCGCACCTCGAGCCAAATCCGGCCGACCCGGATCAGGTCGGAATGCCTGAGCACGCGCGGCGCGTTGGCGGGAAGCCGCACCGGACCCACGAACGTTCCGTTGGTGCTGCCCTCGTCGATGACGACGTACTCCGTCCCGCGCTGGCGGATCGACGCGTGCCGGTGGCTGACGCTCGGATCCGGCAGCCGGATCTCGGAGCCCTCCCCACGACCGATGACGACGCGCGGCGAGTCGAGCGTGATCGAGGCGGGCGTCTGGTTGTCGCCCGAGCGGATCACGACGGTGAGGGCCATGCTCGTGGGGGAGCTTAGAGCATGGCGCGCAACCGTTCCGCTTGCCGAGAAAGTTGGCCCTTCGGCCCACGGCGACCTACCCCCGTGGTGCCATGACCCAAGCTCAGGAACGACGCTCCCCCACCGCCAGCCGGGTCCCGCTCGAGACCTTGGTCGAGATCTGCGGCAACGAGCCCGGAATTCCCGCCTTCGAGGCCGAGGCGCTCGACGTGAGCGCGCAAGGCATGCACCTTCGCACGGCTTACCTCCCCGACGAGGGGGCGCCGCTCGTCTGCCGCTTCGAGGACCACGGTCGCGAGATCGTCGTCGAGGGCGTCGTCGCGTGGCGCAAGCAGAGCTCCAAGGGCGGCGACTTCGGCGTGGCCTTCACGGCGCTCGACAGCCGCAGCGTCGACGCGCTGCGTGAGCTCGTCAAGACGGGCGCGGGCTCCGAAAAGGACTCCGGCGGAGACGCGCCGAACGGCTCGCGCGTCCGCCTGCACATCGAGGGCCTCGGCTCGCCCATGAAGGCGCGCATCCGCTCCGGCGGCTCCCAGAAGATCCAGGTCGGCTCGAGCCTCGAGTTCCTGAAGGTGGGACGCAAGCTCGAGATCGAGGATCTCGACGGCGGCGGACGGCGCTCGGCTCAGATCGACGGCGTCGAGGTCGTGGTCGACGCGCGCACGTCGGTGCCGCAGCTCGTCGTCGCGCTCCGCTACGAGGGCGCGCTCGAGGACACGCCCGAGCCCACCGTCACGGATCTCGGCGCCGACCCCGTGCGCGCGCAGAGCCTGCGCATCGCGCCGGAAGCGGTGACGACGGACGTGGCCGCTTCGAGCGCCGATGCGGATCCGTCCCCCTCGGGCGACGTTCCCGAGGCGAAGGCCGACGACGCGAACGACGACGAGGAAAGCGACGACGACGACGTGTCCGAGGCGCTGCCCGCCGCCACGCGCGCCGCGCGCCGCGTCGGTCGCGCCACCGAGAACGCCGGCCACGTGGCTCGCGACGCGAGCGTCGCGGCCGTGCGCGGCATGAGCAAGCTCTTCGCCGGCGCTTCCGCCAAGCTCGCGGCGCTCCGCTCGCGCGAGCGCCCTCCGGCCAAGCGCCGCACCGCCAAGCCCGTCGAGGCGCCCGCGTCGCTCGAAGGCAAACGCCTGCGGCCGCAATCGGGCAAGAGCGTGGAGTCCGAGCCCGAAGCGCTGCCGACTCCGAAGTCGCACAAGCGTACGGCGATCGGCATCGCGCTCGTGGCCGTGGCCGCTTCGGCCGGCGCGATCGCTCTTCGCCCCGCCAAGATCGCGTCCAAGGCAACGGGGGAAGCACCGCCCGCCGCCACGGCGCTCGGCGCGCTCCCGGTTCCGAGTGTCGCGGCCGGGTCCACGGCGCTCGCGACGGGTGTCGTGCCGCTCCCCGGGGCGACGCCGGTTAGCGCTGCGACGGGGCTCGAGCCGAGCGCTCCCGTCGCTCTGCCCGGCTCGCCCGTGACGGCCAACGTGCCGCTGTTCGGGCCGACGCCGCTCGCCACCGTGGAGCCGGCACCGCTCGGTCCGCCGCCGTCCGGTGAGAGCAAGGGCATCGAAGCTGCCGAGCAGAGCGCCGCCAAGGCGACCGCTCCGGCGATTGCCGGCGACGAGGAGTTCCCCGAGCCGATCGAGCACGTTGACGGGAAGAAAGGCGCCGACGAAAAGGCCATCGACGCGAAGAACGCGCGCCCCGAGGACGTGCCCGCGTGGGGCAAGGGCAAGCTGCACATGCCGACGATCCACCGCCTGCGCCTCGACGGTCCGGGTGCGGAGCTCCGCGGCGTTTCCGACGCGACGGGCTTCACCGTGCTCGTGCCGAAGCGGAAGCTGATGGAGGAGGGTGCGACGATCGCGAAGCGCGATCCGCGCATCGGCCGCGCTCGCACGACGAACACCCCCGGCGGTGCTCAGCTGCGCATCACCTTCCGCGAGACGCTCCCCGCTTACCGGGTGCGCCTGCGCCGCGATTACGTCGAGGTCCTCATCAGCGCGCCCGAAGAGAGCGCAAGCGCGACTAAAAAAGCACCCCCGAAGGACACCAAAGAAGCCCCGAAGCCGGCCGCCGCCCCCGCTGTCGCCAAGCCGGCGCCGGGGAAGATCCCGGCCGCCAAGCACTAGGCGGCGACTCCGCCGCGCCCGCGAGCGGAGCGAGCACGCCGAAGGCGGCGGGGGAGCGGTCGCGAAGCGAGCCGCGGGGGCAAGGCCCCCTTTGAGCGGAGGTCACGCTACGGCGTCGTGCACTTCGAGTTGTCGTTCGCGTCGATGTCGCTGTCTTTGCAGCGGACGTCGGAGCAGCTGCCCGGGGAGTTGCAGACCTGGCACGAGGTGCGCTTCGCGGTCGCGCAGTCGACGTCCTTGACGCCGCAGCCGCAGTCGCAGCGCCGGTCGTTGTAGTAGTCGAGCGGGCAGGTCCACTCGGGCGGGGGGCTGTTCGTGCAGAGCGTGTTGTTGGTCGGCAGGATCGTGCTGCAGTCGTCCGGCGAGCAGCTCCCGTCGTACTTCGAGCAGCGCTGGCAGGTCGCCTTGAGCGCGTCCGTGCAGTCCGGGTCGGGGGCGCCGCAACCGCAGTCGCAATACCCGTCGCCGTAGAGGCGCGTTTGGCAGTACCACTTGTCCGGCGGCTTGATGCAGGCCGAAATGTCCGTGGGATCCACGAGGCCGGGGCACGCGCTCGAGCCGCAATTATAACAGGACTGGCAGCTTGCGGCCGTATCGTCGGGGCAATCGAGATCGATGGCGCCGCAGCCGCAGTCGCACGTGAAGCCGTCAGCGTACTGGTAGCTCGAGCACTTCCACTCGGTGGGAGGGGGAGGCTGCGTGCAGTACCCGATGTTGTCGTCGTCGATCGTGCCCGGACAGGCGCGCTTCGAGCAGCTGTTCTCGAGGTTGCAGCTTTCACAACCGTCGACGCCGTCGGCGGCGTCGCAGTCGAAGTCCACGGCCCCGCAGCCGCAATCGCAGAAGCCGTCGTTGTAGAAGCGCGCCTTGCAGTGCCAGCTGCTCGGAACGCCCGTGCAGATCGCGTTGTTCTTCTCGTCGATCGGACCGGGGCAGCCCTCGTCGGAGCAGCCGTTCCAGCAGGTCGTGCACGCGCTGCGGTCGGCGGAGTCGCAGTCCGGATCCACGATGCCGCAGCCGCAGTCGCAGCTCGTCCCGTCGGCGTAGTAGAACGGCAGGCAAGTCCAGCCGTCCGGCGTCTTGCACGTGGCGTTGTTGTCCGGGTCGATCGGGCCCGGGCATTCGCCGCCGGAGCATGCGCCGAAGGCTGCGCAGAACTTGCAGCTGTCGGCCGTTTCGTCCTTGCAGTCGACGTCGACGACGCCGCAGCCGCAGTCGCACTCGCCGTCGGCGTAGTAGAAGCTCGAGCACGTCCAGCCCGCGGGCGGGACGATGCAGCGAGTGATGTTCTCCGGATCGATCTTGCCCGGGCACTCGCGAAAATCACAGCTCCCGGTCGTGTTGCAGCGCTTGCATTCGCCGATGTCGTTCTCGCCGCAGTCGGCGTCGCGCACGGCACAGCCGCAGTCGCAGACACCGTCGTTGTAGGCGCTGTAGGCGCAGTTCCAGCCGGGGGGCACGGGCGTGGTGCCCGTTCCGGCGATCGGCACGGTGCCCGCCTGGCCGGCGATCATGAAGCCGGCTTCGCCACCGCGCGCTCCAACGCCTGCGTACCCCGCGAAGGCTCCGCTGCCGCCGACCCCGGTCGTTCCCGCCCTGCCCGCCACGCTTCCGCCCACGCCCGTGGCAGGCTCGCCGGCTTCGCCGCCGTTGACCGCGCCGGTCCCGCTACCGCCCTTGCCTGCCGAGCCGCCTTTGCCCGCGGCCGCTTTGGCCGCCGAGCCGCCACCCTTGGTGGGCTTGTCGCTCGACCCCGAGCAAGCGATCGCGACCACAGCGCCGGCAAACACCAACCGTAGCCAACTCCTCCACGACACCATGGTGATTCAATGCCCGAGATTCGGTGCGGACGACACCCCGATTGTAGCGCGCAACGAAAGAATCTTGGGGTGCGCCCGGCGGTTGGTGGCCGGGTCGAAGTATTTCAGCTCGGCTTCATGCCGGCGCGCGGGCGCGCTCGCCGCGTCCCTTGCGTGTGACGCGGGGAAGCGCCGTATTGGGGCTGATTTCGATGGTGAGGTCTTTCTCACCCCGAATCAGGCGCTGCGCTCCGGCGTACGCGATCATCGCGGCGTTGTCGGTGCACGCGCGGAACGGCGGAACGACCAGCGTCAAGCCGTTCTCGGTCGCGCGCAACGCCGCACGTTCGCGGAGCTCGCGGTTCGCGGCTACGCCGCCGGCGATCACGAGTGAGCCGACGCGCTCGCGCAGCGACGCCGCGACGGCTTTGTCGACCAACGTGTCGACCACGCGCCGTTGAAAGGCCGCGCACAGATCGCGCAGCGTCTGGTCGTTGCCGGGTCGCCCGTTGCGCTCGACCCAGCGCATCACGTCGGTCTTGAGCCCGGAGAAACTGAACTCGAGCGAGCCCTTGCGCCGCATGGGCCAGATGAGGTCGATCGCCGCCGGATCGCCCTCTTTCGCGAGCTTGTCGACCACCGGACCGCCGGGGTACCCGAGGCCGAGGAGCTTCGCGACCTTGTCGAACGCCTCGCCGGCGGCATCGTCACGCGTCGCGCCGAGCTCGCGGATCTCCGAGAGGGTGGGACCGTCGGCGCGGTAGAGCGCGGTGTGTCCGCCCGACGCGAGCAACGCGACGAACGGGAACGCGGGCGCCTTCGGTCCCTCGACGCCCGCGAAGCGGAGAAAGGGCGAGAGCAGGTGACCGACGAGGTGGTCGACGCCGACGCTCGGTTTGTCGAGCGCCCAGGCGAGGCCGCGCGCCGCCTGCACGCCGACGAGCAGCGCGCCCGAGAGCCCGGGCCGACACGTGACGGCGATGCCGTCCACCGCGCTGAGGGCGATCCCGGCGCGAGCGGCGGCTTCGACGAGCACCGGCTGCACGTTGCGGAGGTGGTCGCGCGAGGCGAGCTCGGGGACCACGCCGCCGTAGGGCGCGTGGAGCTTCACCTGGCTTTGCACCACGTCGGCGAGGACCTCGCCGTCCGAGCGGACGATCGCGGCGCCGGTTTCGTCGCAGGAGGTTTCGATGCCGAGAACGAGCATGAGAAGCGGGCTACCATAGCCGAATGCGCCGCCGCACGCTGCTCGAGCTCCTCGCCACGGCGGGCCTCGGCGGCGGGGCCGGGTGCGCTAGGATCGAGAAGAAGCAGATGCCTGAAGCCGCAGCGACGAATGCAACCGCCGAGCCCGCGCGCGGCGCCGTCATGCCCGTGCTGTTCTTGGCGCACGGCGCGCCGATCCTGATGGACGACCCGGACTGGGTGGGCGAGCTCGCCGCGCTCGCGGGCGAGCTGCCGCGACCGACGGCGATCCTGATGCTCTCCGCGCATTGGGAAAAGCGTCCGGCAACGTTCGGCGCCACGCGCCCCGTGCCGCTCTACTACGACTTCTACGGCTTTCCCGAGCGCTACTACCAGGTCACCTATCCGGCGCCCGGAGCACCCGCGCTCGCGAGCCGCGTGCGCGCGCTCCTCGGCGAGCGAAAGCTAGCCGTCGCCGAGTCCGAGCGCGGGCTCGATCACGGAGCGTACGTGCCGTTGCTCTGCATGTACCCGCGCGCCGACGTGCCCGTGCTCCAGCTGTCCCTCCCGAGCCTCGAGCCGAAGGAGCTCTTCCAGCTCGGCCAAGCGCTCGCGCCGCTCCGCTCCGAGGGCGTGCTCGTGATTGGCAGCGGCTTTCTGACCCACAACATGCGCTTCGCGTTTCAGAAGGGCACGCCGGCGTGGGCCGTCGAGTTCGACGCGTGGGCGGCCGACGTGCTCGCGCGGCGCGATCACGACGCGCTCATGGATTTTCAGAGCCGCGGTCCCGCGGCGCACGTGGCGCTCCCCACGACGGAGCACTTCGTGCCCGTGCTCGTCGCGGCGGGCGCGAGCGCGGAGCGCACGGAGGGCGTCGCCTTCCCGATCCAGGGATTTTGGGGCCAGGGTGGCGGCGCCTTCACGCGCCGCTCGGTGCGTTTCGGCTGAGGCACGAGGGGCTGTCTCCCAAGCTCGAGCAAGGGGTTGCCGGCGGGCTTTGAATGTTTGAATTCAAAGAAGGGCTTGTTTGAATTCAAACATGCGGTGGGCTGGGGCTCCCCGCCTACCGAGTACGAGTGGCTCTAAAACCCGCAGCCGTTCTTGTTGCGCTGCAGGTAGAAGAGCCCGAACCCCGAGAGGTCGGCCTGGTCCGTCATCGGGGGCAGGTCGGGGGCCGGCTTGAAGAGCCGGACCTCCACGGCGCCGTTCGAGAGCAGCGACACGACGACGAGCATCGTCCCTTTGCAGGTCGAATCGACCCACGCGAAGAGGTCGTGCTCGTGACCCTGCCCGAACTCGAGCTGCGACAGCGCGTCGTGGAGCAGCTCCGGAATCGCGCGCAGCGGCGCTTCGTCGAAGAGCGGCGAGTCGTTGCAGATGCCGTGACCGGCGTCGTTCGAGGTGAGCGTGCCGGGGCGGTCGCTCAGCGACGACGTGTCGAGCTGGAGCCGCACTTGGAGGGTCGGCGGGGAGCCCGACGGGATGAGCCCGGTCTGGAACGCGGGCGGCTTTCCGGCGCTTTCGGGTGCGCTGGTCGCTCCGACGATGTCTCCGCAGAACGCGGCGGGCTTCTCGGCGTTGAAGCGATCGAGCGAACGGCACCCGACGCTCGCGGTCAGCGCCGAGAGCGCAAGCACGACACCGTGAAGTCGAGTGCCACGCGGTTTCATCGGAGGCCGCCGAGAAGCTCCAATGCCGTGCTTCTAACATACGCTTCCGGATCCGTCTTGGCGCGCTCGAGGACGGGGCGCGCCGCGGCGGGGCTCACCCGCGAAAGCGCGCGGAGCGCGGCAATTCGCGTATTCACGTCGTGGACGGCGTCGGCCGCGAGCGTGAGCTCGGCTGCGCCGGCACCGCTCCCGGGAGCCCGGCCGAGCGCCTCCGCGGCGTCGACGCGCAAGGCCCATTCGCTCTCCACACCGAGACGCTGCGCGACCGCCTGCGCGACGCTCGGATCGGTGGTCGGCGCCGCGCGCAGGGCTTCACGCCGCACGTCGCGATCGGCGTCGCCGAGCGCCGTCACGATCGCTTCGTGCGCGAGCGGCTCGGAGCGCCGCGCGAAGAACTGCACGGCGAGCAGCCGGAAGCTCGGCGTCGGCAGGCGTGAGAGCGTCGCGATCACGGGCACGAGCTTCGCGCCGATGTCGTCGACGACGCGCCGCGCCCGCGCGAGCTCGTCGGGCGAGAGCTCGGCGGTGAGCGCGGGGAAGGGGGCGGAGCCCGGGAGCAGGCCGAGCGCCTCGAGGACCGTCTGCGCGCGTTCGGGCGAGCTCCGCGCCGCATTCTCGCTCGCGCGCTCGAGCGCCGGCGCGAGCTTCTCGAGCGCGAGCACGCGCTCCTTCGCGCTCGGCGGCACCGGGCGTAGGTCCTCGAGCACCTGCTCGAGCGTGAGCTTCGCTTCGCGCGGCGGAGGCAACGGATCGCTCGGCGCGCGGAAGCTGCCGGTCGCCCACGCCGCGGCCGCCATGGCCGCCGCCTGGCGGAACGCGGGGTCGCGGTCGACCATCGCGTCGGCGAGCGGGGACGCCGCGTCCTTGGCGCGCAGCTCGGCCAGGGCGAAGAGGCTCGCGATGCGGAGCTCCGGATCGGGCGCGTGCGTCACCGAGGCAATCGCCTCCACCGCGCTTTGCGCTCCGAGCATGCCGAGCGCGCGCGCGGCCGCGGCGCGCGCGACGTTACCCGCGTCCGGCGCACCGAGCACGCGTCCGAGCTCCTGCGCCGCGGAGCCGTCGTGCAAGAGCCCGAGCCCGAGCGCACCGAGCGCGCGCAGGCCGGGCGCTTCGGTGCCGAGAAGCCGCGCGAGGAGCGGGCGCGCGCGTGGGGTCACGAGCCGGGCGACGCTCCAGGCCGCGGCGAGCTTGACCGGGTCGGCGTCCGACGGTGTCGCGCCGTCGCCGAAGAGCGCGGCTTCGAGCTTCGGGAGCAGCGTCGCATCGCGCAGCTTGCCCGCAGCGATCATCGCCCGCTGCCGGAGCGCCGGATCCGCGGTGCCGGTGGCGTAGGCGACGAGCGCCGGTCCCGCGTTCTTGTTCGCCATCTGCTCGAGCAGCGTTAGCGCGACGAGCTGCTGGCTCTCGCGCTCGTCGGACAGCGCGTCGAGCAGGGGCTTCACCGCGCGATCGCCGAGGCGCGCGAGCGCTTTGCGCGCGTCTTCGGCTTCGGCGGGCGTGCCGTTGTTCATCGCGTTGACGAGCTGAAACGCCGAAGCGCCGTAGACCTCGATCAGGAGCCGCCGGAACAGCGGTCGCTCGGGATTGGCGAGCGCCACCGGCAAGAGCTCGCGCTCGAGGCTCTCGAGCGTGTGGCGGCTCTGATTGAGCTGCACCGACAGCGCAAAGGCTCGCGACACGAGCTCGTCGTCCGGGCTCGCGCGGATCACGCGCCTGAGCAGGAGATCGGCTTCCTCGAAGGCTTGCTCGTTTTGCAGGAGCTCGCCGAGCTCGAGCGCCACGGCGAACGCGCGGTCGTTCTTCTGCACGGCGAGGCGGAGCTCCGCGATCGCACGCGCGGTTTGTTGGCGCCGGCGGTAAAGCCGGCCGAGCCGCGCGTGGCCGTCGGCGTCCTCGGGGGCAAGCTCGACCGCGCGTGCCGCATAGCGGATCGCGTCATCGTCGCGATAGAGCTCGGCGGCGTACTCGGCCATGCGCTGGTAGTGCTCACGAGCGCGCTTGGGCTCGAGCGCCACGAGCCGCTCGAGCACGTCGATCGCATCCTTGAGCTTGCGCTCTTGAACGAGCACCGTGACGAGCTGTCCGCGCGATTCGGCGTCGCCGGGTGCGAGCTCGGCGAGCTTCTGCAGCGTCCGTTCGGCGTCGGGGTAACGCCGCGCGCGCAGGGCCGCTTCCGCGAGCAGGCGCCCGGCCTGCAGATCGGGCGGCGAGGCGCCGAAACGTTTGGCAAGGCCGTTCATGCGCTGGCCGCTCTGGCCGCGCAGCCCCCACAGCGTGACCACGTGCTGGCGCGCTTCGCGCGCGACGTCGGCCGGCGTCGCGCCCGCTTGCAGCAGCTTCTCCCAGAGGGCGAGGGCCTGGTCGAGGTAGATGCGCCGCGACTCGAGCGAGCTCTGGCCGCCCGCCGCGCGCTCGAGACCGAGCGCGTGGGCGCGGAGCGTGCGCGCCTTGTCGGGCTCGAGACGCGCCGCTTCCGCGAGCGCGTCGAGCCCCTCTTTCACGAGATCGTGATCGATGAGGACGTCGCCCTCGACGAGGAGCGCTTGCACGCGATCGCCGAGCGCCGTGCGGATGCGCTGCCACGTGCCGAGCGCGCGGTTCTTGTCCCCCGCCGCCCAGTAGCGCGCGCCGAGCTCCACGAGGTGCTGCGGATCGCGCCCGCCCGTGCCCGCGAGCCGTTCGAGCAGCGCGAGGCTCTTGTCCTTCTCGCCGAGGCGCTCGTAGAGCTCGACGAGCGCGGCGAGCGTGTCCTCGTCGCCGGTCGAGCGCGCTTCGAGCTTCCGGAGCTCTTCGAGGGCACGCACGCGGTCGCCGCGCTGCATCAGCACGCTCACGAGGCGAAACACGTAGTCGGGGTTGCGCGGGGCGGCGCGGATGAGCCCCTCGTACTCGCGCACCGCCTCGTCGAGCGCGCCCTGCGCCTCGAGCAAGCTCACGACCTTGAGGCGAGTCGCGACGTCACCCGGCTCGCGCGCGAGCGCCGCGCGGTAGGTCGTGAGCGCCTTGTCGACGCGCCCGCTCTCCTCGTACAGGCCGCCGAGGAGTCGGAGCTCGTCCGCGTTCCTCGCGCCCCCGCGTTCGAGGCGCGCCGTGAGCTCCGGAAGGCGCTGGTCGGCGCGGTACACCTCGACGAGCGCCTGGTAAACGTCGCGCCGGATGCCCGCCGCGCCCCCGGCGAGCGCGAGCGCGCGCTCGAGCGTGGCGATCGCGTCGGCGCGCTTCCCGGCACGCCCTTCGGCCACGCCGAGGTCACGGAGGGCGGGTGCGAGCACGCGATTGTCGCCCGCCGCCGCCTTGGCGACGGCTTTGAGCTCGCTCACCGCGCGCTCGTGCTCGCCGCGCTGAGCGAGCTCGCGGCCGAGCTCGGAGCGCACGAAGAACGAGCCTTTGGCGCGCTTCTCGAGGTCGCGCTGATAGCGCTCCGCCGCTCCGAAATCCCGCTGGTCGAGCGCGAGCGTGCGCAGCGAGCGCAGCACCTGCTCGACTGCCGCGGGCTCCATGTTCCGCTCGAGCGCTCGCTCGTAGTGAGCGCGCGCCGTCACGGTTTCCCCCTTTTGCTCGAAGAGGCGCGCCATCGCGAGCTCGGCGGCGGGATCGTGCGGCGCGAGCGCGGCCGCGTGCTCGTAGCGCTCGAGCGCGCGCGCCGTGTCGCCTTCGAGGCGCTCGAGCGACGCGAGCGCCAAGAGCGCCGCATAACGTTCGGCACCGTTGCCGTTGGCGCGTCGTTCGAGCTCCGCGACGAGCGCGTCGAGCTTGCCGTCACGCTCGCGGTAGAGCTCGATCAGGCGTTGGATCGGGAACTCCGCCCCGGGCTGCGCGAGCGCCGCCCCGAGGTAACGGAGGATCAGCGCCTCGCGCTCGGCGCTCGCGCGCGACGGAGCAGCCGGCGCGGTGCTGCTCGGGTCCGGCGGAGTCGGCTTCGGCGTGACCGGTGCCGCCGTCGGCGCATGGCTCGTGCTCGGAGCCGCCGGACGCCGGGGGGCAGCGCTCGGCGCGGGCTTGCCCTTCTTGGTGCGCCCGTGCGGATTGAACTGAGCGCTCGCGGTGCCCGCGGTAACGAGCACCAGGGCAGCCGTGAGCAGCCCGAAGCGGCGCATCCTTTCAATCTACGGCGTGAAGCCCTGGCAGGCCATCGAGCAGTTTTCGCCCAGGCAAAGGGCTGCTTGCAGGGCGACGAGCGCGACGCCCGTGTCTCCGTTGAAGCACGACAGCCAGCACTCGAAGGCACTCGAGCCGTCGATGCCCGAGCACGAGCCGATGCCGCAGAAGATGCCCTGCACGCACGCGGTGTTGCCGAAGCACTCGATGGCCGAAGGGCACGCCTCACTCAAGCACGTGAGGCAGGTGGTCGGCGACGCGCCCGCGAAGCCGCCCGTTCCGGACATGCCAGCCGCGCCACCCGCGCCGCCGCGACCACTCGTCCCGCCGCCGCCGCCGGCACCGCCGCGCGGACCACCGCCGGCACCACCGACGCCGCCGCTCGCGCCCACACCACCGACGCCCGACACGCCGCCGGCGCCGCCACGCGGAACTCCGCCCGTCGCACCGAAGCCGCCCGTCGCACCGAAGCCGCCCGCTGCACCGAAGCCGCCCACCGCGCCGGCACCGTCGCCTCCACTGCCGCCCGTCGCGCCCGAGCCCTTGCCGCCCTTGCCGCCGCTGCTCGTGCTGTCCCCGCCGTCACCGGTGTCACCGCCGGAGCCTTTGCCACCCTTGCCGCCGTGACTGGAGCCGCCGTGGCCGCTCGTGCCCCCGGTGTTTTCCGGGTCGAAGAACTCCGACCGGCCGCCGCATGCCGCGGCCAGCGCCACGACACCGAAGACGACCCAACCGTATCGCATAAGAACTTTAGGTAGCACGCGAACCCCGGTCCGTCCCGTCCGGGTTCGCCCGCCGCGCGGCTTTGATGTAGAGGAAGCTCACCATGAGCGGTTCGTCGGAGGCCGGCACGCCCCAGCCGGAAAGCGGGGTAGCTGCCGACGCGTCTCCACTTCCTGAAGTAAAAGAGGCCCCCGTCAACGGAGAAGCCCTCGAGCCGGGTGCGAGCGAAGCACCGGCGCCGGCGCCCGTCGTGGTCACGTCCGCGCCCGCTTCCGTCGAGGCCAAGGCCGCTCGCGACGCGGAGCTCGCACGGAGTGCGCGCATCGTCGCGCTCGCCACCTTGATCGGCAGCGCGATCGGCCTCTGGACGCAGCTCGCGTTCCGCTCGCCCTGGCTCGACGCGTTCCTGCTCGAGAACGAAATCGAGCCGGAACGACGCGTTCAGGTTCTCGCGGTGCTCGTCGGCGGCGCGGCGCTCGGCGGACTGTTCGCCTTCGGCGCGCTCGCGTTCTTGCGCAAGAAGGCGCGCCCGACCGCGGAGCTCGAGAGCTGGCTCTGGTTCCTGGGCCCCGTGATGCTCCTGCCGCTCGGGCCGATGCTGTTTCGCCCCAAGGTTTGGCTAGGGCGCCACGACACGCTCCTGCCCCTGATGATCCTGGTGCTGCTCGTGTTCGAGGTGCTGGCGTTCCGCTGCCTCACGCACGTGCCCCCGGCCGTCGTGGCGTGGTGGAAGGAAGCGACCGGTCAGATCCCGGAGAAGGCGCGCCGGCACGGGCCGCTCGTGATCGTGATCCTCGCGGGGGCCTTCTACGCGGCGTTCTTCATTTTCTACACCCTGCGCTGGCACTACAAGCTCCGCACCGGGAACTACGACCTCTCGATCAACAACAACCTGATGTTCGGCGGGCTGCACGGCAAATTCCTGCACAGCACGCTCGTCTTCCCGAAAGAGCCCGCGAAGTACCTCGCCAACCACGTGAAGCTCGGCGCGTACTTGTTCTTGCCGATCTACGCGATCTTTCCGCGTCCCGAGACGCTGTTCGTCATCCAGTCACTCTTCATCGGCTTTGGGGCGGTGCCGCTGTTCCTCTTCGCGCGCCGCCACCTGTCGGACGCGATGGCGATGCTCGTCGCGCTCGCCTACCTCGCGTACTACCCGCTGCACGGCGCGAGCTTCTCCGAGTTCCAGGCCGTGCCCGTCGCTGCGGCCCTGATCTTCACGGTGATCTGGGCGGCGGACGCGCAGCGTTACCGGATCATGGGGGTGGCGCTGGTCTGCGCCCTGCTCATGCGCGAGGACGTGTCGGTGGGCCTCGCCGTCGTGGGCGCGTTCCTCCTCTTGAGCGGCCACCGGCCGGTGCCCGGGCTCGTCATCATGACGACCTCGACCGCGTACTTCTTGCTCCTGCGTTTCTACGTGATGGAGGCCGCCGGCAGCTGGTGGTTCCCCAACATGTACAAGGATCTCTGGGCGGACGGCGAGAAGGGCTTCCGCAGCGTGATCAAGACCGCGCTGTCGAATCCGACCTTCACGCTCGGCAAGATCATCGTTCAGAAGAAGATCCTCTACATGATGCACCTGCTCGTGCCGATCGCATTCCTCCCGGTGCGACGCTGGTACTTGTGGGCCGCGCTGCTCCCCGGGGCCTTCCTCACGTTGCTCGTCACGAACTACGAGCCGCCCATCACGTTCTCCTTCCACTACGTGATGCACTGGGCTCCGTACCTGTTCGTGGCCGTCGTGCTCGCGTTGGTCGCGCTGCGCGAAGGACCGCTGTTCGGCGTGGAACGCCAGCGCGCGGCGGTCGCCACGATGGTCGCCGGCTCGCTCGTGCTCTCCTACCACTACGGTGCGTTTGCCCGCCGCGAAGGCAGCTTCAAAGCCGGCTTCAGCAAGATCGAGTTCACGTACACGGAGCAGGAGTACGATCGCTACCAGCAGCTGCTCGAGCTCACGAGCGTGATCCCGAAGGACGCCAGTGTCGCCGCGACGGAGAAGTGCGGTCCGCACCTGTCCTCGCGCCTCGAGATGTTCACGATGCGCAACGGCCCGCAGACGGCGGACTGGATCGTCGGCTCGAGCCGTGAGCTCAAGCTCTCGAAGACGCGCCCGACCTTGCGCGAAGCGCTCGAATCGGGACGCTACGGCGTGATGAAGCGCATCGGCGACTTCGCCCTGATGAAGAAGGGCTACCCGACGGACGGCAACCAGACGCTGATCGACGACTGGGAGCTCTGAGCCGGGATGGGCGCGCCCGACGAAGGGGCACCCGATGCGCTCGCGCAGGCGGGCGGGTTGAAGCGCTGGGCGCGTCCCGTCATGAACTTCGCCGCCGTCGTGTTCGTCGCGATCGCGGCGCGCGACATGGTGACCAAGTGGGAGGGCAGCCGCATCACGCTCGCCCCGGGCCCGGCCGTCGTGGCGTGCGTACCGCTCCTGCTCTCGTGCTTCGCCCAGGCGTTCGGCTGGATCTTCTTGATGGAGCGCATGGCGCAGAAGCGCGTGCGGCGCGGCCCGGCGCTCGCGCTGTACTTCAAGTCGCAGCTCGCTCGCTACACGCCGGGTAAAGTGGGGCTTCCGCTCGTGCGCATGGAAGGCGCGCCGCGGCTCGACCTCCCGCGCTCGCTCGTCGGCATCTCGGTGCTGGCCGAGATGCTCTCCTGGACCGCAACGGGCGCCGTCTTCGGCTTCGCGCTGCTCGCGCTCGCTGCGCCGAGCGCCGGGGTCGCGGGATTGCTCGGAAAGTTCGCGGGACCGTTGTTCGCGGCCTCGGCGCTCGGTGTGCTGCTGCTCCTCGTCGTCGATCGCAGCGTGTACCCGACGAAGGTGCGCGCGCTCGTCGCTCCCGGAGGCTCGGGCCCGATCGTTCCGCCGGGCCTCCCGCTCGCGCACGTCGTTTACTGGGCGCTCGTCGCGGTCCACGGCTACACGATGAGTCTCGCTCTCGGCGCGCCCCCCAGTGCCGCGCTGACGGCGATGGGCTTCTACGTGCTCTCGCAGGTCGCGGGCTTCGTCGTGCTCGCCGCCCCCGCCGGCCTCGGTGTCCGCGAAGCGGTGCTCGTCACCGGCCTCTCGCCGTCCGTCGGCTCCGCTGCCGCCCTCGGCGCCGCCGTGGTGTCCCGCGCGCTGTCGCTCGGTGCGGAGCTCGCCGTGTGGCTCGTTGCACGGACGGCGTGGGGCGGGTCGAGGGCGGCGTGAGCTTCGCGAGCGTGGCCATCATGCCATTTTAATGGTATGGATTTGGGCATGAAGGCGGCTATGGACGCGGCTGGAAGAGTGGTCATTCCGAAGGCACTCCGCCTGGCGCTCGGCTTCAAACCGGGTCAAGCGCTAGAAGCGAGGGCGACGGACGGTCGCTTGGAGCTCGAGGTTGCCCCGACCGCGATGAAATTGAAGCGGCGAGGGAAAGGCGTCGTGGCGGTTCCCGACCAGCGGCTTCCTCGACTCACGGCCGATCAGGTGCGGGAGACGTTGGAACGAGTCCGCAGGTGATCGCCGCAGACACGAGCCTCTTGGTTGCCGCGTTCGCGTCCTGGCACGAAAAACACGAAGCCGCGCGCAACGCGCTCGATCGTGGAGCACGAATCGTTGGGCATTGTGCGCTGGAGGCATATTCGGTGCTTACACGGCTCCCGCCGCCCCATCGCGCGGCCGGCGAAGTGGTCGCGGGTTTCCTTCGAGCTCGCACTCGGCGTCCACTGCTGAGCCTCGGGTCTCGGGCATACCGCGAGTTCGTGCTGTCGCTGCCGGGGCGCGGCATCACCGGCGGCGCCGTCTATGACGCGCTGGTGGCCGTCACGGCGGCGGAGCACGGGTGCGACCTTCTGAGCTGCGACCGTCGCGCGGCGCCGACATATGAGCGCTGCGGCGTTGCGTTCGAGATCTTGTAGCGCGCGAGCTCGTTCGCAGGCGCGAACTAGAGAGTCATCGCGAGGTCGAGGCGCTCAGAGCCTCGTCACGTCGAGCAGCACATACGGCCCGAGCTCGAAGACGGTGGCGCTCGGAGGGAGCTTCAACGGTGCGAAGCCCTCCGCTTTGCCGGCGTCGAACGCTTGCGCGATGTCCGCGTCGAACGGAGCGAAGTACGTGGGGCGCTCGCTCGCGTGCCGGCGGTCGAAGAGCACGTGCGTGACGCCCCATTGTCGTGAGAAGCGGGCGAGCTCGTCCACGGAAGGGCTGAAATAGGCCGAAACGAGCGCGCGGGTCCGGCGTCGCATCAGGTCCGCGTAGGCCGCGTGAAAAGGCATGTGCGTTTCGCGCGTCACGAACGCCGAGCGGCGCGCGAGGTACGGGATGCTGTCGACCGTCTCGCTCGGCATCGCGGCGATCATCGTGTTCGGGGGTAGCGCGGCGAGCTTGGCGTAGAGGGGGCGCTCGGCGGGCGGGACGTTGACGGTCAGGCCCGTCCAGGGGACGCCGGTTGCGCCGAGCGTCACGAGCAACACGAGGTTGTAAACGAGAGGGACGAAGCGCAACCAGCGTCTCGCGCCGGCGCGCAACGTGGCGTCGCCGCGCTCGCCGTCACGTTCGCCGTCACTGCGCGCGCTGCCGCGCAGCGCACCGAGCGCCGTCGGCGCGGCGAGCAGCGCCACGAGCGGCACCGCGTACGCGACGTAACGCTCGGGCAGAAAGAGCCGCGGCGTGACGAGCCACGCGACCGTGTGGCACAGGGCGAGCGCCGCCGGGAGCAGCAGCATCCGGCGCGCGTCGGAGCGTCGGCGGGCGAGTACGGCCCAGCCGCACAAACCAAAAATCACGAACGAAGTGGCGACCCAGCCGCCCACCCTGCGCAGACTCAAGGCGTGGATCGGCGCATTGCCGTCGCCCACGAGCGCCGCTTCCAGCGGCTGAACTGCCGCGCGCGGCAGAGCGGGAAATGGAGCGCGATCGACGGGATCGAAGCGACCGCCGGGACCCGCTTCGGGGTACGCGCCGACGAGCTCGGGTCCGATCGCGGGACCCCACGGGCGCAGGCGCCACGCTGTCGGCAGAACGACGAGCGCGGCGAGGACAGCCGTCAACACGAGCCAGCCGCCGCGCGATTTGACGGACCACGTCGCCGCGCTGCCGCGGTCGCGCGCCGGCAAGCAGAAGAGGAGCGCGAGCGCGGCGCCGAGCGTGAGGCCGGCAGCCGGGTAAAAGCCGGCAGCGAGCACGGCGACGAGCGCGAGGGTGCGCGCTCTGCCTTCGACGAGCGCGAGCGCACCCGCTGCGAGAAACGGCAGCGCGAACGCGCGCGGCAGTCCACCCACCATGCGGCCGAGCACGTAGGCGGAGCCGAGCGCGAGCGAGAGCGCTCCGAGCACCGCGGGTGCGCCGCTCAGCCGTCCGGCGATGCGCGCGAGACACAGGAGCACGACGGCGAGGAGCACGTAGGGCAGCGCTTTGCTGAGCGTCGCCACGCCGACGAGCGGGCCGAGCGCGCGATACACGAGCCGATAACCCTCCGGCAGGCTGGCGAGGAAGTAGTCGACGGCGGGATCGTGCGGGAAGAGACGCGCGTCCTCCCAGCGAAACTGGGGGTGAATGAGCACGCGCACGTCGTCGTTGAAGCGAAAGGCGTCGAGCGACGTCCGGACGTGCCCGAGCAGCATGCGCCCGTGCAACACGGCGAGCACCGTGACGACGAGCGCGCTCCGCCACGCGCGCGGATGCTCTCGGAGGCGCGCGACCAATGCCCGGAACCGGCGCACGGCCGCGAGTCTATTGCCACTTTTGCCCCCAGGCACTAGCAATGGGGCGCTTTGCTCCGCTGGCTCACCGGGCCTCGCGCTCGCTCCCTCGCTTTGTTGGCGATGCTTCTCGGCGCGCTGGCCGTCTTCGCGAGCGTGGTGAACAAATCGTACGCCATCGAGGAGTGGCTGTTCTGGCACTACGCCTCGTACTGGGTCGCGTGTGCGGTGTGGCTCGCCGGGGTGCTCGGGGTCGGCCACCTGACCGTGACGCGCGGCTTCCGGCTGCGGCTCCCGTTGCACGAGGCGACGGTGCTCGCGCTCGCCGTCGGGCTCTTCGAGTTCGAGCTCGTGATGCTGCTCGTCGGCCTGGCGCATGGCTTTCAGATGCCGGCGTTCTTCCTCGTCCCGCTCGCGTTTCTCGCGGGCGGCATGAAATCCCTCGCAGCGCTGTGGCGCGGCTGGCGCGGCGTGTTCCGGCGTCAGCGGCCGGCGCTCGGGGTGGTCGGGCTCGCAGCCATCGGCTTCGGGTTGCTCGTTTTCGCGATGATCTACTTCGCGATGCTCTCGCCCGAGAACGTGCAGTTCGATTCGCGCTGGAAGCACATGTCGCTCGCCGAGGACTGGGTCGCCTGGGGTGGCCTCAGGCGCAAGGACGAGGGCTGGCTTTTCGCGGCGCGCCCGCACATCACGAGCCTGCTCTACAGCTGGGCGTTCCTTTTGCCGGGCGCGCGCCTGTTCGACAAGATGCTGCTCTGCGCGCACCTCGAGCTCGTGATTTTCTTGGTCACGACGCTCGTCGGGATCCCGGCGCTCGTGCGGCGCCTCGTGCCGAAAGCCGATCCGCGCGTCGTGTGGGTGGCGCGCTTCCTGTTCCCCGGCGTGCTCCTTTACGACAGCTCGCTCAGCGCGGGCGCCGATCACATCGGGGCGCTCTACGGCATCCCGGCCGCTTTGCTGCTCTTTCGCGCGTGGCGCACGCTCGAGCTCCGGCCGACGCTCCTGCTTGCCGTCGTGCTCGCCGCGGCTGCGCAGGTGAAAGAGACGATCGCGCTCGCGATCTTGCCGTTCCCGCTACTCGCCGTGATCGTGCGCGCGAAGTGGCTCTTCATTCAACGCCTGCGCGGTAAGGCCACGGCGGAGGAGCTCCGGAACGCCTGGCGCACGCCGCTCCTCGCAGCCGCGCTCGGCATCGCCCTCACGGCGCCGCTCTGGCTCGAGAATCTGGTCTGGTACGGCGACCCGCTGTATCCGAATCTGCACAAGTTCTTCTCGCCGCACCCGTTCTCGCCCGACGCGGCGTATCGCTTCCGCTGGGGTTACCAAGACGAGCAGCTGTGGGCGCCGTCGCGCGACCTCGATGGGCTCTACGAGACGCTCCAGGCGCTCGTGAAGTTTTCGTTCGAGCCGCACGATTGGAAGCGCTTTCATCACGCCGTGCCGGTGTTCGGCTCGCTCTTCACGCTCCTGCTCGTGAGCTTGCCGTTCGCACGCATTTCACGGCGCGGCTGGGCGCTGATCGCCTGGATCCACCTGGCGATTTTCGCGTGGTTCTCCGTGCACCATCAGGATCGCTATCTCCAAGGGGTGATGCCGCTGATGGCGAGCGCGACGGCCATGTTGCTGCTCGCCGTGTGGCAGCGCCAGCCGTGGTTCGTGCGTGCCGGTCTCGGTGCGCTCGTGGGGCTGCAGATCGTGTGGGGCGGCGACGTGTACTTCTTCCAGACGCACGCGATGGCCCGCTCCCCGCTGAAGAAGAGCATCGATCTCTTGAGCGCGGGCTTCGAGAAGAAGCACGACGCGCGCTTCGCCATTCAGAACACCTACCAAGCGATCGGCAAGCAGCTCCCCCACGGCTCGCGCGTCCTGCTCCACGAGACGAACATCAACCTCGGAACGGGCGCCACGACGGTGCTCGACAACCCCGGCTGGCAGTATGCGATCGAGTACGGCTCGCTCGAGAGCCCCGCTGCCGTCTTCCAGCTCTGGAAGAGCCTCGGCGTCACGCACGTGTACGCGCGCCCCGAGAAAACCAAGGGCAAAGACAGCATCGCCGGCGACATTCGCTTCTTGGATTTCGTGCGCCGCCGCGCGCAAAAATCGACGAGCGTCGCGGGTGG
>Ga0070682_100000637_pt1 | contig 21302 bp, 13 predicted proteins | sample KBSC63LmetaG_FD_64668 | JGI IMG/M metagenome (GOLD analysis project Ga0070682, IMG submission 64668) | Corn rhizosphere microbial communities from Kellogg Biological Station, Michigan, USA - KBS C6-3L metaG | ecosystem: Host-associated > Plants > Roots > Rhizosphere | place: USA: Michigan...
CTCAACGTCCACGCCGCGCTCGAGGTCGCGCGAACGGTGGACGATCCCGACGCGTGCGTCGTCACGATCCTGTGCGATACCGGCGAGCGCTATCTATCCAAGTTTTACAGTGACGAATGGATGCGTGAGAACCAAATGCTCGACGTGCCGAAAGTCGCTCTCCACAGCGTGCTAGGCCGAAAAAATGGTGTGGCACCCGCGGTAGTGAGCGTTGCGCCTGGCGCGACAGTCCGGCAGGCCATCGGCCTCATGAGTCTTCATGATGTTTCTCAGCTACCGGTCATGGAGGGCGCGAATTGCATTGGGTCCGTCAGCGACTGGTCCCTTTCACAAAAGAGCCTGGAGAATCCAAAGCTCCTCGACACAACCGTCAGCGAAATAATGGATTCACCTTTTCCCATGGTCGCGTCTGATCAGCCGGTGGATAGTGTCGTCAAGCTGTTGTCAAAGGCGAATCCGGCAGTGCTCGTTCAGGAGCATGGAATCGTGCAGGGAATCGTCACGCGATCCGACATGTTGCATTACATGATGTCTCGTTAACCTCCGGCAAATTCGAACCAATGAAAATTGCGGTACTCATGGGCGGCACTTCCTCCGAGCGCAACGTCTCGCTCGCATCGGGCATCAGAGTCGTGCTTGCGCTACGGGAACGCGGGCATCAGGTAACCGCACTCGATCCGGCCCGCGGGGTGATCAGCGCGAGCGAAGAGCGTGAGCTGAGCAAGACAAAAGTGGGGGCTGAAGCGCCATCGCTCGAATCATTATCGAAGGTAGCCGAGGGAGCATTTCTGCCCAATCTCACTTCGATGAAGGAGCTACGCTCGGCGGACGTAGCTTTCCTCGCCCTGCATGGTGGACAAGGAGAGGACGGAACCATTCAGGCTCTGCTCGACATGGCACATGTGAAGTACACGGGAAGCGGGCACCTCTCGAGCGCGCTGGCCATGGACAAGGATCTCTCAAAAAAGCTGTTCCGTGTGGCGGAGGTAAAAACCGCCGACTGGCTAATGGCGCCGGCAACCATCGAGCAGGTCGAAGGAATGCTTGGGTTACCTGTCGTGGTGAAACCCTCCAAACAGGGATCTACGGTAGGTCTCTCGGTGGTGAAGAAGCGCGAGGACCTGGCAGCGGCGATCGCGGAAGCGAGCAAGTACGACGACGAGGTGATGATCGAAGGGTTCGTTCCCGGGCGGGAACTCACGGTGGGCGTACTCGGGGACATCGCGCTGCCGGTGGGGGAGATCATTCCCAAGCACGAGATCTACGACTACGAGTGCAAGTACACTCCCGGCATGGCGGTAGAGGAGTTCCCGGCGAAGCTGTCACCCGAAGCGACGACCCAGGTTCAGCAACAGGCGCTGTCGGCATTTCGCGCGCTAAAGCTGAGCGGATACGCGCGCATAGATTTCAGACTTACGACCGAGGGCGAGTTCTATTGTCTGGAGGCAAACACGTTGCCCGGGATGACAGAAACGAGTCTGATACCGCAGGGGGCGGCGGCGATGGGGATCAGCTTCCCGGAGCTTTGTGAACGAATTGTGAGGCTCGCCCTCGGATAGGGAACTGCGGAGGAACCCTTCGCCGCGCCCTGGGTCTTAGGATGTAAGTCTCTTCGTCGCAGGTCTGCATGAACGAGCTGTACGACACACCGGATTCCCCGCGCATGACGCCCGCCGTTCAGTGGCTGCTGGCCCTGAACATCGGTGTGTACTTCCTGCAGCTGACGCTGTTCGGACCGGATGCGTTGTATTCGGCGCTCGCTCTGGACCCGGCGCGGATGCCCGGCTCCTGGTGGACCGTGGTGACGTACATGTTCGTGCACGCGTGGCTCGCCCACCTCGCGTTCAACATGTTCACCCTCTGGATGTTCGCCCCCCGTCTCGAGCAAGAATGGGGAACCAGACCGTTCGTCCTGTTCTACCTGTGGTGTGGTGTGGGCGGCGCGATCGCGCATCTCATCTTGGCGCAGCATTCGGCGGTAATCGGTGCATCGGGGGCGATCAGCGGGGTCCTCGTCGCATACGCGATCCGGTGGCCGGACGAAGAGGTCTATCTTTTCGGCATCATTCCGATGAAGTCGCGCTGGCTCATTCTCGCGATGCTCGGGATGAATACCATCTTCGCGCTGTCACCGAACTCGCGGATCGACTGGACCGCGCACGTCGGTGGGATGGCGTTCGGCTGGATCTTCCTCAAGCTCTACTCGGCGGGCGGGATCAGCCGGGTCAAGGGCTGGGTATCAGCGGTGCCGGACGAACCTGAAGACATGCCGCGCGCCGTTCCGCGAGGCAGACAGCCAACGCGCGATCGCTCGAGTGGAGCGGACGAGGTCGTCGCGCGCAGCAACGCGATCGTTCTTCGTGAAAGCAAGCCTATTCAGCATGTGCCGCGACAGGAAACGCCGAAGGAGTACGCGGCGAAGGTCAATCGCGTACTCGACAAGATCTCTCAGCAGGGAATAGCGAGCCTGACGCGGGATGAGCGGCGACTTCTCGAGGAGATGTCGCGAAAGCTTCGCGACGAGTAATAGTGACGGCGCTCTGAGTTGTACGGCTTGAAAGGACTCTCCGCGGATTGATCCGCGCCCGGCACAGGTGCATCCTTCGGAGATGCCAAGGCCAGAGCTCCTCGAGACATTCGAAAACCCTTATGCCGATCGTGACTACGAGATCCACATGGATTGCTCGGAGTTCACCTCCCTTTGTCCGCTTGGCGGAATCGAGAGTGACGCCGAGGAGCTAGCGTTGCTCAAGGGAGGCGCTCCGGACTTCGGAACTATTCGGATCACTTACATCCCGTCGGCGAAGTGCATCGAACTCAAGAGCCTCAAGCTCTACCTGTGGAGCTACAGGAACGACGGAATCTTCTACGAGCGGGCAGTCAACCGAATTCTCGACGACCTTGTTGCGAGCTCATCGCCGAGATGGATGCGAGTCGTCGGCGACTTCAACGTCCGGGGCGGCGTTAAGTCCATAATAACGGCTACTCACGGCAAGGAACCATCGTCCAAGTAGTTGTTGCAACGGTTGATAAGGAGCACATAGGCGTTTTAATTGTTGCATCCGGACGCGAGTCCGATTCGGCTAGGTAGCTCAGTTGGTAGAGCAGCGGACTGAAAATCCGCGTGTCGGCGGTTCGATTCCGTCCCTAGCCACTGGAGAATGTCTCACGACCGCAAGCGCAGATATCCTAATTCGCTACGGCATAGCTGGCGTGTCCTTCGCTCTCCGCTCAAAACTCCAGAAATGAGACAGAAATGTCCCTAAACCCTGTTTGCAAGCGCGCGACTCGAAGCGTCTCAATCGCGGCGCTAATGATTCTCACATCGCTGCTTCTGTCGGCAACTGTGCTTCGGGCACAATCCATCGCTGGAACAGTTCAAACGGCGGGGAAACCGATCATTGGCGCGGCAGTCCGCCTTCTCGAGCTCGATCGCATCGAGCGGACGGGCGCGGACGGCCAGTTTGCATTCTCGAACGTCCCGGCCGGAGTGTACAGGGTGTACGTCGGAGTCACTGGTTATGCCTCGGCAACCGACACGATCAGAGTAACGAGTGGCACCGCGAGGGTTTCGTTCAATCTCAGCGAATCCGCGATCAAGCTGAAAGAGGTCGTGGTTTCAGCAGCGCCAACGGCACGGATCTCGGATGAGCAGTACCAGTCGACTGCCTCAAAAACTCAGGTAGAGCTCCAGAACAGTCCCGGGACGACCTTCGCCGAGAAAATCTCAGATCTCCCGGGGGTCGCGGTTCGAAGTCTGGGATCTGCTCCGTCGAGACCGATTCTGCGTGGGCTAGGTGATAACGAGGTACTGATTCTCGAGAACGGCCTTCGCATGGGTGATCTCGCGACTTTCGATCCAGCGCATGCTACGCCAATAGAGGCGATTGGAGTTTCGCAGATCGATGTAGTTCGCGGCCCAGCGACCATTCTTTACGGACCCAGCACAATCGGTGGAATCGTAAACATCATCACCGACATCGTTCCTTCCGTGTCGGATCACGCCGTTTCGGGAACGGCAGCGATCGAAGGAAATACGGTGAACGGCGAAGGCGCCGGCTACATCAACAACATCTACAGTCAAGGCAATCAGGCCTTTCGAGTCTCGGCGGGTGGTGTGAGGGCCGAGAATACGAGGATTCCTTCGGGCAACTACACTGACCCTGGAACAGGGGCGGTGTTCAATCTCGATCGGATGCCCCAGACGTTCGACCATAGCGGTGAAGCCGGCCTTGGGTACGCGTACCAGGGGGATTTCGGAACGTTCGGAATCGGTGGAAAGCACTTCCAGGTAAACTACGGCATCCCCGGAGTGCCACCCAATCCAGATTTTGCCAACGTTCCTCCGACTACGTCGCGCATTGCTCAGCGGAGAAACACAGTCGAGTTCCGCAGTCTCTTCAACCACGGCTTCGGATTCATCGATCGCGTAAAGGTCAACGCGAGCTTCAACGATTACAACCACTCCGAGTTTCCGACGGCGCAGGATGCGAGCGGCGTTTCAGATCCGGAAGCGACAAATTTCCAGAAACGCCAGCTGAACGCAGTGCTGCAGCTTCAACATCAACCGCTTGGAAAGCTGCAGGGAACGCTCGGATTGTGGACGAACATCGAGAGCATGAGTATCCGCGGTGACGAACCGCTGGGGCCGAACTCACGCACGATCGGAATTGCCGGTTATGCGTACGAGGAGTATCCGGCAGCCGATAACACCCGCCTGCAGGCTGGATTGAGATACGACTACAACAAGATTCAAACGCGTCCGGATCCTCAGTCGACCGATCCGAATTTTCAGACGCTCGATGCTTCGCGGCTTTCCAACGCATTGACGGCATCGCTCGGTGCGATCCAAGCACTCACGCCACAATTGACGGGATCGTTGAGCTTCGCACGCTCATTCCGGGCACCCACAGTTCAGGAGCTGTTCGCGAACGGTCTCGATGCGCCAAGTGGCACCTACACGGTTGGCACGCCTGGGCTCGAACCCGAAACAGGATTGGGCGCGGACCTGTCGCTCAAGGGAAACTTCGCAAACGTGTCATTTGAAATCTCACCCTACGCAAACAGCATCCAGCATTACATCTATGGATTTTTGCGCGGCGATACCATTCAGGGTTTCCCGGTGCGCCAATTCGGTGAAACCAACGCCAGACTACTCGGGTTTGACGCGAGCGTAACCGTCCAGCCTGCGCAGTATATCGCGCTCAAAGCCGGGGCAGACTATGTGAGCGCAGAGGACACCAGGCAGAACGTGCCGCTTCCTTTCACGCCTCCGCTACGTGGTCTGCTTCGGGCGACGTTTCAGAACAGCACCTATATGGGCTTGATCGAAACGCGCCTCGCCGCAAGTCAGACGAGACTTGGGGAGGGGGACACACCGACGCCAGGATATACCGTAGTAAATCTCGGAGTTGGGATGCGCTTTGCCCGACAACGTGTGCTCAACAACATCAGCATCCATTGTGACAACGTGTTCAACCGCGTCTATAGGGACAATCTTTCGGTGATCAAGGATTTCATCCCCCAACCCGCACGCGGTTTCCGGTTGAACTACGAGGTCACGTATTGAGAGGGGGAGGCGGGAGGGGCGCTGTTTTTCTTCACTAACACATGCCGAGCAGCTGACCAGCTAACCCAAAACAATCAGGGCCGCCATCAAAATTGGCGGCCCTGAATTGTTTGGGTGCTAAGTGCAAACGGGAATGGCGAGTACAGGCGAACTCGGAGCGATCGGCTTGTCGTTATTTCTCGACAGGATCGCGTTGAACGCGGGGACGTCAACCGCGTTGATGGTTTTCCAGTTCGTAATATCAGTTTTCAGGTCACCGCATCTGGCGATGTACCCCTTTTTCATTGATTCATTTGGGGCCATGTCACCGTTGTCGAGAGCGGTGAGCTGTTGATTCATCGTGCCGTTGATGGCCACGAAGCTGGGAGGTGGAGGTGTACCGCCGCCGCCGCCACCCGTGAATCCGCCTCGGCCCCGATCGGTGGTGCCACCCAGCGCCGCCAGCTTTGCGTCGAGGGCGGTGGCTGCCACAGTTACCTCCGACGGGCCACTCCCATGCGTGTATGCCGCGAGTGAACTTCGCATTGCACTAATCTGGTTGTAGGCATCCCAGGATTCCCTGGCACCCGTGTAGTATTTCATCTCCAGATCGAGCTGCGATCGCAAGTCCGAAGTTTTCGCAGGCGAGCGTGGATCGTTTTTCACCGTCACTCGTTGCGTGTAGCTCTTGCCGTCTGCCGTAAGCTTCAGTGTGTAAATGCCGGGCGCTACAAGCGGGCCTTCGGGTGATGCTGGTGTCAGGCCGGGATTGGCATTGATCTCGAACGAGTGCGTGAAAGCCGGCGGAGGATCATACCGAAGATCCCAATTGATGCGGTTGGTGCCAACGTTAGTGGGCATAGACACAGTTGGCGCGATCCAGAAGTTTGGCTCAGGGGGCTGAGCGGCTTCCGCTACGGGCACGCCGGGCGTGCTCGACAGATGGCGCACGACGGTACCCGACGCATCGATCACGTCGAGGCTGATCGGCGACGATGGTCTGGACGCGAGGGAGTAGTACACGATCGCTCCATCGGGCGGATTGAGCGCGTAGGGAACCTCGGGCGGAAATGGCGTATCGTAGTTCACATTGCGATGCACCCGAACTACATCCGCCGGCTCGAAGAGGTGTGCAGGTTCGCTCGCGACTGCCGGAGTCATTTGTTGCAGCACTGAATAGTTGTCGAGTATCCAGATTCCTCGCCCGTAGGTACCGACGACGAGATCGGAACCATGCATCGTGATGTCGCGGTATGACGTATTGGGGAGGTTAAGCATCAACGATTGCCAGTGGTCTCCGTCGTCGAACGACACGTAGATCGCGCTCTCGGTTCCAGCGAACAGGAGCCCTGCCTTTTTCGGATCCGCCCGAATCACGCGCGCGAAGCTGCCACTTGGTTCATCTGTCGCCAATCCACTCACGATCGGCGTCCACGTCTTTCCGTAATCGTGCGTCCGGTACAGGTAGGGCGTGTAATCACCAGTGGTATGGCGATCTACTGCGACGTATGCTGTGGCTGCGTCCTGATGCGACGCATCGATCGCCGAGATATTTGTGCGCGCGAGAGTTGACACGCCCGGGATCGAGACTTCGTTCCACGTCTTGCCGTTGTCTCTCGTGACCTGAACCAACCCGTTGCTCGTGCCCACCCAAATCGTGCCCGGCGCCACACTCGATGCTGATATTGCCTCGATGGCATCTCGCGATGTGGGCGCTGGCTGACCCGGAGTGCTCGGCGCTGGTGCCGGCGGTGGATTCTTCGACACGGTGAGATCGGGGCCCATCTTGGTCCAGTGTGCGCCGCCGTCGGTGGTCGCCATCAGATATTGAAATCCGGCGAGCAACTCGTGCTGATTCCAGGGCGTCCACACTAATGGTTGTGCGAATCCTGTCCGCATCTTCGCGCCAGGATCCATGTCCGGACTTACGTTGACCCACTGCTCGCTCGGATAAACGATTCTCGAAATACCGTTACCACTAGCGTACACGATTTTGGGATCCAGTGGATCCGCCACGATTGTGCCCCACTCCCATCCCGGCACCGGTTTCCAGTCGAGTGGTGTGATCTCGCCCAGATTGCCTCGACTCAGTGTAGCAATTGCTCCCGCGTCCTGTTGGGTTGCGTAGACCCAGTATGGGAACGAGTTGTCAGTCGAGATATGGTAGACCTGATCGGTGGATTGATTGTACCACGAGCTCCAGGTCTGGCCGCCGTCGAGCGAAATCGTCGCGCCCTGGTCGAGGCCGAGGAGCATGCGCTGGCCGTTGGTCGGATCAATCCATAACTGTTGCGGGTCATCGCCACCGGGTGCGCCCTTGAATCCAGTGAAGGTGTTTCCGCCATCGGTGGATTTGTAGCTCGAGGTGTTGATGGTGTACACGATATCAGGGTTTTTCGGATCGACGTACACTCCGCAGTTGTAGCCACCCTGACCGTTGGCAACACGGCGATCAGCGGCGTCCATTTGCCGCCATGTCGAGCCGCCGTCGTCAGAGCGATAGAGCCCGAAGTTCCCGATCAGGAACATTCGCTGAGCGTTTGTGTTCATTGCCACCGCAACGGAAGTACGTCCGTTGAGTGGTGGTAAGCCACCGCCGGTGATTTCCTTCCAGGTCACGCCTTCATCGGTGGATTTGTAAAGGGCCGTGTTGGTGGCCGGGTTCGGCGGTGGCGGACCACGCGACGGAACGGGAACAGGTGGGACCCAGTGTCGTACGGTAGTCGCCAGCACTACGCTCGGATGATCCGCAGCCCATGCGATCTTCTGAAGACCGGTGGAATCGTTGACGTACAACGTCCTGGTCCAGGTGCTACCGCCATCGGTGCTTCGGAACACTCCGCGCACATCGCTCTTGGCGTGAACGTTTCCCTGTGCCGCAACCAACACGAGATTGGGATCGTGCGGGTCGACGAGGATCGATGGAATCTGTCGCGTTTGGTCCAGCCCCAGATGGTGCCAGGTCTTTCCGGCATCCGTGGATTTGTACACGCCGTTGCCTTCGTTTATGCCGCCGCCGGTTATCAGATCTCCAGTGCCCACGTAGATGACGTTGGGATCTGATGGCGCGACTTCGACGGCTCCGACGGAAGAGACTTCCTTGATCGAGTCGAAGATTGGAAACCAGGTGGTGCCAGCGCTCGTGGTTTTCCAAACGCCACCAAGCGGGAGGCCGATGTAAAACGTGCCTGGCTGGCCTATGACGCCGCTGACAGCTGAGACGCGTCCTCCGCGGAACGGTCCGATGTTGCGCCAGACCAGTCCAGAGAGGAGGTTCGGCTCTACCGGACGCGCGGCGCTGAGAGTGAATAGCGCGATGAGAAATAGTGAGGCGCCGGATAACAAGCGAAGTGAAAAGCGCATTTCAGCCAGGAAGCCTCTTCGAAAGTTCTTCATTGTGAGGCGCCGGATAGAGTCGAGGCGATTCCACTTACCAGTGTTGCCTCGCGCTCCAATGCCGATGCAGCACGTGCAATCTCGCGGTCAGCATCCTGCCATTGTCCCTGTTCGATTGCCTCGCGAACGCCAGGTATCGTTTTGACACCGTAACCCGTATAAAAGCCCGGTGCGTAGAGCATGTGGACGTACCACGGCCTGTTTTTCAGACCTTCCGTAGATGTGAGCGCACGCTCGGCCTGAAGAAGTCGCTCGTTCACGCCTTTCGCGACACCAGCGCGTCCTTCACTCACAGCGCGGCTATAAGCTGTCTCGTAGCGCGAGGCTGAATGGTTGAGTGAATCGAGCGCGTTGAGCAGAGGCGCGAAGTTCAGCTGAGGCGCCGGCGTTTGGTGTTGCGGAGCAGTTATCGGATCGCGCGGATCACTGGTAAACTTGAAACGACCTTCCTCTATCTGCCGGTTGCGTTCGGAAATCTGCTCGGCCCGCTTGTCACGGAGTGATTGGAGATCCTTCACGTAACCCTGTGCGGTCTCGGAGAGATTCGTGAAGGCGAACGGGAGCAGATCCGCACTCGCGAGTCTGAGCACCGCGGTCCCGGCGGCCTGCGCGAGCGCGCGTTCGTAGACGAAGGAGGAATCGCTGAAATGCGTAAACCAGTAGAAGTCGTCGTAAATCGAGTGATAGATCCCACCGTCGTCCTCCCCGCCATAGCCCAGGTTGAGCGAAGCGATTCCAAGATGATCGAGGAACGACGAGTAATCTGAGCCGGAGCCAAGAGCGCCGATGCGAAGATCCTCACGCTCGCGCGCATCGCGACGAACCTCCGGTGAACCATCCACAATCCTCGACGACTGAAGCCTTTTCCAGGAGCTGACGCCGGATTCAGGGTCTTCGACATCCATCGCCACACCATTGATGAACTTCTCGAGGGAGTGCGATCCTTCGACACCGAGGTATCCCCTGCTATTCGTATCGCTGTTCAGATAGGCGACCGCGTGCGTCCTGAGCTCGTCGGCGTGTGCCTCGACCCACTCTGTCGAGCCTAGAAGTCCTGGTTCTTCGCCATCCCAGGCGGCGTAGATGATCGTTCGCTTTGGCCGCCAACCCTGCTGATACAACGACCCGAGCGCGCGTGCTTCTTCGAGTTCAGCGACCAGACCAGAAATAGGATCCTGTGCGCCGTTCACCCAGGCATCATGGTGATTGCCCCGAATGATCCACTCATCGGCTTCGGTGGTGCCCGGAAGTTTCGCGATCACATCGTAGAGAGTCTTCAGGCTCCAGTCGGATTTCACGCGGAGATGAACACGTGCGGGGCCGGCGCCGAGCCGATAGGTGATTGGAAGCCCACCACGCCAGGACGCTGGAGCAATCGGACCGCCGAGAGCTGAGAGCAGTGGCTGCGCATCGGCGTATGAGATGGGCAGCACCGGGATTTTAGTGATGGTTTTAGCTTCGGCGATTGGAAGACGCTTCGCATTTTTCGTAGCGCCAACGCCAGGCGTGAGGGGATCACCCGGATAGACGGGCATGTCCGCAACGGAGCCGCGCTGAACTCCCTGGGGCGGACGCATCGGCCCGTTGGGGAAAACATCGCCACCAGCGTAGCCATCATCTCTCGGATCTGAATAGATCAGGCATCCTACTGCGCCATGCTCGGCGGCCACTTTGGGTTTGATACCGCGCCATGAGCCGCCGTACTTGGCGATGACAATCGCGCCCTTTACTGAAATGCCCCGCTGTTCCAACTCCTCGTAATCGGCTGGTATTCCATAGTTGACGAAAACGAGCGGCCCGGTGACATCGCCGTCAATGGAGTAAGCGTTGTAGGAAGGAAGCTGCTCAGACTGTTGATTGGATGTGGGGTCGCCTGGAAGCGCGGTCTCCTGCAGCGCCGCCTTGAAGGTCGTGGGAGCGACCAGCTCGACGACGCGGTCAACCGGAGTTGGAAAGAGAACATCGAAGTTCTCGATATGGGCGTCCCAGCCGTACGACTTGAACTGACCGAGAATCCATTCGGCGTTGTCCTTGTCGTAGGGGGAGCCGACATGGTGCGGGCGCGCGCTGAGACGCCGCATAGCCTCTTTCATTCGAGCGCCATCGGGCATCGCTCGGAAGCGGGATTCCAGATCGCGTTGTGGCTGGATGGACTGCGGGAAGAAGCCTCGGAGCGGGGTGTCAGCCGGAAATGGGGCCAGAACAAGGCCAGTGGAAATCAGGAACGATGAGAGCAACGTGCGCATCAACGGTCTCCGCTGCGAAAGGATTCTTGGGAAGGATCCTTTAACGCTACCTCCCGGGGTCGCATTCAGGGAAGATCGAACCCCTGGCGCCGCTCAGACGCGCTTTGCTTTCCTGGTGTGTCGCGAAGCGGTGCGCTTGCGCGCCTTCGACTCAGTCCCGGCCGATTGCCTCGTGCCGTCGTCTTCGAGGGGAATCCAGCGTTCGGCCCAGGCGCCGATCTCTTTCAACGCGTCCTGGAGCTCGCGCCCTTTTGGGGTGAGCTCGTACTCAACGCGCACTGGGCTTTCCGGGACGACGATCCGCAGCACGAGGTCTTCTCCCTCGAGCGAACGAAGCCGCTCCGACAGCATCCGATCGGTGAGATCGGGAATGGCGGCCTTGATGGCGCCGTAACGGGTTCTTCCCTGAAGGAGCGTTTGCAGGATGGCGCCTGTCCAGCGACTACCGATCAGCTCGATAGCCCTATGAAAGCGGGAGCAAACCTGTGAAACGGTCGAAGAGGAATCGGACATGCGGAAAAGTTAAGGATACCGGCGCTTGACACAATCTACTTACTAAAGTATACTAACATACTCACGGTAAGTCCAGAGCTGTTTGGCCCTGATAGGGCTTCACCGGCTCAACAACGCACAAGATCGAGAGGAAACGATGACAGCAACAGCTCAGGCAGCTCCGGCAACTGGAGCCAGGACACAATGGAAGCTCGACCCAGCGCACACTTTGGTGGAGTTCTCCGCCAAGCATCTCATGATCACGACGGTGAAGGGTCGAATTACGGATGTGGAAGGAACGATCGAAATCGACGAGAAGAACCCAAAGAATTCTTCGGTGGAAGCTGTACTCAAGGCGGCGAGCATCGACAGCCGCACCACGCAACGCGACGACCATCTTCGCTCGGGTGATTTTCTGCACGTCGAGAAGTACCCTGAAATCAGGTTCCGCAGCACGAAGATCGAGGGGGGCCGTGAGGAGTTCAAGCTGACCGGTGACCTGACCATTCGTGATGTGACGAGACCGATTACTCTCGATGTCACGTTCGAGGGTGAGACGAAGGATCCGTGGGGCGGTGAGCGGGCCGGATTCAGCGCAAGCGGGAAGATCGATCGCCGCGATTTTGGTTTGACCTGGAACGTGGCGCTCGAGGCAGGCGGCTTAACGGTTGGCAACGAGATCAAGATCAATATCGAGGTTGAGGCGATCAAGGTCGCGCAGTAAAGCGATAGATAAGAACCTAACCAAAGGCGGATGCACTTCAGGTGCGTCCGCCTTTTTTGGTTTTACCTTTTTGCGCCCATGGGTGTATCGATTCACTTCCTGGCAAAGAAACGCAAAAAAGGAGTGGAGCAGGAATGGGGCAGCTGATCGCGCTTTGTCTTGTGTGGTTTGAGGCGATAGCCGGGATCAGGCCCACTAGCCCTCAGGTGGTTAGGTATGTAGCTAACTCACCGTCTGTCCGTCACGATGTGTTCGTCGTAGCCCACGAGGACGACTGGCAGCTCTTCATGGGCGACATCGCTGCGAGACAGATCCGAACCGGCGACTCAGTCTCATTCATCTACCTGACCGCGGGAGACGACGGACGCGACTCTCTTTATTGGCTGACTCGGGAGCGCGCAGCGCTCAAGTCGAGCCGTGTTGCCATTGGTCGCGATGCCTCGGACTCCGCAGCGGTCAGGTGCTCGACGACGACCGTGCTCAATCACGCCGTTCAGCAATGCGTGGTTGCCAATACCAAATCCTACTTTCTGCGACTTCCCGATGGGAAACGAAACGGGATGGGCTTTGCCAGTCACGACTACCAGAGTCTGAGGAAACTGAGGGGTAAAAAGATCCTGGTCGTAAGGGCCGTCGACGGAAGCGCGACCTATGACGGATGGGAAGATCTGACAAGCACCATCGGCAGAATCATCGGACAGAACTCCTCGGATCGGGATGTTGTCGTTCATGCGAATGATCCCAGCATTGCCGCGAATCCTCACGATCACTTCGACCACCGCATGACTGGTTTGCTCGTGGAGGATCTACGCCGGACGCAAGGGTGGAAGACGCAATACTATGTCGGATATGCACTCGCCACGCGTGCTGCCAACCGGTCAACTGATGAGGCGCGTGAGAAGACGGCGATATTCCTTGCTTACGACAGAGAGATGAGGCGAGTCAATCCAAAGTGGAGCGCGTACGAAGAGCACCCGGAGTTCTACTCCGAATGCATGCTTCGCACGTACGCTCGGAAGGCGCGATCGTCGAATCGCCGATGACGTTCTCTTCCAGCCTTGAGGAGTTGCTGTGCGCTCGCCCGCCGCAGGCATACATTGGCGCGTCGGATCGTTGCGCTTGCCGACCAATCGTCGCTCTGTCGGGGCTTCACCCGTAGCTTAGTCCCCTCACGGAAAGGGACTTTGGAGGAGTAATGCATCGAGGTCTGTTCATAGGAGTGCTGCTTTTCGTAGCGCAACGAGAGGCGATCGGACAGTGCAAAGTGAGTAGCAGCAGTAATGAGGGAAAGCTTCTCGCTTTCTACACGGCTCCCATCGTGTTCACAATGGCTACCGCGCCAGAGGTGCTTCCTCCCGGGACTATAAGGATCGGTGGCGAGCTCGAATATCTTCCCAAGCCAAATCGTGCGATCGAGCAGACGGGAGCCTGTTTCACGCAGAAGAGTGAGCACACATCACTTTCACCGGTGTTCGGACGTCCACGCATTACGATCGGCGGCCCATCCGGCTTTGCGCTCGAAGCAGCGTACCTTCCTCCCGTAACGATCGCGAGGGCTACTCCCAATCTTTTCAGTTTCGCGGTCTCGCAGGCGCATCACTTCGCCGCGGGTCCGGTCTCGAGCGGGACAACGCTCATGCTGCGTGTGCATGGCACTTTCGGAAACGTGAAAGGAGCGATCACATGTCCCAAGTCGGAGCTCCAGCAGACATCTGATACGCAGCCATGCTTCGGGACCAATCCGTCCAAGGACACCTTTCATCCCGACATGTTCGGTGGCGATATCGCGGCGGGTTTTGTCCCGGGAATCCGCGGCTTCTCCTTCTATGGTGGCGCGGGCGTGAACAGGATAAATCCGCACTTCCAGGTCGGCTTCACTAACGGGAACGGTAGCGTCGACAATACGCAAGTCGAGCTGGCGAGTCCCGTCTATCGTGCCGCGGTGTTTGGCGGCGTGACCGCAGTTGTCCGCCGGATTCTGGACTTCGGAGCCCAGGTCTACTCCGTTCCGGAAGATGCCACGCTGTTCAGACTGATGGGCGGAATCCGGATCCGTTAAGCCTCGAGCATTCTTCCGAAAGTGTCGGGATCTGTGGGAAGGGCAAACGATCTAATCCCGTGGCGTGCAGCAACTTCGCTCACTTCTGACTGCATTCTGAAGGGACTGAAAAGTATGGGCACCGCACCAGTCTTCCTGATGCTCGCGAGCAGCTTCGCGGTACAATCAGGATGATCGCAGTCTATGACGACAGCGGCGAACGAGCTGGTCTCGATGATGTCAGCTATCGACTGCTCTCGAGCGAGAAAACTCGGCTGCAAACCTCTAAGCTCAACCATAAGACCCAACAGCGCAGCGACGATCTCCTCGCGCGCGAGAATCAGCACATTGCCCAACGACGCCAACCGGGAATAGGAGGCAATCAGTTCGGCAACTTGTGGACCTTTCGGAATCGACATTACGCGGCTAGTCTATCGCGTAGATATTTTAGGAACAAATGTCCACTCTCCAGACACCAGTCAGAGAGTGGCGGAAATTATTGCCCAACAAGCGTGAGCCCACTCTCAGAGAGTACCATGAAGGAGCTGCGGGCGGCACTCGCGGACCAGCTCAAGCAACCGGACGGTCCGACGTCAGCGCTCGCCGATGTGCTGAAGCGGGTGGGCAAAGAAGCGCACCAGAAAAACGTACCGCCCGAAGAGCTCATCGTAATTTTCAAGGAGCTGTGGAATTCCCTCGCGGAATCGTTGCGGCCGCAGAATCCCGATCAATATGAAAATGTCCGTCAGCGTCTGGTGACTCTCTGCATTCAAGCGTATTACGCGGAATAGACCAAACGGGATATCTTGCGGGCGTGCCCCACCCGAGAGCGGCACACCTCTGGCGTTGAGTAAGTGACGTGGCAACAGCAATCCCGCCCAAGGCTCCAACAACAATTCTGAGTCGTCTTTTCGGCCGTTCGCGAAACGGATCCGGCGAAGAACTCGTCGGCCCAATTCGCGGTGAAGTACTCGGTCTCGAGCGGCTCGGCGAACGTGCGCGAGCAGTCGCGCGCGGGCATCATCTGCTTCCGGCGCAAAAACAGCGTGGCGCCGGGCCGCTGCTGCTCCGGCTCGAGGACACGAGAGATGTTCTCGATCGCGTCTATCATGAGCTGAATAGCGGCGCGGAGCGTGGGCTCGACATCAGTCCAGCTGGAGATTGGCTGCTGGACAATTTCTACATCGTTCAGGAACACATCAGGGAGATTCGGACAAATCTTCCGAAGGGCTACTACGAGGAGCTTCCCAAGCTCGCGACCGGATCACTCGCGGGTTACCCTCGAGCGTACGAAGTCGCAATCGAGCTGATCGCACACACGGAAGGTCACCTCGACCTCGACAACATCACGCTTTTCGTGCGTGAGTATCAGACCGTCACGCAGCTCCGAATGGGAGAGCTGTGGGCGATTCCGACGATGCTGCGCCTCGGGCTGGTGGAGAACATCCGTCGGATGGCGCTCCGTGTTGCGGCGCGGCTCCAGGAAGTCGAGTCTGCCGATCGCGCGGCGACCGCGCTGCGCGAAGCGAGCGAAGAATCCTCACGGGCACTGGCGACCGCGCTCGCCGCATTCGTCGACAATCATCCACCATTCACGCCGACCTGGGTAGCGCGATTCCTCCAGCAGGTACGGTCGTACCAGACGAATTTCACGCCGCTGATCTGGCTCGAGCAATGGATCGCGGAGGACGGGCCGAGCGCGGAAGAAGCGGCGACGCGATCAAATCGCAGGGTAGCGCTGACGCAGGTGACGGTCGCGAACAGCATCACGAGTCTTCGCACGATCTCGCGCCTCGACTGGAAGGATTTTGTCGAATCGCAGAGCGCCACGGAAAAGCTTCTGCGCCAGGATCCAAGTGGCCACTACGCGTCGTTGACGTTCGGGACGCGCGATCACTATCGCCACGTCGTCGAGCACATCGCAAAACGGGTGAAACGACCGGAAGAAGAGATCGCGGGCGAAGTGCTGGCGCTGGCAAAGGTCGCAGACCCAAAGGATGCCAGGCACGCCCACGTCGGCTACTTCCTCGTTGACAAAGGTCGACGGACTCTCGAGGAGAAAGTCGCCTATACTCCGCCGCCCGGAGAATGGCTGTATCGTTGGACGCAGCGTCACCCGAACACGCTCTACTTCGGCGGCGTGACGGTGTTCAGCGTGCTGGCGCTCGCCGTCATTCTCGAAGTCATAGAAGGGACGCCCGCGCTGGTTCAGCTGACGATCGCCCTCGTGGCTCTCATTCCAGCGAGCGAGATCGGAATCAGCGTCATCAATCAGCTCATTACGCTGCTGATGCCACCACGCCTTCTGTCCAAGCTCGAGCTGCGCGACGACGGCATTCCGGAAGAGTACATGACGGCGGTGGTGGTGCCGACGCTGCTCGGGAGTGTCCATGGGGTGGAGGAAGCGCTGGAACACCTCGAGGTGCAATTCCTCGCCAATCGTGATCCAAATCTGCAGTTCGCGATACTGAGCGATTTTACCGACTCAAAGACCGAGCACAGACCGGATGACGAGGGGATTCTTGCCGCCGCGACGGCGGGGATCAAGAACCTAAATGCGCGGTACGGAAAGCCGGGCGAGGACGTGTTCTTCCTCTTTCATCGTCCGCGGCTCTGGAATCCAAAACAGAATGTGTGGATGGGTTGGGAGCGAAAGCGGGGCAAGCTCGCCCAGTTCAACAAATTCCTGCGTGGAGGAGCGAAAGACGCGTTCACGACGGTCATCGGCGACACGAGCCGGCTTGGACTTGTACGCTACGTCATAACGCTCGATTCGGACACCGTACTGCCCCGAGACGCGGCGCAACTTCTGGTCGGAACGATCGCGCATCCACTGAACCGCGCGTATTACGATGAGAAAATCGGACGTATCACCGAGGGCTACGGAATAGTTCAACCGCGGGTGGGAGTTTCGCTCACGAGCGCGCACAAGTCGTTCTTTGCCGCGATCCACTCCGGGCACCCAGGTGTCGATCCCTATACAACCGCCGTGTCCGACGTGTACCAGGATCTGTACGGCGAGGGCAGCTTCACCGGAAAGGGGATCTACGATGTCGATGCGTTCGAGGAAGCGACGCACGGAAGATTCCCTGAGAACACGCTGCTAAGCCACGATTTGATCGAAGGTACGTGGACACGTGCCGGACTCGCGACCGATATCGAAGTGTACGACGACTATCCAGCCCGCTATCTGACTTTCACTCGCCGGAAGCACCGGTGGATTCGTGGCGACTGGCAGCTCCTCGGATGGCTGAAGGGAACGGTGCCGGGTCCGGACGGGCGAATGCAAAACCGGCTGTCGGCAATCTCCCGCTGGAAGATTCTCGACAACCTGCGCAGGAGCCTGGTTGAGATCTTCCAGTTGGCGATGCTGATCGCAGGCTGGTTTCTGCTTCCCGGAAGAGTTCTGGAGTGGACGGGAATCGTACTCGTAGTAATCGCATTCTCGTGGCTCTTTTCGCTGACGATCTCACTACTTCGTCCACCCCGCGACCAATCGTGGCTCGCGTACTATCTCGCCGTCGGCCGCGACGCGATCACCAATGGGCAGCAGCTGACGCTCGCGGTCGTCTTTCTTCCGCATCAGGCAGTGGTATCGGCCGATGCGATCATCCGGACGTTGTACCGGCTCTTCATCAGTCACCGCAATCTTCTGGAGTGGCAAACCGCCTCGCAGGTCGAGCGAGCGCTGGGCGCGGGCTCACTACTGGAAACCTGGCGCAAGATGTGGCCGGTCACGGCGCTGTGTCTGGTGCTGGGCCTGCTCATCGGACTCCACGTCACGGTTGGTGGCGCCTCGAGCGCGAACGATCGCTTCCTGTTCATCATGAGCACGTTGCCGCTGGTTCTCGTCTGGTTCGCGAGCCCGAGTATCGCGCTTGCGCTGAGCCGGCCCGCGATTCTCGGCGAGATACATCTCACGGACCCGGAGCGCCAGGCGGCTCTCAGATACGCGAAACTGCACTGGAACTACTTCGAGAAGTTCGTAACGGAGGACACGCACTGGCTTGCCCCCGACAACTTCCAGGAGGACCCGGAGCCGACAGTGGCGCTACGCACCTCACCGACCAACATCGGCCTCCAGCTCCTCTCGACGGTAAGCGCCGTGGACCTCGGCTTCATCACGAGATCAGACATGATCGACCGCGTGGAGAAAGTGTTCCGGTCGCTCGAGCGGATGCGGCGTTTCCACGGCCATTTCTTCAACTGGTACGATCTGAACGAGCTTCGCGTTCTGGAACCAGGCTATGTCTCGACCGTGGACAGCGGGAACTTCGCGGGCCACTTGATCGCGCTCAAGCAGGCGTGCTACGAGATACTGAAAGATCCGACCTGCTCCGAGCTCGATGCAAAGCGGCTGAAGGCAATCGCCGAGCGTGCCCACGCGTACGCGATAGAGATGGATTTCCGGTTCCTGTTCGACATGAAGCGGAAGCTATTCACGATCGGCTACCACATTGGCAGCAACACTGTCGACAACTCGTATTACGATCTGCTCGCGTCAGAATCGCGGCTCGCATCCTTCATGGCGATTGCGAAGGACGATGTTTCGGTCGACCACTGGTTCAGGCTCGGGCGATCGCTGACGGCCACCGCCGGAACGAGAACGCTGCTGTCATGGAGCGGCAGCATGTTCGAGTACCTCATGCCGGCCCTCGTGATGCAAACCTTTCCGTTCACGCTGCTCGATCAGACGCACAAGGGGAGCGTGCGGCGACAGATCGCTTACGGAGCGGAGCGCGGTGTCCCGTGGGGTGTGTCGGAATCAGCGTACGCGGTGCGCGACCGGTTGCACACGTACCAGTACCGCGGATTCGGCGTTCCTGATCTTGCACTGAAGCGTGGACTGAGCAAGGAACTCGTGATCGCGCCGTACGCGACGGTGCTGGCGATGCTGGTCGAGCCACGCCAGGCTCTCAAGAATCTCACGACCCTCGAGGCGGAAGGTGCGCTCGGACCTTACGGGTTCCGTGACGCGCTGGACTACACCCGGCCGTCACCGGGATCCCGCAAGACGATCGTAGCCACCTTCATGGCGCATCACATCGGGATGAGCATTGTCGCGCTCACCAATGCGCTCAACCGCCAGATATGGCCACGGCGATTCCATACTGACCCGCTCGTGCGCTCAGCGGAGCTCGTGCTTCAGGAGCGGATCCCGCGCCGGCTCACGATGCAGGACGTTCAAGGCGACGATGTTGCGCGGGTGCCGAGCGAGATGGAGAAGCCGGCGGTGCGCGAGATCGAGACGCCGCACACGCCGCAGCCCGTCGTCGGAATTCTCGGGAACGTCCCGTACACGACTCTGATCACGAACGCAGGCGGTGGATTCAGCCGCTACGGCAATCTCGCGGTCACTCGCTGGCGCCACGATTCGACGCGAGACAACTACGGTCAATGGTGCTACGTGAAGGATTTGAGCACCGGCCACGTCTGGTCGACGGCGCACCAGCCGTCGGGGACGGAACCGCAGTGGTATCGCGTTCTGTTCGCGAGCGATCGCATCACGTTCATTCGCCGCGACGGCGACATCGATACCGTTACTGAAATCGCGGTAGCTTCAGACGACGCGGCCGAAGTGCGGCGCGTGATGCTGACCAACAGATCACTCCAGGTGCGTGAGATAGAGCTGACCAGCTACTCGGAGGTCGTGCTCGCCCCGCCCGACACCGATCGTTCGCATCCCGCCTTTGCCAACCTCTTCGTTCAAACAGAATTCCTGGAAGGGAAAGCAGCGCTGCTTGCAACACGGCGTTCTCGCTCGGCGACCGAGGCGGCGATCTGGTGCGCGCACGTCGTAGCGTCCGGGCCGGAGCTCGTCGGAAAGGTCACGTGCGAAACCGACCGTGCGAAATTCGTAGGTCGCGGCCGCTCGGTGCGAAACGCGGAAGCGCTCGACGAAGGCGCGGAGCTGACGGGAACGGTGGGCGCGGTGCTCGATCCGATCTTCTCGCTGCGCGTGAAGGTACGGATTCCACCAGGCGGATCAGCACATGTCGCGTTCACCACCTTCATTACAGAACAGAAAGAGCGAGCCATAGAGCTGGCCGATTTGTATCACGATCCGTACAGCGCGCGTCGCGCGCTCGACTTGTCGTGGGCGCAGGCGCAAGCGGAGCTGCGCGACCTGGGGATCGCGCCGGCGGATGCGGCGCTCTACCAGGATCTCGCTGGCCATCTGATGTTCCCGCATCCGGGATTCCGGCCAGCGCAAAGCGATGTCGAGGAAAACAGGCTTGGCCAGCAGGCGCTGTGGGCTCTAGGCATTTCCGGGGACTGGCCAATTCTTCTCGCGACCGTTGAGAGCTCCGTCGGCATGCCGAGTGTGAGGCAGCTGCTCAGAACGCACCACTACTGGAGGCTCAAGGGCATCACCTGTGATCTGGTGATCCTGAACGTGCATCCCGCGACCTATATGCAGGAGCTGAGTGACGAGCTGCTGGCCACCACGATGGCGTCCAGCGAGGCGGGACTGCTCGACCGACCCGGGGGCGTATTCATCCGACGTGCCGATCTACTCAAGCCGGAAGAGATCACGCTCCTGAAGGCGATGGCGCGGGTGCAGGTGAACTGCGATGGGCTGGGTCTCGGAAACTTCCTCGAGTTCCCGGGAGTCGAGGACAGATATCCACCCAAGCTCGAGATCATGAACCGCGACATCGTCCCCCTCGGCACGGTGGCGATTCACGCAGAGAGTGCCGACCCCGGCACAGGTCTCCAGTGCTTCAACGGACTCGGTGGATTCAACGAAGGCGGTGAATATGAGATCCACCTGACGGGAAGCGACCTTCCCCCGGCTCCGTGGGTCAACGTGGTCGGCAATCCGGTCGCGGGCTTCATCGTGAGCGAAGGTGGAAG
>Ga0070682_100000638_pt1 | contig 21296 bp, 32 predicted proteins | sample KBSC63LmetaG_FD_64668 | JGI IMG/M metagenome (GOLD analysis project Ga0070682, IMG submission 64668) | Corn rhizosphere microbial communities from Kellogg Biological Station, Michigan, USA - KBS C6-3L metaG | ecosystem: Host-associated > Plants > Roots > Rhizosphere | place: USA: Michigan...
GTCGAAACCAATTTCGGGCATGAAACCGATCAAGGCGCCCGAGCTTTGGACGAGCCGACCAGTTCCGTTGATGTTTAGGGTAATCGTCGAGGTGGCCTGAATGCGCGTTGCAGTCGCGCCAGTCGATCCGAAATTCACCAAGCCACTGGCTGCGGTGTACAGCATCACTTCTTTGTTTGCTGCGCCGTTCCACATGACGACGTTAAAACCATCGCCGCCGCGGACGGCACCCGTAGTCGCAAACGTTCCGGAGCCAGGCGTAAAAGTGATCGACGACACCTGAGGCGCCGAGGTCGAGGCCCAGGCCGTGCCCGTCCAATTCAGCAAATCCTTAGCGGCGGCGCCTCCAAGGTAGGTGAAGTTTCCAGCGCTCGCGATTGGAAGCTTTCCGTCGTCAGTCGGGTTCACGGGACCAGTGATAGGGGTCAGCCCGACCACGGTAGCTCCGACGCGCTGAAGAACCTGCCCCGTCGCAATGGCGCCAAAAAGCAGCTGCGTGGGGCCGCTCGTCTCGGTGATGCCGCGCACCGCGGGATTCGGGTAAGCACCGCTGAGGTCGCCGCCGGCCGCGCCACTCGGCGGCAACGAGCTAGGTGGCGTGGCACCAACAACGGTCGCGCCAGCGCGCACTAAATATTGCCCGCTCGCAATCGCACCGAAAAGCAACTGCGTGGGGCCGCTCGTCTCGGTGATGCCGCGCACCGCGGGATTCGGGTAAGCACCGCTGAGGTCGCCGCCAGCGGCGCCTGTTGGCGGACCACCTCCACCACCGGCGCCGGGGGTATTGAAGATCGCGCGGCCAGAGCAGCAACCAAACATCAGCCCGACTCCGCCGTTTCGATGTAGTAACCGCCGAAATTCGCGCCAGCAAAGGTGAACTGAACCGGCCCCTCGAGCAGCCCACCATTGCCACCGGCAACACCACCGCTCGGTGGGAACGTGATGGTGTTTCCACCTCCGATGACGAGACTCGCTGCGGCACCTGTTGCAAACGCGGACCAAGCGACTACGCGTTCACCAGCGGGAATATCGACGCTACCAACAGCATTCGCCGCATAGTACTTCGGCCGCTCGTTGACTCGCTGCACACCTGGAAGCTGCCCGCCGGGGTCGCCTACGGAAAGCGAAACCTCTGCGGAATAGAGTTGCGCTTCGGAGCCCAACCGCTCGGCAGGTCGAACCTGCACCGTGTAGTTAGTGGCACCAGGAACGGCCACAGTTGCGACAAGGCGGGTCTTTTGGGAGCCATCGTGCGCCGGGCAGCTCGTGAACCTGCCGACGTACAGCAGACCGTCACCCGTGCTGGCGTAGACGTCGAAACGCCAACGGGTGCGGTCTGCCTCGTCCTGTTGCCCCAAAAAAATCGAGAGACCGCCGCGCGCGGTTTCGTCCTCGATCGTAACGACGTTGGGACCCTTGGTAAGGGGCTGCATGGCTCACACGCCGCCGCTGCTCGAACCCGTGAATGGCTCCGCTACCGGAGCCATCCCATAAATGCGGCCGATGCGGAGCGGCACACTCAGCTCGAAGCCACCGAAAAAGATGGTTTGGCCATAGAGAAAAAACAGATCGTCACCACGCGGAATGTCTGGACCGATGACGAAAAGCCCGGCCTCGTCGAAATCGCCAAGAAAACCGACGTCAGCCGCGTCACCCGGGTTGGGCTGCGTGACGCGCATGTTTGCGGCGCCCAGCTCGGTAACGATGAAGCCATGTTGGAAAAGGATTTCTCCCGTCACGTCGCGCAACTCTGCGGCAGTCGTCATGCCCGCGACGTTGATGCCAACGATGGGGAGCGCCGGGGGCGCCCCGGTGTAGTACTCGAAAGTAATCGAGGTGTAGGAACCATCAGCGTTCATCTGCCGCAAAGTGAACTGCTTGCCGTTGTAGCTTGCAGCCGTGCCGCTGATGAAACGCCAAACCCCGCTGGTCTGGTTCCCAGCCGGGGACATGTAGGGAGTCGTTGGAACGTGGTAGCCAGCAGGCACCACGATGCCCCCAGGATTGTAGTTGAGCCCGCCGATGGCAAAGCACCACTCGCGGCCCAGCTCGTCACGGTGAGCCCAGCACAGGGCGGCAAACAGCATCAAGCTGCACATCAGCACGAAAAGGTGATTCATCGGCGTTTGCTCTTCTTGCCGGACTTCGCCGGCTTCGACCTGCTGCGCTTGCGAGCAGGCTTGGTGGTTGGTTTGGAAGCGTCGCGCTCAGCAAGAGCCAGCAGCGGCGCCATGTCCCGAGCAATGCGGTTGCGAGGCATCAGGACCCCACACCCGCAATCGGGTCTTGAACGAACAGCGACAACGCGATCTCGGCGTCTTCGTAGCGCGGCACGCCGGCCTCGAAGTGCCACCAAGCGAAGGTCGCACCGAAAACCGGTTGCGGCGCGTCTGCGTTGATCAACAAGTCTCGATAGCGAGTATCCAACGAGGACAGGTTGACGAACGTGGAGTTGGCGCCCGCCGCACTCGACTGAGCGCGCGCGGTGAAACGGCGTTGCTCGTCCAGATCGAGCAAAACCAAAATGTCTTCTACGGTCGGGACTGCCAGGCCGCCGACGTAGCTCCCGCGGATGACTACCGCGTGCATTCCTACCACGAGCATCGGACGCGGAAACTGAAGCGGAATGCGGTCCGTGTTCGTGACCGTGCGAGACAGCGACGCGCGCAGCTCCCACGTGTTGGCAGCTACAGGCTTGAGCCTCGGTACTTCGACTTCCTTCATGGTGCGCTTTCTAAAAACTGCGGTTGCGGTTTGCAGCGGCGCCGCTGGCTTCCCAACGGCGCCGCCTACCTAACTAGCTGGGCTAGTTGCGATGCGTCAGTTTTGCGACGGCATGTTGACCGCGAGGCCAAACAGCCGCATCACGCACTCGAGACTGATTTGCGTCGGGGCGTAGTTGCTGGTCGCCTCCACGTCCTTGTAGTTGGTGATCCGGTTGATCGGAATCACCACGTCGTTGCGCAGCGTGGCCGTCACGGTCAGCTCGCAATCATCGAGACCATCCTTGCGCCACAGATACCCCTCGGGTATGCGGTAGCGGTTGGAGTTCTCCGGGACGCCGTTGGCTCGCAGCATGCTTTGAGCGCCGGCCTGCGGGAGAATGTCCAGCGTGCCGATCTTTTCGATGCGCTGCTGATCGAACAGGAAGGTCAACGAGCACTGGCCCAGCAAGCTCTGGAAAATGCCATTTTCCAAGTTGAAAGGCGATTGCCCCTGCGGCGGCATGATGATCGCCGCGGGGTCAAAGATCGGGTTGTTGCCAAGCAACATTTGCTGGACAGCAGCATCCGTCACCTGGGTGTAGGGAATCGCACCCGTCGGGTATTGGACTCGCATTCCGCGACAATGAAAGCCGACGCCTTCAATGACGAAGTCCTGCGCGCCGTTCGTGCTCGTACCCTTCGCGAGGTTCGTCTCGGCTTCGCTTGCCGTCTGGAAGGCGGTCCCGCCCAGATCGATCTGGTCGCCGATGCCATACGAGAAGAAGATGACCTGTTGGTTTTTCGCGAACTTCAAGAACGCGACACCCGGGGGAATGCTGGTATCGGCATCGACGACGGTACCTTTGAAGACGCCCGTCGAGTGATACGGAATGGTGCGCGCCACGATGGGCTGCCCGAGCTTCTTGTAAGACTCGAGGAGGCGGCTACGCTGCGTGGAAAAAATCGGTTCGGCCATGTTGTCTTCCTTGTCCCTTGTTTTTTTCTTGGACGTTGTATCGAGTCGCTCACGCGCGTTAGCGAACCGCCAGGCTCACGCTTACGTCAGAGGCCGATGTTTTCGGCGTCGCCGAGCGAATAGACGCCCGACTCTTCCATCCCTTGCGTTTCGCTCAGAACGTCATCGAGCGGATTGCCGATGTCGCTCGGCTGCGTCAACGCGCGAATGTCACCCGGCTGGGTGAGCGCTTGCGTCTCGGCTGCCGGCTTGTTGGCTCGGTTCAGGTCGAAGGCAAGAGCCGTCATCGCAGCAGCGGCGCCGATGACACCAGCGCCGAGCGACTGATACTTGCGCTTTAGGAAGTGACCACCGACGCCCAAAACGAGCGGAGTGGCTACCGGGTGTTTCTGCGCCATCTCGAGGCGCGGCTTCCCGTCGGCGTTGGTGCCGGAGACCATCTTTAGAGCCATGTACGCGACGACGCCAGCGCCAGCCGCAGCGGCCGAACCCTTGGCGCCCTGCACGGACCACTTACCCAGAGCGCGGGCACCGCGCCCCGCAGCACTGGCAGCCCTTCGGGCACGACCTTTTTTAGCCATTGACTTGTTCCTTTTCCTTACTTTTTACCTTGGAGCAGCAGAACCGCTCCGAGACCCAATGCAGCCCCAACAACAATTTGCGTCGGGCTGAAGCCACTAAAAAAGCCGCCGTTGTCGGGGCTATCCGGAACGGTCTGCTTTTGCGCGATCAGTTCCTGTACCTTGGCCGCCGCCGCCAGCGCCGCCTTTGTCGCTTCGTCCAGAGGCAACGCTTTGCCGGCAGCGACTTCGCGGTCGGTGTGCTGCTTGACAATCGCCAACGCTTGTGCGTCTGCCGCTTTCAGCTTGGCCATGTCGGCTTCGCGCTGATTGTTGTGGTCGACCACCTCCACGTATTCGTGGACCGAGTAGCCCAAGAAACCGAGGATGCCGAGCGAGACGACGCAAACGCCGGCAACGATAGGCCAAGCACCAACGTCGCCGCCGCTCGATGACGTCTGAATGTCGGAAGAGTCGATTCGCCCCGCAGACTGAATGGCCGTGGTTTGAGCCAGCACGCGCACGGCAGCACCCCGCACGGGATCGAATCCGTCCGGCGGCAGCTCCGGAACCACGGTCACAGAAGCAATCGCGCTCGATTCGCCCGCGGGCTTGACCGTCACTTTGCCGGAGAGCTGTGCGAGCACAAGCGCCCTGGCCAGTTGTGAGCCACGGAATAGCGACTCATCACGAGCGGTCTTGCGCCATGGCTCGGGGTCGCGAGCACGAGCAAGCGAAGCCTCAATGTAGTCATTGAAGCTCACCTGCTCGGTATGTACCCAGAACCCCATGGTGCTCAGGCTTTCTGCTGAGCCATCAGCAGACCACCGCCAGCGGCGAGCCCGAGCAGCGGATGACCGAGCATCAGGCCACCCACAACAGCGGCAAGCGGAAAGAGCGCATCGCCGCCACCGCCGCCACTGCTCGACTTCGAGCCGGCGGCGGCGGGAGCAGGCGGGCTCACCGGGAAGGGGAGCGCCGGTACGGAGGCCGGCACGGTATCACCCGCCGGCGCCGACGGGAGCGAAACCGGCACGGTCGGAAACGGCAGCGGCACGACGGGCGGAGCCGTCATGACCGGTGGCGTAGACGGAGCGGGCGCCACCACCACGGGCGTTTGGGAAGGGCCCGGCATCGGAATAGGCAGACTCGAGCGAGCTTCCGCCCACGAGCGCAGCGCTTCGGAAAGCTCCGCGTTCATCTCGCCATCGGCGTTGAGCTTCGTTCCCCGCGTACGATTGCTCCACTTCTCGAAAGCAAGAGCCACGAGCTTGTCACGCGGACCGAAGGTCAACGACATATCTTCCGGACGCACGCCGTAGTCGGTGGGGCCCGCTTCGCTAGAGCCGTCCGTCTTGTTCCACGTGATCAGCAAGCCCTTGGCTTGCAAAATCGCGGCGGTCGTGACGTTCGCTTGGTCGACCTGCGAAGACGCAGGCGACGAGCCCGTCACCACCACTTCGGGCAAGGTCTGCGTCGGCTTGGAAACCACCACCGCATCGGGCTTGGCAGCGTTCCACGACTTGGGAACGTTCAAACGCTCGCCCGCGCTCAGCGTCACGAACTCTTTTCCGATGCTCGTGGTTTTCGTCTTCTTCTGCGGGTTGGCCGCAATGAGCTGCGGCCAGTTGCTGCCCTTGCCCGTGAGCTTCGTTGCAATCTTGCCCGCGAAGTCGCCCGGCTCGACAACGTAGATCGCGCCGTTCTCCACCAAGCCGGTGGTGTCGCGACCATGCAGAATCCGAAGCGCCGTCATCGGCGTGTGCTGCGCGTGACGCCGCACGAAGTTGGCAGCGCCTTCCGAAAGCGGACGCCACGAGACCCGAGGGGCGAACTTCGTGCCGAGCCCGCGGCGTACCTGGCTAAGCGGCGCACCGTGACGGCGTGCGGCCTCAGCAGCGCTCATGCCACCAGCCATCGCGCGCATTGCCGCGTTCACCTGAGGCGTGAAGACCGATGGCAACGGCCGGCGCTGCGGCGTGCTCATCGCGTCGATCGGCTTCGGCCCGCGGTTGCCCGCCAAAATGTTCGCGCGGTTCGTAATGGCCTTGAGAGTCTGGTTCTCTCGAGGCATGCCCACGTGGTCAGCGAGGCGCGCTGCGCGGCCGACGGCCGTATCGAACCCGCGGCGCATCTCTTCGTTTGCGAGGTTGCGACGAGCAGCCGCAAGTCCTTCCTTGTTCGTCGCTTTGCTGAGCAGCTTTTTCGCGACGTCGAAGCCCACAAGCGGCGCGGAGCCCGGCTTGAAATTCTTGCCCAGCTCATCCAGGCCGATTTTCATCAGGTTGTCACCGCGAGCAATGCGCGCACCAGCTTGCACCGCCCTGTCAATGCCGAGGGGCGCTGACCCAATCGCAGCAGCTAGGCCGATCTCTTTCAAGCTCTTGCCGTCCAAAGCAGCCTTCATGGTGCCAAGCGCACCGCTCGCCGCCATGCCCATCGGGCCGAGCGCCTTCAGACTCGTCTGCAACATGGGCAACGCCTTGTCGACGAGCGGCGAGACGACGTGCCCCACCACCTTTGCGGCCTTGACAACTTGCTTGACCGCTCCGCCAATCTTTTTCACCAGCGCCGACCCGAACCAACCGACGTCGGAATAGGGGTCGTGCCCGTGCTGCATGGCAGCCTCAGCGTCAAAAGCGCCCGTGTCAGAATAGTACGAGAGGTCCGACATGAATAAAACGATCCCCCAAACCGTCACACTTTGCAAGCGAGGTGTAATTTGCTCGAGAAATTAGCGCTTGAAATGGTGATGTATACGTGCCCCGAGCGTCAGAACACCCGAGCGGCCACGCTCCGCTCGTTGGGCGAGACCGATTGGCGAAGCGACTTTCGTCTAGTCACCGATTGCGGCCGTGGCAGCCCGAGTCTGGCGCGCATGGCAACCACGTTCGTTCGGGCGCTCGACGCCGCCGCCAGCTCGAAGGCTGACTTCGTTGTCGTCGTCGAAGATGACGTTCGGTTCAATCGGTACTTCGAACACAACGTTCGCGAGTGGTGCGAACGCATCGCTCCGCAATCCATCGGCTCGCTGTATCACTCGAGCCTGTCTGCCTACGTCGGCAACCAAGCCATCGTCGCGGCGCCAAGCGCCTGGCGAGCGCTCTGGACGGTAGCGCACCTCCGTTCAGCGGAACAGCTACAGCCCTTCGATCGATGGCTTCGCAGGACAGCAGGAAGCCGCTTCGTCATTCATCGCCCCTCGCTCGTAGACCACGTCGCGCACGCGAGCACATGCGGCCACCCCCTGCACCACGCGGTTGGCTTTGATCCTTGGTGGCGCGCATGAAATGGCAATGCGCACTTTGCGACGCGACCGAGCGCGGAACCAAGCCCTCGCTTTGCTCTCAATGCGGCGCCGTCGACAGCTTTCTGCCTTTAGCGCTAGCGCCGAGCGCGTTCGTTCGCGCGAGCGACGTGCGACCCAGTAACGTCAAACCTCTGCCTACAGGTGACAAGGAACTTGACGCCATTCTAGCGGGGGGATTTCCGCCTAAGACGCGCGTCCTCCTTTGGGGCAAGGGCGGCAGCGGCAAGAGTCGCTGCGCGTTGCGCTGGGCGACGCGACTAGGCAAAGCCCTGGCCGTTTCTCTCGAAATGGACGAGGAGCTTTGCGCGCGCACCGCTCGCGAGGCCGGCGCACGGATTGGCAACCTGCTCATCACGCGAGACGAGCAAGCGCAAATTCCAACGCGCGGCGTGGCAGCAGTCGTGCTCGACTCGATCTCTGAGTGTTCGAACCAGGAAGAGGTTTGCGAGCGCCTCAGCGCGTGGGCTCAGCAGACCGGCGGCGTCGTTTTCATGGTCTGCCACGCTACCAAGTCGGGGCAGTATCGCGGGCCCTCCACGTTGCAACATTGGGGTGACGTCGAAATGCAAGTAAGTGCTTCGAGGCGTCAGCCTGGAAGCGCTCGCGTGCGCGTCAACAAGTCGCGAATCTGCCCGTTAGGCTCCGCCGTCGTGCCCCTCGTCGCTTTGCATTCGGTCTAGGTTGGTAAGCACCCGGGCACCGCGATCTTGGGTGTCGGGGTCCTCGTATCCGCTGTAAACCGGGCGGCCAGCTTCCAGCGCGGCGAGCACCTTCGCGCACGTCTTACAGCAGCGATTCGGATCCTTTGCCTTGAACGCTGCCATTGGAAGCCCGCGCACGTTGTGGTGAGCAGCAGCGCCGCAAGCCGTCGATTGGGTGGGATGTTCCAAGTGGTACTTGCTCATGGCATGCTTATCCGGTTACCGCCCACGTTCGCCGTTTCGCTCCGCCATCACATCGCCGTTGACTTCGAGCGAGAGCAGCGTAAGGGCTACCAACTCGTGCCAGTAGCGATTGACAGACGGTCGGTGCTAAAAAATTGCCGCAAGTTTCGGCAGCTTAGACCAGTCGACGCTGGTTCGAATGCGCTCTGCTGCCGCCGTGAGATCTTCATTGGACATAAACTGGTCGACGCGCGGCCATGGACTCGATTCGGGGATTTCTTCGCTCATTTTGTCTCCTTGGGAGTTAACCGGATAAGCATGGTTCATGTTTTTCTCAGCATCGCCAGGCTTCATTGACAATCCCCCAGGATGACGAACCAATCGCATGCGTTCGCGTCGGGCGAACATTCTGGCAGCGCGTAGGTTATCCGCTGCTTAGCTTCGTAGCGCGCTCCGCCCTGAACGACGCATCCCCCTGCGGGCACTTGCAAAGGTTCGTCCACTGCCCACACGACGCACACACCGCAGCCCAGTTGCTCTCCATCGCCTCCCGCTCCGCCTTGTCCGCCGCCCCCAAGCTCTCCAGCGTCCGCAGCGCCTGCGCTTCCGCCTGCGCTAGGTCGGCGTCCGCCAAAGCCCCCTGCGCCTCCGCTTGCGCCTCCAGAGCCACCACCGCCCGCTCCAGATAGACCACTGCCCGCCACAGGAACAACGTCATCGCCCCCAGCGAAATCACCACCTGCACCTGAAAAAACGTCATCAGCTTTTGCTCCCGTAAATTCCGGACCACCGCACGCGAGCAACGCGACGCACGCGGCAACAATCACGAGCACGCGAGCGCTCGCGCAACCAAGGCACCAGCAGCACATCACTGACACCACCGCCGCAACAACTCGTTGCGCACCGCCCGAACGCGCTCGGGCTCGTAGTCGTTTTCAACGATGTAGTTGAGGTCAGCCAGCAGCGCGCGCTTGCCGGCGTCGCGAACCATGCTCTCGATCCATCCGACAAGCACGACACGTTTCCCAGCACGGACCTCCGTCACTTCGTGAACCGTCGTCGACGGATAGATTACGCAGTCGCCAGCGTGCATGACCTTGCCTTCGCCTCGACCTCCAATAACAAGGTGTCCGCCCTCGTCAGCCGCGCGCAGCACAATAGTAAACGATAAGTCAGCGCGCCCGCGCCCCTCGTAGGCTTCATCCGTGTGCTGCCCGTAACGGTCGCCCACGTTGTAGCGCACGAACCTCCAGCCAAATAACACCCGTGGCAACGCGAAATCCCGCACCTCGCTCTGACTCAAGAACTGATAGAGCTTCGCCATCACCTCGGCGTCCTGCTGTGACGACAGCTCAGCGTTTCCAAGACACATCGCCACATCGCAACGCTTCGCAGCGGCGGCCGCACCCAGCGCAGTTGTTGCGCCAGGCTGATAGGTCGTCAGCTTTCGCTCCTGCTCCTGCAACGCCTCGAGCAACGCGCTAGGCAGACGCAGACACAACCGGTCGGTCACTTCAGAACCACCCGAAGCACCGACACCACGATGACACCGACGAGCGAGCTGAAGACGCCGAGCATGAACCAGCCAAGCCGGCTCACGTTGTCAGCCGCCATCAAGTCGGCATGCGCTTTTTCGACCTCGAGAAAGCGCTGGTGCCAGTGATTCGCCGCACCGATAGCAATGGCTCGCGCCGTCCCTTCCGGCGCGTATTCGTCCTCGAGTCCTGGTACTTGTGCTCTTACGAAACCTTCCATTTGCCGTCCTTCTTTTCTCCGGGAACATTGGTCCCCAGCTCATCCAGACGAGCGCGGCTGAGAGTTAATTCAACCGGTCGCCACTTGTTGCCAAGACGCACCTCGCCCGACACGTGAACAAGGTCGGGCACCTCAGCCTTGTTCCACCACCCCACCATGCGAGCCGGCACACCCGCCGCCAGGCAGAGCGCAACGAACAGCCGCGCTTTGGCGTCGCAATCGTCGTGCCCGCGCTTGAGCGCGTCGATCGCATCGTCTGGGCGCGGGGTGCGTGTAAGCCCTGCAATGTCCTCACGCCCGATGCGCTCGGTATCGGTGACTTGCTTGATCCAATCGCGCGCCACCGACTGAGCCAGCGTCGCAAACCTCCACGGGTTGTGGAGCGCCGCCGCGAATAGGTGGTGCGCTAGCGCTTTCAGAATCGGGTTTCGCGCATCGTTCGCCGGGGCGTCGCGAAGGAATGCCCACTTCTCTTGCGGCGTCACGTCGCTGCTCCGTTGCCAGCAACGGCCACCGCGGGCGCGCGGCCTTGGGACTCCATGTATGCTTTCGCCAAGCCAATAATGTCCTGCAACGAAGGCTCGTCCCCGCTGTCAGTCTTCGCATCCATTTGGCCTTGAATAAACTCCTGCATGTATTCCATGCCACGCCGAAAATCGTCGCCCGTGCCGCCTGCGCTCACGGGCGGTTTTGCCGTGTAGAGTTGGCCCATCACCGCAACTAGCTTGTCGGCGTTCGCCTGGCTGGCAGTGATGATCGTTCCAAACATATTCTGCTGTTGCGCGACAGCGGCCGCTTGCTGAGCCGCCTGGTTTTGCAAATACGCCTGGAAGACGGGCGCGAGGACACCCAGCAACGCGAGCACGCTCTGCATGTTGAAGCCGCTCTGCGCTGGCTGCTGCGCGCTTTGCAAAATCTGCAACAGCTTGGCCATGTCGGGAGCAGCCGTCTCAGACTTCGGGGCTGCGTCGGCAAACATTGGCTTCGACGGCCCGGGCAGCGAGTAGGAGCGCTTTGCGATGATTCGCGAGTTGTCGGCGCCACGCCCTAGCAGCTCGTACTTCCCGCCGCCGTACTCGTCAGCGATCTGCTCCAACGTCGTCAGCTCGTTGGCTCGAAATAGCCGGGGTGCTGTGACTTTGTTCCCCGTCTCCCAACGGCACACGGCAATCCAATGCACGTCGGGGGGCGCGGCGTCTTCGTCTGAATCTTCCTCGAGCGGAAACAGGGGGTGGGCTTGGATAGGGTCGGCCATCAGAATAGTTTCACGTGTAACATAATGCCGCGCAAGCCCCAAGAGCGCCCCAAGAGGCCGCAAGAAAATTGGGCCGTTTTTGAATGAATCTTGCGAGGCGTCCGTCTTTAGCCGTATCTAGTCAGAACCCGTCAGGGTTTGACCAAAAGAGGACAGAAACGAAATGGCTAACGAACAGACCAAGAACAACACCGCCGCCACCAAGCCCCCCGCCACCCCCGCCAGCATCGGCGAAACCGCGCTCAGGGTAGCCAGCATCCTGGGCGAGTTCAGCCTTGCCGAACAGGGCCGCATTATCCACGCCGCCGCGACCATCAACGGCCTGAACCAGAACAAGTCAAAGTAATGGCCGACGGGCTCAACAAGGTCATGTTGCTAGGCAACCTGGGCCAAGACCCAGAGTTGCGCGTCACGCAGAGCGGGCAAAGCGTTTTGAAACTCCGCTTGGCGACTTCTTCGAGCTACCTCGACAAAGACCGCGTGCGGCAAGAGCGCGTCGAGTGGCACTCGGTTGTAGTGTGGGGCAAGCGCGCCGAAGCACTGTCTCGCTTCCTCTCGAAGGGTTCAAAAATCTTCGTCGAGGGCGAGCTTCGCACCACGAGCTACGACGCCGCAGACGGCAGCGGCAAGAAGTATCGAACCGACGTGAGCGCCGCAAACATCATCCTCGCGGGTGGTGGTCAGCGTCGCAACAACAACAGTGGTGGTGGCTACGCTGACGAAGAGCCGCACGAAGCTCCACGCGGTTCTGACGAGTACGAGGACGACATTCCGTTTTGAGCCTCAGCTCCCGCTTGCGCACGTCAGCGCTCAGCTGGCGTGCGGCGGCGGGCGTAGGAGGCCCACGGAATGACCCAAGAAGAACACGAGACAGCAATCGCGCTTGCGAACGCGCAAATGGACTTTCTGAGAGCCCGCGGCTGGGTTCTTTCTCGCGGACACCACAACGGGCTGCGTTGCTCGCACCACAACCTAACTCTGCTGCCAAACGTCGGCATTCGTGACGCTTTGGAACTGACGCGCGTCGAACCACTTCGCTACAGAAAGCAGGGACAATGAACCACTGCGAACGCTGCGGACACCCCCTCAGCTCTCACAACGCCGACGGCAAATGCCGGCATGCGGTCGACTACGGCAACGGTCTTTGTACGTGCGGCACGCATGACTTTGGCTATTTGCGCGCCGTCGTTTCGGTCCCCGAAATGGTGGCAGCCGCTCTGCACACCGCGCCCGGTCGCGACGCGGCCGGCTTCTTCTACTCCAAGCAACAGGCCAAGCTCGTGGCGCGCTACGCCGAAGCGTGGCTAGACCAGACGCAGCCGATCGGCAGCATCAACGCGATTGAGCTTTGCGAGGGCTGGGCCGACGCCGCTGCGGTCGATGAAAAACGTTGGTGGAGCATCAAGCGCGACGCAGACGGCAAAACGAGCGTCGTGCTCCGCGTGCGCGCTCCTCGGTCAGACGTGCCGCAGTACTTCGAGCACACCGGCGACACTCCGCGGGACTCCACCGCGAAAGCCATCATGAAGGCCGGTCAAGCGGGGTTTGGCTCATGATTCGCATCGTCGGCTATCTCGTGCCAGACGCATCGATGCCACATGCGAAAGCGTCGGCTTGGTTCGTCATCTGGGAAGCTCCGCCTCACCTCTCGGCATCTCGTGCGTTGAAACAAGCCGCGTCGCGCATGGCAACGTGGGAGCAACGGCTCAAGGTGGGCAGCTACAACGGGACCACCCGGGTAGCGCTGCAAGCCCAGCCGCACGCCATCACCGAGGGCCAAACGCAAGTTATCAACGCTTTCGAAATCGAAGCCGGTTGGGGTGGCAAATGAAGTGCCGCGCGTTGCTCATCTGCACGAGCGGCGGCGACGCCCCCAAGGGCGAGCTTCCCCGAGGCTCGCGTTGCCCACACGAAGCTACCGAGGTCATTCTTGGTCGCACTCATGGCGCGCGCGTTCCTGAACTTTGCTGGGTGCATTCTCGAGCACTCAGCAATCCGGAGCGACAGCGACGCCTGGAGTTCGCGCCGCTTAGCGCGTCCGACGCGGTGGAGCTTGGCTTGTCGGAAATCCTGGCACCACTCCGCGACGCGGCAATGCATCGCGTGATGACCCTCGAGCTTCCAGCGGCGGAGCAAACTGCTCCGGCAAACCACCGACGCGGAAAGCCGTAACCGGCTGCTCCTGCTTCACGAGCCCACACCGCGCAAGCATTCGCGCGGTGTGCAGCTCTGCCAGCTCTTCAACCTGGAGACGTTCCTCATGCTCACAGCAAAGCGCAATTTCGCGTTTGGCATCCTCACCCTTCACCGCGTGGATTGGAAGAACGGTGGGGCCGTGTATGAGATGGTAACGGCGCACAAGCGTCCCCGTTACCTCTGGATCGGTGATGCGGGGCGGAAGGAATTTTGTTCCGGCTCGCAGTCGACGAAATCGCTCGGGCGCCTGCGTGGGTGCTTGAGTAATTTTCGCCACCTCGCCCGCCGTCGAACCAGCAACACCAGCAAGCTTCGTGATGTATCCCGCAAGCGCTTCCTTCGATCGCCCACGCTCAGCCGTCGATTGCGGCCCCCAACCGGCGCCCACGACACACCGCCGCAGCTCATCCTGTACCAACACCTGCTCGCGATCGGAAAACCCTCGGCGCTCGCGCGCAGCCCGATCGTTCTCGAGGTATTCCGCCAGCTCTGGTGAGTGCAAAACGATGTTGAGGTGCGGCCAGCCCGTGCGATGCGCTTCAACGGTCGCCACCCACTTCGATTTAAACGGAGCCCAGCCCATGCGCTTGTGCAGGCGGCGGAGCCGCTTTAAAAATTTTTCGCTCAGCTTGCCGATGTCCTTGAAAGCTTCCGTCACGTTCTTCCAGCGCCCGCCGCTCCGCGAGTAGTAGCCCTCACGGTCCAGCGTGAGCACGAAGAACACGAAACCATCGCCGGTCAGCGGCTCGCACGCCGCTTTGATGCGCGCGAACGTGACGCTGGCTTCGTAGCGGGCACAATGCGGGCACCGCCAGCTGGAGCAATTGTAGGGGATGCGGAGCTTTTTCGCGGGGTCGCTGCGCTTCCAGGTGTAGAGCCACCACGAGCGCGCGCCCGCGCCGCCGTTGCAGTTTCTGACGTGCTTCGGGAGCACACCCGCGGCCGCTGCGGTGGCAACAGCTCGACGCGCAGCGCCGAGTCGTTCACCTGCACGACGCGCACTCTGCGCACCCCGCTCCGTACCATCGCCTCGTAGGCGAGCTGTTCCAGCGACTTGCGACGCATCTTCCTTCCCTTCCGCTTGAAGCGCCCTCTCGACAGCGCTCAAAAGGTTGTTGCGAGCCTGGAATGGCGTCGCTCGCTTGTCGCCGCGTGCGCGGCCCTCCGTTGTCGGGCTCCCCTCCCGTTGGTCGGCTCCCGCCCGCGGCGACTTATCCTTGTAGTGACAAGGCCCGCCTTGTCCGGCCGGAGTTCCAGTTTTCCGCGCCGGCGGGTCAGATTCTAATGACGCGCGACGAAATGGCTCCTGTGTCGCACTCGGCCCCGTGGCCGTTCTGCTCGCCCGGCGCTGCTCGGATTTCCGAGCGGCACCGGGCGGGAACGTCACGCCTCACGCCTCCACACGGGCTGCTGGGCCTCGCAAGTGAACTCGAGGCACCAAACCTCGTCGAGCACGACGCGAACGCCACCAGCTGCCGGGAACACGCCGCGCACCGTGGCAATGCATCCGGTGCGCGATTCGACGATGCGATCGCCCGGCTGAAGCGCTTCCGCCGGCACCAGGACGCCCGCTTTGCTCAACGGCTCGCCCTCCGCACGTCGGCCGGCAAACGCGCGTCAGGGCCCATCAGGTGCCACGAGCAGCGCGCCTCCGGCTGACCGTGGTGCATCACGCGCATGAAGCCACGGCGCCCACAGTAGACGCAAGGTTCCAGCTCGACAGGAACGGCCGGAACAGCTCGAACCGGCAAGGCTTCCTGCCCCCCCTCGCGGAGCCGGCCCCCCGAGGGGGCCTCTCGCACCGCGCGCGCCGAAGCGGCGCCAGAACCGGACGGACCCGGCTCCCCCTCGCCCGCAGGGCTCGGCGGCGAGACTGGAATTTTGGCGAAGTAGCGATCCGGAAAGGGGAAGCGAAGCGGCTCGGGCGGTCGCCTGGGCGGCGCCGGCAGCGGAAGCTCTGTTTGCCGGCCAACTGATCCACCATGGATCACGTTGCGTTTTTTTCTCGACGGTCGCGGCGTCTCGTGCCGCATGCGCTTTCTTGCGCCACCCGCAAAAGGCCACCTCTCGTCAAGAGAAAACTCGCGCGAACGCAAGCGCCACCAAGCCAAGCGCCAAAACTTCCTCACTCGGCACCGGGTAGCGCGTACTCGTAGGGGGACCATTTTTCAGAGCGGCGGCGACGCCGTTGCAGGCGGCCGCTCCGGTGCATTCGAAGCAAGGTTGTCGGCACAATGCCGAGCTCCGCCTTAGTCTGCCAGGGCCGCAAGGCGAGCGCGGCAACCACCTCGCGAACGCGCTCGCCTTGGTCTGCTCGAGACAGCTCGACGCCTTCGAGTGTCCGGTAATGGATCAAGGCTCGAAGTCCTCAGGACCAGCCCAACAGTCAGCGTCAAACTCGCCCTCCGAAGCGTGCGGGCCGGGCTCCCCTGGCAACTTCGCGAGTGCATCAGGGGGCCCGGCTCGCTCTGCGGTCTTCGGTGTCACCGGAGGCCGCCCGGTTCGTACGGCTGGTGAGGCCGCACGCTTCGAAGGGGGAGTTTGACGGGGTGGGGTAGGTGTGCTGTTCTTGGGGTGCATTCGGGTTCGTCCTCGGGTGTTGGTGCTCCTCGCCAGGCTCACCGCGAAAGCCGCCTCTAACCGGGCGGCTTTCGTCTATTTGGGAGTTCGCGCCGCCGAGCCGCACAACTGACGGACCTTGGTCCGCACGGCTTCGACGGACGCGGAGCGAGCGTCATTCAATTTCTGCATTGTCACCTGGGTTGTTTCCTCCTCGTCGTCGTAGTCGGCTAGCGACGCGGCGGCGGGGGGGCCAAGCTCTGCAACTTGTCGAGCGCTTCGTTCGTCTGCTGCGCAATCTCGAGCAGCGCCTTCGTGTTCTCCTTTGCGTCCGTCAGCCGTGCCGCGTGCTCGCGTTCCAGCTGACTCAGCAGCTTTTGCGTCTCGCGTTCCTTGTACAGAAGCGCCGCCGCTAGCCCCACGCACATCACGCCCCAGATTCCGCCCTGCTCCACGAGAAACTTTGCCAGATCCATCGGTCATCACGCGCCCTTTCAGAACGGCACGGCCGCCAACTCAGCAGCGATTTCCGCCTTCGTTTTTCGCATGCGTGACTTTTTCGTCATGGCGTTGTGCTCGCGGATGAGGCGCGCGATCTCGCGATCAGCGTCAGCCTGTTGTAAGGCTACCACTTCTCCGGGATTTTCCTCGGCCCATTCTAGGAAGCGCTCGGCTCGCTGGTGCGCGTTCCCACGGAAGCGGGCGCGATGCGCGCGCCAAACCGCCTCTAACTCTGCAGGAATGTCGCGCAAAACCGCCTCGTCGCTTTCTTGCCTGGCCTCCGTAGCGGTGCGGCGTTTCACCTCGCCGGCCTGCAACCGTTGCGTCTTTTGCAAGCGGCGCTCCGCAAGAATTGCGCTCTTGACGGCTGCCACCGAGCGCGCTCCCGAGCTGCGGGCAACGGCCTTCCGCGCGCGGCACGCGGCGCGCTCTGCCTTGCGCGCTGTTGCAGCCTCGAGCTTCAACGCTTCGCGCTTCGCTTTCAGCTTTGCTTTCAACAACTGACGACCGGTGCGGCACATGGCTCGCGCTTCGCGCACAAGCCGCTTGCGTCGCTCTTTAGCGGCGCCCAGCTCGAGACGCAGACGCGCAAGCTCAGCCTTCTCTCGAGCGCGAATGGCTTCGCGTGCAGCTCGGCGACGGTCGTAGCGTTGAATCATGCATCGGCTCCCTTGCGTTCGAACAGCGACACGCCCTTGTGCCATCCCCACGGCTTCACCGGTCCACCGGGCTCGTGAAAGTGAGCTTCGATGACAGCCACGATGTCGCGCCCGTCAGTCGGCAGCTTGGTGATCGTGCCGAGCGGCGCGGCGAGCAACGGCCGCAGCTTCGGCATGATGCTCGCGGGCACATCTGACCCCTTCATGCGCGAATAACCAGGCGGAGTCACCGGCTTGAAATTCTCGAAGTCGGCGGCATTTTCGGTGTTCGAGGCGCCCGAACTCGGGACGGCGCCGCCTTGCGCCGGAACCAGCGTCACAGTGCCGGCTGGCTTACGGTCGCGCTCGTGGAGGTAGACCACGCCGACTCCCACGAGCCACGGAAGCCAGTCGCCGAGCTTCACGCGGTGGCCTCTTCGAGCTTTTCGACTCGACGCACCACCTCTGACTCCCAATCGCTGCGCGCGTCGAAACGCGCCGCCACCGTCTCGAGCCGGCGAGCAATGGCCTCGAGACGTTCGAGCATTGTTCGGAATGCCTGCTGCTCAGCGCCGAGCCCGGCGATTCGCTCCCACAGTTGCAGGTTGCTTACCTCGAGACCGGGCGGAACCTGGCCACCAAAACACAGCGGCCGCGACGCCTGCGGCGAGGAGGAGGCCGACGCCGCTAGAGCTTGATCCGCCAGCTCTTGCGGCGTCGCTTGGGCTAAAGGGTCGACCTCCAACGGAGGCACCCCCGAGGCTCGCGCAATTTCCGACTCGAGCACGGCGCGCACGTCACCAACGGTCAGAACGCCGTCCTTGTCGCGGTCCAGAACGGCGTTCTGGTCGTAAACCTTCGAGCCTTTGGCGGCGATCGGAACGACGTCAGGCATGCCAATAAACGCCGGCATGAACACGGCCAAATAGTAGTCACCGATTCGCGAGCCCGGGGTGAGCTTCGGCGTCCGGCGAAAATAAAGCTCGACGAATTTCAGTTGCTCGGTCGCGTTCATGGTCAGCAGCTCGGCCGTCGTCGTGCCGAGCGCCTTGGCCGTGTTGGGCATGAACTGCAAAATTCCCGTTGCTCCGCCGTTCGGGTTGACGGCTTGCGGATTGAAGCCGCTCTCCAGCGCCATCACTCCGGCAATGGCGTCCGGGCGCAACCCGAGCCTGTTGGCCATGCGAATCAGTTCAGCGCGAAAGCCAGGCGTCGTTCGCTCAATTCCTCGCACGCGCAGCAGCTGGGCCATGACTACTCACAATCTGCGGCGCGTAGCACCGCGGAAAAGCACTGCATAAAAAACGCGTTCATCTGAGAATCAGCGACGACTGCGGTTGCCATTGCCCGACCGAGCAGCGATTGCGCGTCGTCAGAAAGGCGCGGTTTTCGCTCGTCCAACTGAAGAGCTTTTTCGATGGCAAGACACGCATCAACCGTTTTCAGATCGGCCGCTTCCTTCCAAAACGGCAGAGTGAGCACGCCCTTGCGAATCATCGCAGCTGCGCTCCACTCTTCCTTGCCGATGGTGACGTTTTGCGGGAACTCGATTTGCTTCATTTGTGCGTCGTCCTCGTTATGCGGCAGCGAGAATGCTTCCAAGGGCGAGCGCTCCCGCTTGGTTGTAGTGAATTGCGTCGACATTAAAGAAACCAGCGCTGGCTAAAGCAGCGGTGCTTGGCGCCGCGCCGTTCACGTCGGCACCTGCCCAAGCGACCGCAGCGGCCTGCACCGCGGCGCCAAAGGGATAGCCGCTAAATGAGTTGACTTGTGGCCAAACAAAACGCGTGCCTGCGTTGCAGCCAGGGACCAAAGCCCTAAGGTTCGCAACCCAAGTGGTCACGTTTGCCTGCACCGTGCTTGAGCCCCCGGCGCTCTGTGCATCGGACTCGCCACCCACCAGCAGATAGCGATCCATCGTCGGGTTGCCACCCATCAAGCACTTCATCTCTTGAATGACGCGGCACTGCAGATCGAAAAGCCCGACGCTGTAGAGCCCATCGTACGTGGGGGCCTTGAAGCTGTTAGCGCCCGTCGCGCCTTGGCCCATCAAGCACACATGCACGTCCACGCCCGTTGCGGTGCGACGATCCTGAGCGAACTGATACCAGGGCCCGAGATCTCCCTGCTGGGGACCAATGGCCACCGTCCGCGTCATGTCGGCGATCCAGTTGTTCGTGGAGATGGCCAAGAAGCGGATCAGCGGAAGCGCGGTGAGGGCGCTGACAGCGAGCCCTTGCGCGTTGCTTTGCCACGAGATCGGGTTGAGCTTCCACGCCGTCGTTGAGTCGCCGTAGTACTGATCCGCGTCGTAGAGCCCGAGCGCTTGCCATGCGGTCTTTTGGATCTGCGCGTCTGTCACCGCCTGCGTTCCGATGGCTACAGCGAGAAGCTTGTAACTGCCGAAGTTGGTCGGAGTCGTGGTGCCGTTGTAATTGAAGCCGAGAGCAAGGCGCGTTGGATTGCCCGACGACGCCGCCGCGTTGGCTGATGACTGCTGCACGCTTTGCCAAAGCGTATCGCGCGCAAGACCGATCGCGCTTGCCGCGGTGCCTGGGTCCTGGACGCAAACGAAGTGACCGGGGCCCGCGTCGTCGCGCAGATCGCTAGCCGTGCCAAACGTCGAAATCGTGGCACCGCGGAGCACCTTGAAAGCACCGGGCGGAGTCGAGAAGAGTTGCCACTTGTTCGTGCCGGCCGCCGTGGCGCTGGCGCAAATCAGCGTCTGCGTTCCGCCCGCCGCAGTGTGCATGTACACCAGCAGCACGGTGCGCCGGTTGGTACCGGTGAACGCGGCCGGGCAAGCCATGTCAAACCCCTGCGTGCCGTTGAAGAGCAAACAGCCCTTGCCCTGGTTACCTGGCCAGCCGTTGCCACCGGTTGCGGTCTGGTACGTCGGCGTCGGCGTCGTGGGCGACGAGCCCGCCACCGCCCACGTCCCGGAGCCAGAGCGAGGGACCCAGCTCGTCACCGAGGCGCCATCGCTGTAGAGCATGGCCAGATCGTCGGCATGCCAATAACCGACGTCCCAAAGCGAAGCGAGCGGCGTACCGCTGACCGTCACGTTGCGCGACACCTGCGCATAGCTCGTGCCGCGGTAGGTGCGCACCACCAGCGTTTGCGCACCGGCGCGCAGCTGCCCCGGCGACCAATTAAACGTCGCGGAGCCTGCCACCGGAGTCACGCTGCCGAGCAGCTCACCCGTCGCGAGAAGCACATCAACGCGCGTACAACTGACATCGCACGTCACGGTGATTGGTTGCGTCTGCGCCACCTCGAGCGTTGCGCCGGCGGCCGGCGCCGTGAATGCCGGCGCGACAATGGGGTTTGGCGTCGTCTGCTGTGCAATCAGAAGGGCTGCCATGTCGTCACCGCACGCGACGAGCAGCGACACGCACGCCAGCAAAAACGCGCGACGCTTCAAGCACTGAGACCCAGCCCTCGCACAACGTTGGTGCGCAGCGCTGCCAGCCAAGCAACCATGGTGGCGCTGTTGTTGTTAACCTTCACGGGGTCGGCTGCGCCAGCAGTAGTGACGTCAACAATTGTGCGCGTGCCACTCGGCGTGCCGGTAGAGGAATCGACGAAAGCACCCAGATCGGCAGGCTGCGCGATGGGCGCCACGTTGAAAAACGCTAAACCCGTAGCGTTTGCGCGCACCCTCTTGGTCGCGCCCGCAGAAAGACTCACTTCGCCGGCAGCTGTTGGCCCTGTGCCTGATGCCAGGTTGAGAGCACCACCGGTGCCCGTCGTCGATGCCTGCGCGGCCATCGTCATCAGCTGGCCGGTTGCGTTCGCCGTCGCCTGCTGGTCCCACGTCGGATTCGCAACGGAATTGTCGAAACCAATTTCGGGCATGAAACCGATCAAGGCGCCCGAGCTTTGGACGAGCCGACCAGTTCCGTTGATGTTTAGGGTAATCGTCGAGGTGGCCTGAATGCGCGTTGCAGTCGCGCC
>Ga0070682_100000640_pt1 | contig 21268 bp, 15 predicted proteins | sample KBSC63LmetaG_FD_64668 | JGI IMG/M metagenome (GOLD analysis project Ga0070682, IMG submission 64668) | Corn rhizosphere microbial communities from Kellogg Biological Station, Michigan, USA - KBS C6-3L metaG | ecosystem: Host-associated > Plants > Roots > Rhizosphere | place: USA: Michigan...
GCTACTCGATCCGCCGCGACGAGAGCTCCGGGGGCGTGCACGACAACGTCGCCGCTCCTGCCGCCCCTCCGGCGGCTGCCGGCCAAGCGTCGGGGGCCACACTGAGCGGCGGTTTGGCCAGCGAGCCAAGACCGTAGGCGTTCTCGAATCGCGGGCGGGCGTTCGGCGCCAACCTGCTAAGATCGCGGAATGTTACGGGCCCTCGAGCGCCTCGGTCGCGTGGTCGTCGTCCTGGCGGTGTTCGGTGTGGCCTCGTACTTCGCGCTGCGCTTCGACTCCGGTGGTCTTTGGCGCGGGTTCGCCGCGGCGCACGTCGCTGCCGCTCCGGGGCGTCCGAACGCTCCGTACGATCTCACGCAGCTCGTCGCCGTGAGCGAGACGCTCGAGACGATCCGCAAGCGCTACGTCGACCCGGCGCGCGTCAAGCCGCGCCAGATGTTCCTGAGCGCCCTGAATCAGATCCAGAAGGAAGTCGCGCAGGTCATCGTTCGCTACGACGACAAGGCGCAGAAGGTGTGGGTCCAGGTCGACTCGGACTCGAAGGACTTCCGCGTCGACAACGTGCAGGGTCATTGGGACGTCGCCGCGCGCCTGCGCGAGGTGTTCAGCTTCCTGCAGACGCATCTCAAGGACTCGGGCGTCGACCTGCACGAGGTCGAGTACGCGGCGTGCAACGGCATGCTGCGCACGCTCGACCCGCACAGCGTGTTCCTGAGCCCCGACGCGTACCGCGAGATGAACCTCTCGACCTCGGGGCACTTCGGCGGCCTCGGCATCGTGATCTCGATCCGGGATCAGATGCTGACCGTGATGAAGCCGATGCCGGGAACGCCGGCCGGTCGCGCCGGCGTGCGGCGGCTCGACCGCATCATGAAGATCAACAACGAGTCGTCGCTGAACATGCCGCTCGACGACGCGGTGCAGCGCTTGCGCGGCAAGCCCGGGTCGAAAGTCACGGTCTGGATCCAGCGCGATGGCGCCGAAGGCTGGCAGGGCGCGCGGCCGTTCGAGCTCGTGCGCGAAGAGATCCAGGTCAAATCGGTCGAGGCGCGCCAGCTTTCGCCCGGCATCGGCTACGTCCGCATCAAGCAGTTCCAGTCGAGCACCTCCGACGAGCTCGAGCAGGCGCTCGCCGACTTCCACAAGAAGGACAAGCTCAAGGGCCTCGTGCTCGATCTCCGGAGCAACCCGGGCGGGCTCCTCGAGCAGGCCGCGCAGGTCGCCGATCGCTTCCTCGACGAGGGCGTGATCGTAGCGACGGTCGGCAACTCCGAAGGCCGCGACGAGAAGCGCGCCGTGCGCGCCGGAACCGAGCCGCCCTATCCGATGATCGTGCTCGTCAACGGCATGAGCGCGAGCGCGAGCGAGATCGTCGCGGGCGCGCTCAAGAACCTCGACCGCGCCGTGATAGTCGGGCAGACGACGTTCGGCAAGGGCAGCGTTCAGCTCGTGTTCCCGCGCGTCACGCCGGAGAACGCCGCGCTCAAGCTCACGATCGCGCAGTACCTCACGCCCGGGGATTTCTCGATCCAGGGCGTCGGCGTCGCTCCCGACGTCGAGCTCGATCCGATGACGGCCGACACGGTCGAGATGGACCTGTTCCGCTCCGATCGCGCGCTCCGCGAGCGCGACCTCACGAAGAGCCTGAACGGCGGCGGGCACCGCAGCTCCGATCGACCGTCCTTCACGTTGCGCTACGACCTGCCGGAGAAGACGCGCGCCGCCATCCGCGACCGCGGCGACGATCTCGACGACGACTTCGAGATGGATTTCCCGATCAAGGTCGGTCAGGGGCTCGTGAGCAAGCTCTCGCCCGGCCGCCGCACCGATCAGGTGCGGGGCGCCAAGGCGTACCTCGACAAGCTGCAGGAGACGGAGATCGAGGCGCTCTCGAGCGACCTCGGCAAGCTCGGCATCGACTGGTCGGCGCCGCCCAAGGACTCGGTCGGCCCGACCGCGGCTGACTACGACGTGAAGGTCTCGACCGATCGCGCGAACGACTCGATCACGGCCGGCGACGCCATGACGCTCACCGTAGCCGTCAAAAACAAGGGCAAGACCGCGATCCACCAGCTCCGCGCCGTCACCAAGAGCGACGGCCCCTACTGGGACGAGAAGGAGCTCGCGTTCGGGCGCATCGGTCCCGGGGAGACGCGCACGGCCAACGTTCCGCTCGGCTTCTGCGAGCTCGACGGTAAGAAGCCGGGCTCGACCAAGCCCGTGCCGGAGGACGCCAAGCGCGTCTGCAAGATCCCGAAGGATGCCACCACGCGCCAGGACATCGTGCGCATCCAGTTCTCGGCCGAGGGCGCCGAGCCGCCGCGTGACGCCGAGTTCCGCCCCACGATCACCGAGCTGCCGCGTCCGATCTTCGCCTACAACTACCAGGTCGTCGACAATCGCCCCGGCGACGGCGACGGCCAGATCGCGCTCGGCGAAGGCGTCACGATCTACCTGAACCTGAAGAACGTGGGTAAGGGGACCTCGTACGAGACGCAGGCGAACCTGCGCAACGTCACGGGCGACGGGCTCTTGCTCCACGCGGGTCGCTTCGACGTGTCGAACATCAAACCGGGCGAGTCGCGCAGCGTCGCCTTCACGTTCGACGTGCTCGATTCCCTCGTCGAGCCGAGCGCGAACATCGAGCTTAGCGTCACCGATCGCGATCTGCGCGTCGGCGCGAGCGAGAAGCCGAAGCTGCCGGTCGTGAAGACGCCGCTCGCGATCAAGCCCGCCACCGGGTTCGTCGGCGTTCCTGCCGTGACCGGCGTGCGTGGGCAGCCGCTTTTCCCGGCGCCCGTCGTCGGCCAGCTGCCGAAGGGCGCCACGCTCGAGCGCAGCGGCACGTTCGCGGACTTCACGAAGGTGCAGCTCGGCGACTCGCGCTTCGGGTTCGTGGAGACGCGGGCGCTGAAGGACGGCGCGACCGGCCCCGCCAAGCCGCAGCTCGAGCCCGTGCTGAGCCATTCGCCGCCCCTGCTCGAGGTGGCCCCGGCGAGCCTCTCGACGCGCGAGCCCCGCATCCACGTCGCCGGTCACGCGACGGACAGCGACCGCGTGAAGGACGTCTTCGTCTTCGTCGGTCCGCGCAAGGTATTTTACCAATCGAACGGCAAGGCCGTGGATCCGAAGCGCCTCGATTTCGCGTTCGACGCGGATCTGCAGCCGGGCGTGAACGTGATCACCGTCGTCGCGCGCGAGAGCGAAGACACGGTCGAGCGGCGCACCATGATCGTGCGGCGCGACGGCCCGCACGGTGAGGCCATGCCGACGCCCAAGGCCGAAACGCTCGGCGAAGACTGGGATCTCGGCGCCGGCGGCGACTGATCGCGAGTCCGGCGGCATTCATCGCGCCGCTCCGCCGTCCTCAACTTCGTGAGCCGGCGTGGATGCACCCGCGTCCGTGCTCTCCAGATCTTTGCAGCAGCGAAAGCCGAGATGGTAGTTCCGGTGGCTGTTCGCATCGTCGATGCGCGTGACGTGCCAATCGGGGGCGCGCCAGCGGCAATCGTCTTCGTGCGCTTCGCCTTGCAGGAAGATGAACCAGCTGCCCTTCATCTCCGTCTCTCCGGAGCCGCCGCGGCTGCCGAGCTCTTCGGGCTTGCGCGGGAAGTTCATGTGCTCGGCGGCGTTTCCGTTGAGGTCGTACACGCCGAGCGGACTCACGCAGTCGGGGAAGGAGCCCGCGGGGTAGTCGTTCGAGCCGCAGCCCCCCCAGGTCGGAACCAGGCATTTCGGCCCTTTTTTCGAGCCGGTGGCGCAGAGGGCGTGGTTCTTCTCCTTGCCGTACGACCAGACGATCTCGCGGTGCTGGTTGTGCAGGTACTGCATCATGATGCGCCGCTCGCCCCACGCGTACTCGCTGTCGGGGCTCTTGACCGCGCCGGCGCAGGCGCCTTCCCACTCGTGCGCGTCGCACAGACGCTTGCCGAGCGCGTGGCACAGACCCTGCGCTTCGTTCGCGCGCACCCACACGACCGGGTATTCGCACTCGATGTTCGGAAACTCGAATTGGTCGATGCACTGCTTGGCGGTCGCCGCGCTCTCCCCCGCCGAAGGATCGTAGAGCGGCACCATGTTGGGCGCCCCGCAGCGCAAGTCCGCCGGCGCGACGCGCGAGGCGTGGGCGCGACGCTCGAGGCACTCGGCGCGCGTCAGAGGATGCGTCGTCGGCTTCGGATTGCCCTGGCCGATCCAATCGGAGCCATGGAAGATGGCGCGCACGGCGTTCATCGCGGCCGGCCCGAGCCCGAGCGCGTGCTGCATGTTGGTGAGCAGGGCCTCGTTGCGCTCGGCGAGCGTTCCGCCGTCGAGCTCGACGTACGGCGGCGGGGCGGCTTCTGCGCTCGGTTGCGGCGCTGCGACCGCGGCGTCCTCGGGTGCCTCGGCGTGGGGTGCCGCCGCGCCGTCCGCTCGAGCCGACGCCGCAGCCGCGCCCGCGCTCGGCGCTCGGTGCGAGCGCGGCGCGAGGGCGATGGCACCGCCCACCACTCCGGCCACCACGAGCACGACCGCCGCGCCGCGTCCGCGCTTTAGGTACGGTGACGCTCGGCCGGGCTCCGACACCGTTGGCATCGTACCCGGCTCTGACCCCGGCTGAAAGTCGCCGCTGTCCCTTGGTCCGCAGGTACCCGAGGTCGTAGGCTCCGCACACACGCCATGGTCCGTCTCCACGTCAACATCGATCACGTCGCCACCGTGCGCAACGCGCGCGGCACCCTCTACCCGGATCCGGTGCTCGCCGCCGGGCTCTGCGAGCTCGCCGGCGCCGACGGAATCACCGCGCACCTGCGCGAGGATCGGCGTCACATGCGCGACACGGACATCGAGCGCCTGCGCGCCACGCTCGTGACGACGCTGAACCTCGAGATGGCGGCGACGGACGAGATGATTGCGATCGCCGAGCGGGTTCGTCCCGACGTGATCACGCTCGTGCCCGAGCGCCGCGCGGAGCTCACGACGGAAGGCGGGCTCGACGTGCTCGCCACGCGCGCACAAGTCGAGAAGACGGCCAAGAGCGCGAGCGCGCTCGGCATCAAGCTGAGCTTGTTCATCACCGCGGATCCGGCGCAGATCGAAGCCAGTCGTGATCTCGGTGCGCGGCAGGTCGAGTTTCATACCGGCGAGTACGCTCACGCGCGCGGTGCGGCCCGCGCCGAAGCCCTGACGCGCCTCGCGCGCGGAGCCCGTCACGCGCAGAAGCTCGGCCTCGAGGTGGCGGCGGGGCACGGCCTCACGCGCGAGAACGTCGCGGCGGTGACGGCGATTCCGGAGATCGAGGAGCTCAACATCGGTCACGCCATCATCGGCGACGCCGTGCTCGTGGGGCTCGATCGGGCCGTCCGTGACATGCGCGCGGCGATCGACCGCGGCGTGTCCGCCCGCACGACGGGGGCCGCGCGGTGACCCCCGTCCTGTCGCGCGCCGAGGTGCGTGAGCTCGACCGCCGCGCGGAGAGCGAGGCGCACATCCCGACGCTCGCGCTGATGGAGCGAGCGGGCAGCGGCGCGACGGCGCTCATCCTCGAGCATTTCCCGCAGGCTCGGCGCGTGGTCGTCGTCTGCGGCGTGGGCAACAACGGCGGCGACGGGTTCGTGGTGGCGCGCCTGCTCTGTGAGAAAGGCTGCTCCCCGAGCGTCTTTCTGGTGGGCGATCCGGCAAAGCTCCGCGGTGATGCGCTCCACAACAGCCGTCTATGGACCGACGCGGGCCCCTCCCTCACGCTCGTCGACGCCGACTCGCTGTCGGAGCTCCGCGCGGCGCTCGGCGACACCGAGCTCATCGTCGACGCGCTGTTCGGTACCGGTCTCGATCGCGACGTCGACGGCTTACCGCGTGCCGCGATCGAGCTCATGAATAGCGCGGCGGCGCCGAAGGTCGCGCTCGATCTGCCGTCGGGCATCGACGCCGACACCGGCGCTCCGCTCGGCGTCGCGGTGCGAGCGCTCGTCACGGCGACCTTTGCCGCGAAGAAGCGCGGCTTGCTCACCCCCTCCGGCGCCGCGCACGCCGGCGCCGTCCACGTCGTGTCGCTCGACATCCCGGACGAGATCGCAGAGCGCGTCGGCTACGGCGCGGCCGAGCTCGAGGCGCGCGACGTGATCGAAACCGTCCCGCGGCGTGGCCCGTCGTCCCACAAGGGCGAGTCGGGGCGCATCCTCATCCTCGCGGGATCGCACGGCAAAATCGGCGCCGGCTTGCTCGTCGCCGAGGGTGCGCTGCGAGCCGGCGGCGGCCTCGTCACGCTCGCCGGCGAGCCGACGACGGCCGCCGTCTACGAGTCGCGCGTGCTCGAGGCCATGACGGCGCGCATCGATCCTGCCGATCCCGAGGGGTCGCTCGCGCCCTACCTCGAGCGTGCGGACGCGGTCGCGCTCGGTCCGGGCTTCGGGCTCGACGCATTCGCGCGGCGGATCGTGGATCACGTGGCGCTCGGCTGGGCGGGCCCCGTCGTGCTCGACGCGGACGCGCTCACCTGCTTCGAGGGGCGCGCCGAGGCACTCGCGGCGGCGCGCGGACCACGCGTGCTCACGCCGCACGCGGGCGAGATGGCTCGCCTCGTGGGGGGCAGCGCGGCGTCGGTCCAGGCCGATCGCTTCGGCGCCGTGAGCCGCGCGGTGGCGCTCACTCGGCAAACGGTGTTGCTCAAAGGTGCGTGGACACTCGTCGCCGCTCCGGACGCGCCCGTCGCCGTCAACCCGACGGGCCACGCCGTGCTCGCGACCGGCGGCACGGGCGACGTGCTTTCGGGAGTGATCGCGGCGCTGTTGGTGTTCGCGCCACCGTTCCGGGCCGCGTGCGCGGGTGCGTTCGTCCACGGGCGCGCCGCAGCCGAGCTTGCCCGCGAGCGCGGCGTCGACCGCGGCCTCTTGGCGCACGAGATCGCGGCGGCGATCCCGGCTGCACTCGCGCATACGCTCGCCGCCACGCCCGACTGAGCGCGCACGTCGCCTCGCCCGCACTGGCGTTCGGGCGCTCGTTCTGACAAGCTCGCGAGTCCGTGGTGTTTGGTGGCGGACTTGCGCTGGATGTCGTCGCCGTCCTCGCGTCGACCGTCGCACCGAGCGACGCCACCGGCATTCGTATCGAGCTCGACGCGCCACCGGACTGCGCGACCGCCGAAGCCTTCTACGAGAGCGTACGCCGGCGTACCGAGCGCGTGAGGCCCGTCATCGAAGGCGAGCCGGGCGTCCGCGTCGTCGTGCGGCTCACGCGCGTAGGAACGCGAGCGCATGGCGAGCTGCGCGTGATCGGCGAGCACGGCGAAAGCGATACCCGCCGCGTCGACGGCAATACGTGCACGGAAGTCGTCGACGCCCTTTCGCTCACCGTCGCGCTCGCGGTCGACCCCACCGTGCATCTTGCCCCGCCGGAATCGGCACCGCCCGTCGTCGTCGAGTCGACGCCTCCGCCCTTACCGCCGCCCGAGGAGCCGCCGCCTCCACCGCCGCCCGAACGAAACCTTGAGACACGTTTCGGCGCCGCCGTCGTCGCGATGGGTCAGGTCACTCCGTACGTAAGCTTCGGGGGTGAGCTTTCGCTCCGTTTCGTCATGCCCTGGGAAACCGCTTCGTCTTTCGGGATGGCGATCATTCACATCCAAAACGATCTTTTTTCGCCCGCCGACAACGCTTCGGTGCGCTCGACTCTGTTTCAACTCGCCGCATGCCCCGCGCGCTTCGGCAGTCCGAGCGCGCTCACGCTCGAGCCTTGCCTTCAGGGGCTCGGCGGCTGGCTCGGCGTCGCAGGTCGCGACGTCGCGCACTCCGACTCCGTCACCCGCTCGTATTTTTCGCTCGGCGGCTCGCTGGTCGGCGGCGCTGCGTTCGGCAAGGGTTGGTCGGCCGAGCTCTCGGTCGGCTTCGCCGTGCCGATGGTGCGTCGGCGCTTCATCGTGCTCGAGCCGCGCCGGCAAGTGGCGGAAACCCCCAGTATCTCGGCGATTGGGGGGCTCGGCCTGACCTACTCCTTCTAGTCGTGGCAGAATGGAGGCGTCGCTTCCCCCGAGATCTCCCGGGTTCCGACGGCCCCATGATCAAGACCCAGCCTAGTGGGAATAGTGCGAGTAGGACTGAAACGTCCGAGTCCAGCGCCCCCATGTCTGAGCTTGTCATGAGCGGCGTTGCGGTCGCGCAAGTGGTGCCTTCCGAGGGGCGCTCACCTCTCGAGTCGGAGATCAAATCCACCGTGAGAGCGACCGATCGCGAAGCCCGGCTTCGCTGGATGGTCGACGAGTACATCGACTTCGTAGCGCGCGTGCTCAGAAATGCTGGAACCCCTGCCGCTGAAGTCGACGATGACGTGCAACGAACGTTCATTGCAGCGGCCCGTCGACTCGACGACGTGCGGCCGGGCGCCGAGCGCAGCTTCCTACTCCAAACGGCACTCTACGTCGCGGCGCATGCGAGGCGCACCGTCGCACGCCGGCGTGAGGTCGCGGCCGAGGAAGCTCCCGAGCAAATCGATCCGGCCCTCACGCCGGAACAGCTCACCGATCAAAAGCGTGCCCGACATCTGCTCGACCGGGTACTGTCCGAGATGGACGGCGATTTGCGCACTGTTTTCGCCCTTTACGAGTTCGAAGAATTGAGTATGGCCGAGATCGCTGACGCCCTTGCTATCCCTCGGGGAACGGTCGCCTCCCGCCTGCGGCGGGCCCGCAGCGATTTCCGCGACCGCGTTCGTGCGCTCGGCACGACGAAGAAGGGCGACCTTTCGCCATGAACGACCCGCGCCGCCTGCGTGACGAAGCCGACAGCACGGTCGAGCTGCTCCTGCTCGAAGCGGGCGTCAGCTACCGGAGCTCGGACAATGCGCGCGCGAAGACGCTTGCCGCACTCGGGCTCGCCGGCTCAGCGGCCGTCTCGGCGGGCGCGCTCAGCGTGGCCACGTCGTCACTGCTGTCCAAGGCGGGCTGGACGAAGGCGCTCTTCGTCGCCGGCCTGGGTGCGACCGTGGCGGCGCCCGCCGGTTACGTCGCGTGGCGACACGCGCACCCGCAGGCGATTGCAGTGCCCGTTCCCGCGGTCGCTCCCGTTCGTCCCACCGCTCACCCCGTTGTGGCCGAGCTGGAACCGGTTCACCCCGTGGAAAATAGCACCCCCCCGCCGGCGGCCCCCGCGCCCAAGGCGGAGGCCCGCACGACGGCGGCGAGCGCGCTGGCCGCCGAGCTCGGAGCACTCGACGCTGCGCGCACACGCTTGTCGAGCGGCGACGCGAGCGGCGCGCTTGCCAAGCTCGACGACTACGCGCGCGCGTATCCGCGCGGCCACCTGGTGCTCGAGGCCGAGGTGCTTCGGATCGACGCTCTGTCGAAGGCCGGGCAGAAGGCGCAAGCGTCGCGACGCGCGGAAGCGTTCCTCCGCCGGCATCCGAACAGCGTGCTCGCGACGCGCGTTCGCGGCTACGTCGACTGAGCCGGGCGCGGGCCCGTTCCGCACCCTGCTGCTAGGTTAGGACCATGTCCGCGGTTCGCGCCTCCCGTTTCGGCTCCTGGGGGCGGCTGATCGTCGTGTGCCTCCTCGCCGCGTGCGACGTGACGACGGACACGATCGGGCACGACAACGCCGCGGCGACGGCGAGCGCCATGCCCTCGTCCATGCCGACGAGCATGCCCTCGTCCATGCCGACGAGCACGCCTTCGTCCATGCCGACGACAACGCCGACGAGCGTGCCGACGGACATGCCACCCGACATGCCGCCGCCCGAAAAGCCCTCGTTGACGGCGCTCACCGGCCCGCAGGAATACCCGAACCCGTTTCACGACGTGCTCGGCAAGACCTACGACGAGATCGACAAGCACGTGAAGGACGCCTTCGAGCAGCTCTTCCACGGCAAGGACGACGAGACCATCTACTACCCGCTCGGCGACGACGCGGCGACGATCCGCGACATCTATCACAGCGGGGAATCTCGCAGCGAAGGCTTCGGTCTCGCGATGCTGATCGCCGTCGAGCTCGGCAAGCAAGACGAGTTCGACCGGCTCTGGACGCAGGCGAAGAAGCCGTATCGCATGGGCGAGAAGAACACCGGGCTTCGCTACGACTCCGGTCCGAACGAAGGCTACTTCACGTCGAACTGCGACACCCCCGAGGGTAGCGCGTCCTGCATCGATCCTTACGGGATGGAGCAGTTCGCGATGGCGCTCGTGTTCGCGCACGATCTCTGGGGCGACTCCGGGCGCATCGACTACGAAGCCGACGCGCTCGACCTCCTGAACGTCATGAAGAACAAGGAGGAGCTGAACGGCGGTGTGGTCGAAGGCGTCCTCGGTTTCTTCGACGCCGAGACCCACCTCACGTTCGACGAGCCGAAGCTCGAGGTCGCCGTGCAGACGCGACCCTCCGTCCTCATGCCCGCGTACTACGCGCTCTGGGCCGAGGCGACGGGCGACGATTTTTGGCTCCAGGGGGCGGACGCCTCGCGCGATTTCTTCCCCGCGGTCGCCGACACCAAGACGGGCCTGATGCCCCTGCGCGCCTACTTCGACGGCAGACCGGTGCCCGACAGCGACACCTTTACCCCAGAGACTTATCGGGTGTTCTTGAACATCGTGCTCGACGAGATTTGGCTGCACGGCAATCCGTCCGGAGTACCCGCCTGCAACAAGATCCTGAGCTTCTTCAGCGACGTCGGCATCGACAAGTACGTTGGCAATTACTCGTTGGACGGTAAACCGCTCTCGACGGGTCGTGAGTACGCGCTCGTGGTGGCGAACGGCGTGGCGGCTGCCATCTCGAAGAACGCCGATCGCAAAGACTACATTCAAGCCGTTTGGGACCAGGATTTGCCCACCGGCAACAACCGTTACTACACGGGCATCCTGCAACTTTTCGCTCTTTTGGTGCTGAGCGGAAAGATGCAGGTCCTCTGAATTTCTGCGCTATTTGTCCCGGCTAAACACCCTTGGGGGTGTGATCCGTTGCATGGGCGCGGGGCATTGATCATAAGCAGCTGTGTCGCTCGCCATTTTTGCGCACGATGCATCTTTTCTGGCCCAAAATGTTTGCGCCGATCGTCTTCTCCGATCAGGACGTCGTTACGGACATCCCGCGTATCGCACCTGCGACCACCTTGTCGGTGCGACACCTATCGGTCGACTGCCCCACTAACGGCCGAAGGAAATCGGTTCCACAATCACTCGAGGAGTTGCCGTTCGGTAGCTCCGTCCCTACGTCACCTCGGGAGGCTTCGTGAGAGAGCTCGGTACACGCATCGGTTCGACTGGGCGCTTCTTGTGCGGCGTTGCGCCGCTCGTGGTGGCGACGTTCGGCTGCTCGGCGAGCATCGAAGGCACGGGTGGCAGTGGCGCGACGGCCGGAGCGAGCGGTGCATCGGGCAACAGTGGAGCGTCGGGCAAGTCGGGCAGCGGCGGTAGCACGCCGGGCCAGGGCGGCTCGTCGAACGGCGGCACGGGCGCTACGGGCGGCACGGCGAACGGCGGCACGAGCGGCGCCACGGTGGTCCCCGCCGCGCCGCAAGTCGTCAGCATGAAGGGCGAGCCCATCTACAGTCGCTTCCTGCGGCTCACGAACTCGCAGTGGGAGAACAGCGTCCACGACATCCTGAAGCTCACGGCGGCTACCGGCGTCTCGGACAACTTCCAGCACGCCGTCGGCGGCACCACGGATTTCGACAACAACGAGCGCGTCGTCTACGTCGACGACACCGCTTGGTCGGATTTCCAGACCGCCGCTGAAACGGTGGCCAATCAGGTCACCGCGACCGACGCCGCGATCAAGGCCGTCGGCGCAGGCAGCGACAAAGCCGGGTTCATCAGCACGTTCGGCCGGCGTGCCTTCCGCCGCGATCTGACCGCCGCGGAGGTCACGACCTACGGCGCCATCTACGACCAGGGCACGTCGATCGCGACGGGCAGCGTGAGCGCCTTCACGAAGGGCGCGCGCTACGTCATCGGCGCGATGCTCCAGTCACCGAACTTCCTGTACCGGATCGAGATGGGCGACACGGGCTCGCCGCTCTCGGGCTACGAGATGGCATCGAAGGTATCGCTCTGGCTGCGCGACACCACGCCGTCGGATGCGATGCTCGACGCGGCGAAGGCCGGCACGTTCGACACCGCGCAGGGCGCGGCCGAGCAGGCGCAGGCCATGCTCTCGGATACACACATTGCCACCGTGATCCGCAACTTCAACGGTGAGCTCTACAAGTTCGCTCTCTACGACAGCATCACGAAGGTCGGCGTGCCGGAGTGGTCGGCCGACATGAACCCCGAGATGAAGGAAGCGTCGTACCTGTTCTTCGATCGGATCTTCTCGCAGGGCCTCGGCGTCGCCGACATCTTCACCTCCACCGCGGGCTTCATCGGGCCGAAGACGGCGTCGCTCTACGGCATGACGGCGCAGGGCACGCAGATCAAGCAGGTCGACACGGGTCGGGCCGGCTACTACGCCCAGGTGCCGTTCTTGACGCGGCAGGCGCGGAACAACGATCCGGACTCGATCCATCGCGGCGTGCGCATCAACACGGACGCCTTGTGCGCCGATCCGGGCGTGCCGAGCCCCGATCTGCCCGACATTCCGCCGGCCATGGCCAACGAAACCAACCGCCAGATCATCACGGGCCTCACCAAGTCGTGCGGCGCCGAGTGTCACGGCCAGGTCATCAACCCGATCGGCTTCGCGTTCGAGGACTTCGACGGCATGGGTCGCAAGCGCACGATGGACAACGGCAGCCCGGTCGACACGACGGGGTCGTATCCCTTCGCCGAGGGCACGCTGTCCTTCGCCAACTCGACGGAGCTGATGCAGCTGATAGCGACGGGTTCCCAGTCTCACCAGTGTTGGGCGAAGAAGATGGCGAGCTACGCGCTCGAGCGCGACCTCATCGAAAGCGAACGCCCCATGATCGAATCGCTCGGAGCCGTCAGCCAGGCCGGAGGCTCACTCAAGGACGTGATGATCGCGCTCGTCAAAGAAAACGGATTCCGCACGCACGTGGGAGGCGCCCAATGAGCAGCGACAAGATCAGGGCGAAGCGCCACGTCATCAATCGTCGTGCCTTCCTCTACGGCGCGGGCGGCGTGGCCATCGGCCTCCCGTACCTCGAAGGTCTGCCGGAGCGCTCCGCGTGGGCGCAAGACGCGCAGCCCGTGTTCGCGTTCTTCCTCACGGCGGCGTGCGGTGTCGAGCCGAAGCGGTTCTTCCCGGATGCCAAACCGCCGGGCGATCTCACGACCCTGCTCGCGACGGGCGACAAGGCCGTGAACGAGCTCAAGGATCACGCCGCGAACCTCATCCTCACGCACGGCATCGACTACCCGCAGAACGGTCCCGCGGGTTGCGGGCACGCGGAAGGCTTGTCGCAGGCGCTCACCGGGCAGAAGCCGAAGGGCAGCGGCTCGGGCGCGAGCGGCGGCGGCCCGTCGGCGGACTTCGTGATCTCCGAGGCCGTCAACGCGGCGGGCACGAGCCCGATGACCCTCTACGCGGGTAACATCAACAACGGGTTCATCGAAGAGCGCCTGTCGTTCGACGCGAGCGGCAAGGTGCGCGCGGCCACGGATAACCCCTACAAGCTCTACCAATCACTCACGGGCCTCGCCTCGTCGGGCGGCTCGGGCGGGACGGGCGGCACCGGCAGCATGGGAATGGGCGGCGGCGCCGGCATGGCGTCGGGCGGCACGGGCGGCACGCCGATGGCGAGCGAGCTCGTTCAGCGGCGCAAGAGCGTGAACGACCTCGTGCGCGACGAGCTCAAGTCGCTGATCGGCAGCGCGAAGGTGAGCGCGGACGACCGCCAGCGCCTCCAGCAACACTTCGATTCGATCCGCGACGTCGAGAACGCCATGGGCGGCATGGGCATGATGAATCCGACCAACCCCGTGGCCTCGGCGGGGTGCACGATGGACGGCATCGACAAGACCACGCTCGACGGCTTCTCCAAGTACAAGTACGTGCCGAAGGCGATGGATCCGGGCGGCGCGGAGCAGGTCGCTCTGCTCCACATGCAGCTCGTCGCGCTCGCGTTCGCGTGCAACTACAACCGGGTCGGGTCGCTCCAGTGGGGCGACGGCACCGACTCGACCGTTTACGACGTCCCGTCGAACGCGTCGCTCGGCTGGGGTCTCCACTACATCAGCCACCGCACCGCATCGAACGCCGCGCTCGGCACGAACTCGACGGCAGAGGCGGCCCACGCCGAGATCGACGTGGTTCGCATGAAGACGTTCGCCGCGGGGCTCAACCACTTCCGCGATCGCGGCCTCGTGAACAACTGCATCGTCATGTGGAACAACCACGTGGCCGAAGGCAATCACACGATGAAGAACGTGCCCCACATCATCTGGGGAAACGGCGGCGGTCACCTGAAGACCGGGCAATACGTGGACGGCGGTGGGGCCAACCACGCTACGATCTTCAACGTGCTCATCAGTGCCGCCACCGGCACGCCGACGACCAGCTTCGGCGCGAGCGGCGGCAAAGAGCTCACGGCCATCAAGGCCGGCTGAACCACGCCAGCCGGCGTGCCTGGGCGAGCGCTGCGGTTCGCCCGACACTGGCGCGGGCCGTCGCCGCGGCTATCGGACGCCGCGTTGGCACCGCGGACACATGGTCTTGCCAGTTTGACACGTGGTCGGCGGGCGGCTGTCCGTAAAACCCCGAGTTTGCCGCGGATCTCGCGTGAAAAGAGCTTGGCACGCTGCTTGCGATGTCTCGCGTTTCATGAACGACAACGGAGCAGTTCATCGTGGGCTCGCCGCCGAGCTTCCGCGCCTGCGCGCGCAAGCGAAACGACTGTGCTTGCGCGAGAGCGACGCCGCGGATCTCGTGCAGGAGACGGCGCTGCGCGCGCTCTCGTACGAGCATCACTTCGAACCGGGAACGAACCTTCACGCGTGGCTCTCCCAAATCCTGCGCAGCGTGTTCGTGTCGCGTTACCGCCGAACGAAGCGCGAGCAACGAGCGCTCGAGCGGCTCGGTTCGGATCCGTTCGCGTGGCCGCATCGCGATCCGCTTCCGACGGCTCCACGCCTCGGGGCGCGAGTGAGTGAGGCTTTGGCGGACCTACCCTCGCCGTTCCGCAGCGTGGTCGAGCTCGTCGACCTCGGCGGCCGCGAGTACCTGGACGCCGCGACCGAGCTCCAGGTGCCCGTGGGCACGGTCATGAGCCGCCTCTACCGCGGGCGCCGCATCCTCGCGGAGCGACTCGCCGATCGCGAGCAGACTCACGGTACGCGCCGCGCGGCGTAGGTACGGCGTGCCCTCAGGTTGCGACTGACGCTTGGCGCTGAGGGCGGCCGAACCGCCAAATAAAACTAACTCCGCTTGGCGCGGGTGGCGGCGCGCTTCGGCTTCTCGGGTGCCGCCTCGAGAGCGGGCGGCGCACCGGTCGGCAGACGCGCGGACTCCGGCGCGACGCGCGTCGATTCCGGAATCGGGATCGGGCGCTGCGACGACGGGGGACCGGCCATGAGGGCGCCGGGACGGGTCGGCGGGTCGAACGCCCCGGAGCGCTGAGACTCCGGCACGCGGTAGCCGAGGCGGTCGTGCAGCTCGGCGATCAAATCCAGCAAGACCCCGTACTGATCCTCGCTCGGCAGCGACGAGAGGGAGGTTTGGATGGCCTCACGCACCTTCACGCGCCGTACGGCAACCGGGAGCTCCGGGGGGACGAAGCCGGCGCGCGGCGGCCGTGCGGGCGCGGGGCGAGCGGGCGCCACGTCGATCACACGTCGGCGAGGGAAGCGGGTGGAGTCCTCTCCCGAAGCGCTCGCCGGCTTGCCCGGCTTGGTCGCGCGAAAGATCGCAAGCTTGTCCTCGTGCGAGAGCTTCTGGCGAGCGAGGAAAAAGAACACGCCGCCGATGCTCCGCCTGCGGCTGTTGTCCGGCAGCATCATGCCGCCCTTGGTTTCGATCTCACGCGTCTGTTCGAGCAGCTTCAGTGATAGCTCCTCGCCGAGGACTCGTACGACGCCGCCGATCTGTCCCATGGGGATTTCGTCGGACTCGCCTAGAGCCTTGGCGATGGTGCTTACCGTGTCTTCGGTCGCCATGTAGTTGTGGCCTCCATCCACGCCCCCAAGACGTGGGTACAGTTTCTTCTTTATGCCTCGAGTCGTTCCGGGCTGCAAGCGCGGAGCGCGGTAGCCCGGTCTTCCCTCGGCGGTTCGCCAGCCCCGCAGTCGCCCGCGGTTACGCAGCTACGCGGTTACGCGGTGTTCGAGCTACGTCGTTTCATTCTTGAAAGTTTCGCCCGCGCCTCGTCTTCTCTTCTGAACGAGGTAACGGCACCACCCGTGCGCAACTTTATTCCCAGGTGACGTGACCGCTCGTCACCCTGTGGATGCACCCCAGCGCGTCCGAAACCTCCAAGTTTCCGTGCGCATCGATGCCGGTCGCCGTTCCGGTCACCCCGCCGACGGTCACCCGCTCCCCCGCGAGCGCATCATGTGAGGAAAGCTCGGCAACCAGTGCCCCGAGCGGCGTCTCCCCGCGTTCGAGCACGTCGAGGCGCGTGGCGAGCTCGCCTAGTACCAAAGTGAGCAGCGCCTCACGTTCGACGCTTGCGCCGAGCGTCGCGAGCGACGTGGCGCGTACGGCGACATCGTCCGGCAGCTCCAAGCGTCCCACGTTGAGACCGACACCCACGACGGCGGCGCCGAGCTCTTCGCCACGCATCTGACTCTCGACCAGGATGCCCGCGACTTTTTTCCTATCGACGACCACGTCGTTCGGCCATTTCACCCGGGCCGTTTTTGCAACACTCGCCTGAGCGAGCACCGCGGCCACCGCCGCGCGCACGGCGAGCCCTGCGACGAGCGACAGGCATGCCGCGCGCTCCGCGCGGATCTGCGGCCTCAGCACGACGGAGAACAGCAGCGCTTCGCCCGGCGGAGCGTGCCAAACGTTGCCGCGCCGCCCGCGACCCTTGCGCTGTTCGTCCGTGACGAAGAGCGCGCCGTGCGGCGCGCCGTGGCGAGCGGCGGCGAGCGCGTCGTCGTTCGTCGAATCGGTTAGCGCGCTCACGCTGCACGGTGTGCCGAGCGTGAGGCTCGACGCGAGCGTGCGAAAGCGCTCGCCGTCGAACGGCGCCGTCATGCGAGCGGCTCGATCTCGAGCGAAATATCGGCGGAACCCGCGCTGTGCGTGATCGCGCCCACCGAGACCACGTCGACGCCGAGGCGCGCGAGCTCGGCGATGCGCTCGACCGTAATGCCGCCCGACACCTCGATGAGCGCGCGACCCGCGATGCGGCGCACCGCCTCTTCGAGCGCGGCTTGCGTGAAGTTGTCGAGCAGCACGACCTCCGCCCGCGCAGCGAGCGCTTCGTCGAGCTGCTCGAGCGTGTCGACTTCGACCTCGACGCGCGTGATGTGGGTGGCACGGTCGCGCGCCGTCGTGACGGCAGCGGTGACGCCGCCCGCGAGCGCGACGTGGTTGTCTTTGATCAGGATGGCGGTGCCGAGGTTGTCGCGGTGGTTGTGGCCGCCGCCGGAACGAACGGCGGCGCGCTCGAGCGCACGCAGGCCGGGCGTGGTCTTGCGCGTGTCGATGATGCGGAGCTTGCTCCCGCTCGGGATCGCCGCGACGAAGCGCGCGGTGAGCGTCGCGATCCCGCTCAACCGTTGCGCGAAGTTCAGCGCCGTGCGCTCCGCGGCCAGGAGCGCTCGAGCGCGTCCTTCCACGCGCCAGAGCGCGGTGCCCGCGGCCACGTGCGCCCCCTCGACGACGAGGCTTTCGACGCGCACGCCCGGATCCACGCGGTAGAACACGCGTGCGAAGGCATCCGAGCCCGCGACGACGAGGGGCTGCGTGGCGATCGCCCGCGCGACGGCCCGCGTGTCTTCGGGCACGAGCGCTTCGCTCGTGACGTCCCCCGCGCCGAGATCTTCGGCGAGCGCTTGATCGATGAGTGCGTCGAGGAGCGGAGACAGCATCAGCCGAGACCGTAGCTCCGCGCCAAGTACGAGGCAAAGAGGTTACAGAGCGCGTGCAGCGCGATGCTCGCACCCACGCCGCGCGTGCGCGCGCGCAACCAGCCGAAGAGCAGCGCAGGGAAGAACACGGCGAGTCGGTTGGCGTCGAGTTCCGTCGCGAGATGCCCGAGCGCGAAGAGCACGCTCGTGACGAGCAGCGACGGTCCGAGCTCGGCGCCGAGCACTCTGAAGCGCGGGCGCCAGGCCTCGTCGAGCGCCGACTGCAGGTAGCCGCGATAGAACGCCTCCTCGGGCAGCGCGATCACGAGCCACTGCCCGAGCGCGTCGTCCGCGAGCGTCCCGAGCCCGACCGGTCTGAAGCTCTGCGCCGGCTTCCAAAAGTGCACCCACCCGATCCAAAACGGCGGCAGCACGACGACCGCGACGCCGAGGGCCCACGCGAGCGCCCGCCCCCCTTCGCCCGCCAGTCGCGCCGGGGCGAGCGGCTCCGAATCGAAGAGGCCGCCGAGCGCGAGCCCATGGCGACGAACGGTCGCGCTGTCGTGCCGGAGCACGAGGACGTACGTCGCGAGCAGGAAGGTGAGACCGACGCCCGTCGCCTGGTAGGCGTCCGGTAAGCCGTACGAAAGGGCCGTGACGGCTGCGGTGACGCCGACGGCTACGGCGAGCGGAGTCAGCGCGCGCGGCACGAGAGGGAGTTACTACGAGTCGCCGAGTGCGGTGTGCTCGGCTGTGTGGCCGACGCGTCGAGCGCGTTTTGTCGGGAATTCGCGGAAACTTCCGCCTCCGACGGAGCCGCGCGCCTATGTAGCTCTCGTTCCAGTGGGAGCATTCAGTGTCTCCCATCGACTCTGAGGCTGGGCTACTGTCGCCGGCAAGCGCCGCCATGCTGGAAACCAACCTGCCCCAAACGCCGGCTCCTTCTCCTCCTCCTCCTGTGCTGATCCCGCAGGTCGACTTGGCCAAATGGCCGCCCGACGGTGACGTCCCCGGCGCACCGAGCGCGGGCATCCCCGCCGGCGGCGGGTTCGGGGGCGGTGGCTATGGCGGTGGTGACAGCGACTTCAAGAAAGGTCGTTTCAATCCTGCGGTCATCGTCGTCGGCATCGTGATGGTGCTCGGCGCCGCGGGTTTCCTCGTCTTCGGCATGAAGAAGGACGCCGAGCGACTCACCATCGAGCAAGGCGAAGCCATCAAGCGCGACATCTTCGTGAAGCCGAAGGCCGAGCAGATCCCGCTCTGGCGCGAATGGGCCGCGAAGGAGAGCAGCGACGAGGTGCGCGCCGAAGCGCTCAAGCAGCTCGCTTGGGCGAAGGATCCGCAGGGCGTGCCGCTCGCCGCGGCAGCGCTCAGCTATCCGTCGGAGGGCGTGCAGGGCATGGCCGCGCTCGCGCTCGCCGAGTACGGGCGTCCGATGGGTGAGGGCGCGCGCGACAGCTTGCTCGCAGCGCTGAAGACGGCGGGCGCAGGCGCCAAGCCGCAGATCGCGTGGGCTTCCGTCGTGCTCGGCGACACGCGCACGCTCGAAGACGTGCTGGCCCTCTACCGGCTCGGACACCTTGCGAAGGTGCAGCGGCTCGGCGGCGGCATCGCCTTCAACCCGGACAAGATCGTGAGCCTGATCGGCGTCGACAAGCTCGCGACGATGGCCGACGACAAGAGCCCGGCCGTGCGCCAGCTCGTCGCGACGGTGCTGTCGAACCACGCCGAGCCCAAGTTCACCGACACGCTGATCAAGCTCGTGAAGGATCCCGACCCCGAGGTGCAGCGTCAGGCGGCGCCCGGTCTCGGCAAGATCGGCGACGCCCGCTCGCGCGAGCCGCTCGTCTCCGCCCTCCGCGGCGTCGACAAGGAGAGCCGCACCAAGTACTTCGAGGCGCTCCGCGACGGCATCGGCACCGAGGGCCTCGTGGTCGCGCTCGACGCGGCGCCGACCGAGGATCCGCCGGACGACAATCGCCAGCCCGGCAAGGCTGCTTGGTACTTCCGCAAGCAGCTGCTCAACATGATGTACGTGTTCGACGCCACGGACGCGATGAAGGCCGGCCAAGGCCTGAACGATCCGAGCGGCGCCGACGCGCTCTACAAGTACATCCAGACCAACCCCCACATTCACCTGCAGACGCACGCGGCGCTCGCGCTCGCGGCCATCGGCGACATTCGCGCCGTGCCGACGCTCGCCAAGCGCCTGCGCATGGATCCGCTGAAGATCTATTCCGACCAGAACGACTGGGAAATGGGTCTCAAGCGCAGCGACGACGAGCGCGTGCAGGCGGCCCGCATGATCGCCGATCTCTCGATCCTGCATCCCGACAAGCTGCCGCTGATCCAGGAGCAGGCCGAGGACGCCGTGATCTTCTGGATCCACGAGATGCCGTCGCCGCACGCGAACGGTCTGCGCGCCCTCGCGGCGATGGGCTCGACCAAGGACATCGAGGCCTTCCGCAAGTGGGCGGAGCCGAACGTTCCGATGCCGAAGGAAGGGCAGCAGCCTCCGATGCCGGAGGAGTGGGTCATCGCGCAGAGCGCGCTCCGCTACGTCGGCTGGCTCAAGGACGAGCGTTCCTGGAAATCCTTGGAGAAGGCGATCAAGGCGAACGCCAAGGAATACGACGTCACGATGGACGGCCTCTACGCGGGCGGTCTCGCGATCCTCGGCATGACGTACCGCGCGCTCGGCGTCGGCGCCTCCGACGGCTTCTCGGAGTGGCGCGACAACAAGGCGTTCAAGATGCTGATGAAGTACATCGAGAACCCGAAGGAGAACGAGCAGAGCCGTGCGCAGGCCTGTGCGGCGCTCGCTTGGGTCGCCGAGAAGGACGACTTCCTCGAGGTCGCGAAGAAGATCCAGCAGTACTCGGGCAACGAGAAGCCGGACGAGGTTCGCCGCGCCTGCTTCCTCGAGACGCTGATCCAGCGCCCGATCCCCGGCACCGCAGGCGCGCTGATCTCGCTCTTCACGCCCGAGGCGGCCACCGAGACGCGACACCAGGTCGCGCGCGCCATGGCGAAGAGCGGCTTCGACCAGGCGATCGAGGCGAAGCTCTTCGAGATGATGGACAACGAGGTGCTGATGAACGACGCGGCGCTCGCGTTGATTCTCGGCGGCTCACCCGACACGGCGGCACGCGCCGTCGCGCTCTTCGGCAGGAAACCCGCGAACGTGGCCAAGCCCGCGCTCGATGAGCTCAGCGACCTTTGGTACAAGAGCTTCGGCTACTGGTCGACGGACGATCTCGAGGCCGGCCTGCTCTTCAAGTACGTGGAGAACGCGGAAGCGATGAGCCACGTCACGATCAACCAGACGCCGCAGGAGTGGGCGCGGGTGCTCTTGACGAGCCAGTTCGACAACCTGCTCTACGACAACGG
>Ga0070682_100000642_pt1 | contig 21228 bp, 13 predicted proteins | sample KBSC63LmetaG_FD_64668 | JGI IMG/M metagenome (GOLD analysis project Ga0070682, IMG submission 64668) | Corn rhizosphere microbial communities from Kellogg Biological Station, Michigan, USA - KBS C6-3L metaG | ecosystem: Host-associated > Plants > Roots > Rhizosphere | place: USA: Michigan...
CGCCCCGGCGATGCTAGAGGGGGGGGTTCATGCAAGCCCTGTTCGAGGCGATCCGGAAAGCGAGCCTCCCCGCGGTGTGGTCGCAGGGAGTGAAGCTTGCCCGGGCCGACGCCGTTTCGGAGACGCTGTCGTCGCCGTCGGCTGTCACGCTGCGCGTCCGCGCGCGCGGCCATGCGATCGCGCCCACGGTGACTCTCTATTCGGAGGATGGCGAGTGGTCGTGCGATTGCGGTGGCGCGGCGGACCCTTGCATGCACGTGGTCGCGGCGGTCATCGCGAGCAAGGAGGGCACGACGCAGGCCGAGGCGAAGGCGGCCGCCGCGTCGGCCGAGCCCGCTCGACTCGTCTATAGACTAGGTATCCGCGGCACGAGCCTCACCGTCAACCGCTTCATCGTGTACGAGGGCGGTCGCGAAGAGCCGGTGCTCGGTCTGGCCTCGCTCATCGCGACGGGCAAGCTCCCGCGCGAGCTCACGCCCAGCCACGACGATCTGAGCATCGACCGCATGCTCGCAGCCTCACGCCGGGACGTGTTGCCGCTCGCGCGCCTACCGGGTTTTTTCGCAGCGCTCGCGAGCGCCGAGCACGTCACCTTGAACGGCAGCAAGATCGCCGCCTCGGGCGACGTCCTCCTGCCGCGCGCCGTGGTCGACGATGCACCGGGCGGTGGCTTCACCCTGACGCTCGAGCGCGATCCGGCGATCACTGCGGTCCTCACCGAGGGGGTCGCGCGTTGTGGCAACACCCTCCGCCCGCTCGGCGAGACCAGCGCAACGGGCTACTCCCTCGAGCGGCTGCCCCTCGTGCGGGTCTTCCCACGCGAGCAACAGGCCGAGCTCGTCACGGTCGTGCTGCCGGAGATCGAAACACGCCTGAAAGTGACCCTCCGCACCGAGCGGCTCCCGCGCACGACGACCAAGGCGCGCCCGCGCATTTTTCTCGACCTCTCGCATCACGGCCACGCGCTCTCCGTCCTACCGACGCTCGTTTACGGCGATCCGCCGCTCTTGCGCATCGACGGCGACGTCGCGACGGCGCTCGCCGACGACGCCCCCGTGCGAAGGCTCGACGAGGAACGCGCGCTCGTGCGCAAGCTGCGCGCGGAGCTCAATCTCGTGACCGGGCGACGGGTCGACCTCGACGGCGCCGAGGCAGCGGCGTTCGCAGCGAAGCTCCGCAATTGGCAGAAACAGAGCCCCGACGGACCCAAGCGCGGGCTGTTCGAGACGCGGGCGCTCGTGCCGCGCTTCGAGCTCGTGGGGGACACGTTCGATGTCACCTTCGAAACGGACACCGAGGCGGATCAGCAGGCGGTCCCGCGCCGAGCGAGCGCAGCCGGAGTCTTCGCCGCGTGGCGTGACGGGCTCGATCTCGTGCCGCTCGACGGGGGGGGTTGGGCACCGCTCCCTTCCGGCTTCCTCGAAAAGCACGGTCACCGGGTACAGGAGCTGCTCGCGGCGCGCGACGCCGAGCGCAAGGTACCGACGGCGCTCTTGCCCGAGCTCGGCACGGTCGCGAAAGCGCTCGGCCTCGAGCGCCCAGTGGGTCTCGAACGCCTGGCCCCCATTCTCGAGGATTTCTCGGGCATCCCGTCGGCCCCGCTGCCCGCGGACCTCCGAGCCGAGCTCCGCCCCTACCAGCGCTTCGGCGTGGATTGGCTCGTGTTCCTGCGTGATACCGGCCTGGGCGCCGTGCTGGCCGACGACATGGGTCTCGGCAAGACACTGCAGACCATCTGCGCGTTGCGCGGCAAGGCGCTGGTCGTTTGCCCGAAGAGCGTCGTCTACAACTGGATCGAAGAGATCCGCCGCTTCCGGCCGGGCCTGACCACGCGGACCTATCACGGCATCAAGCGCGAGCTCACGGGTCATGCCGACGTGACCTTGACGACGTACGCGACGCTGCGCACCGACGCCGCCGAGCTCGCGGGCGAGCGCTGGGACGTCGTCGTTCTGGACGAAGCCCAGGCGATCAAGAACTCCGACAGCCAGACGGCGCGCGCCGCGTTTCAGCTCTCGGGCGCGTTCCGCGTCGCGCTGAGCGGCACGCCCGTCGAGAATCGGCTCGAGGAGCTGTGGAGCGTGATGAACTTCGCCAACCCCGGCCTGCTCGGCCGAAAAAGCACGTTCTCCGAGCAGGTGGTCGCGCCCATCAGCGTCGGGCAGCCCGAAGCGGCAGAGCGGCTGCGCGCGAAGATCCGTCCCTTCGTGCTGCGCCGCATGAAGCGTGACGTCACGCCCGAGCTGCCGCCCCGCACCGATTCCGTGCTGCACGTGGAGCTCGACGAGGCCGAACGCGGCGTGTACGACGCCGTGCGCGCGGCGACCAAGCACGAGGTCACGGCTCGGCTCGGCCACGGCGACAGCGTGCTCGCCGCCCTCGAAGCGCTCTTGCGGCTGCGCCAAGCCTCCTGTCACGCCGGGCTCGTCCCAGGCCAGGAGGCGGACCGCTCCTCGAAGATCGACCGCCTGCTCGAAGCGCTCGAAGAGACCGTCGCCGACGGCCACAAAGCGTTGGTTTTCTCGCAATGGACGGGCCTGCTCGACCGCGTCGAGCCGCACCTTCGCGCGGCAAACATCGCGTTCACGCGCCTCGACGGCCAGACGCGCGACCGCGCCGAGGTCGTCGGCGAATTCCAGAGCGCAGGCGGACCACCGGTGATGCTCGTTTCCCTCAAGGCGGGCGGCACGGGACTGAACCTCACCGCCGCCGACCACGTGTTCCTGCTCGACCCCTGGTGGAACCCCGCCGTCGAGGATCAAGCCGCCGATCGCGCGCACCGCATCGGCCAAGATCGCCCCGTCATGGTCTATCGCATGGTAGCCAAGGACACCGTGGAGGAGCGCATCCTCGCGCTCCAGCTCAAGAAGCGTGCCCTTTCGGACGTGGCCCTCGGTGATGCCAACCAAGCCATCGCGCTCACCCGCGACGAGCTCATGGCACTGCTCGACTGAGCCAGGTCTCGCGAGCGCCCGAGGGAAGATCCGCCCACCCAAGCCGTACCACCAGTTTCGGTCCAACCATGCCCATGGTGACGTTGAAACGGTGGTGGTGGGTGAGTGGCAGCCTGGTGCTCGCATGCGCCGCCTGCGTAGGTGTCGTGAGCCCGGGAGTTTCCCGCGCGCCGACTGCTCCGCACGCGGGCGCGGTCCCCGCGACCCCGTCGCCACCGCAGAAAAGCGCAGGGACGACCCCGGTTCGACCCCCGCCCTCCGACGCGGGCTCGGGACGGCGAGCTCTCGCCGATTTCCAGGCGTTCGTGAAGGAGCAGGGCGATCTCGATTACCCGGATCTCGCGAAACGGCTCGACCTGTCGAAAACAGCCGAGCCAGCCCTCTCGTTCGATCCGACGACGATTCGCTATTTCGCCGACGTCGACCGCGCGCTCAAGCTCAGCGCTGCCGAGCGGGCGCTCTTCCGCAAGCAGGGCGTCGTGAGTATCGACCACCAGCAGCGCTACAGCATGGCGAGCGCCTATTACGCGATCTACACGCGCGACCTTCCGGTGCTCGTCACGACGGACTCGATCCTCCACGCGCTGCATCGCTCCTTCGACACGACGCTCGAGGAGCTCGAGAGCGGGTACTTCGCCTACGCGATCGACGCCACACTGAGCCATGCGAGCGACGGGATCCCTGCTCTCGCTCAAGACCCGGCCTTGCGCGCGAGCGCGGAGGACGTCGATCTCTACTTCACCGTGGCGCGCAATTTGCTCGCCGGCCTCGGCAGCACGGGCGCCGACGATCCGATTCCGGGCGAAGCGCTGCCCCCGGCCGCGACGCCTGGCAAGCCGTCACCGCTCGCCGTTCAGCCCCGACTCGTCGCGCCGAGCGCCGTCAGTGACGTGCTCGCTAAGGTCGCCACGCTGACGATGGAGGACCCCTACAAACGTCCGTGCACGACGCTCTACGGCGGAAAACGCTGCGTCGATTGGTCGCAATTCCAGGCGCGTGGCCACTACACGCACACCACCCAGCTCCGGCGCTACTTCCGAACGATGATGTGGCTCGGGCGCATCGATCTGGGCTTCACGCTGCGCGCGCCGGACCCCGTCTCCCAGCTGAAGCCTAACCTCGAGCGCGAGCGGCGCGACGCCGCGCTCGTCGCGCTCCTGCTCGAGCGAAGCGGCGAGCTCGAGCACCTCGCGAGCGTGGGTCACATCGTGGATTTCTTGGTGGGTCAGTCGGACAACGTCACGCTCGAGAACCTGCGCGACGCTCTGGCCCACGCCGGCATCACGACGCCACAAGCGCTCGCCGATCGCGCCGCGCTCGAGCGCCTCGACCGGGCGCTCGATACCGTGGGCGCTCGCGCGCAGCAGATCCGCAGCCAGATCTTGGACACTGACCGATCGAGCACGACGTCGACGGGGCTGCCCTTGGCGTTTCAGGTCTTCGGGCAGCGCTTCGTCATCGACAGCTTCGCGCTGTCGCACGTCGTCTACGACGACATCGTGTACAAGAACGAAAAGCAGGAGCGCTCCATGCCGAGCGGTCTGGACGTGATGGCCGCGCTCGGCAACGACACTGCGGTCAAGCTGCTCGAACCGGCGCTCGAACGCTACCACTACTCTTCCAACCTGCTCGCCGCGCGCCGCGTCGTCGACACGATGGGCCCCGACGATTGGAACGCCAACGCTTACAACCAATGGCTCGCCGCGCTCCGCACGCTCGACGATCCCCCCGCCCCGAAGGCGCATTTCCCCGAGGTCATGCGGCGCGAAGCCTGGCAGAAAAAGCAGCTCCGCTCCTCGCTCGCCTCCTGGGCCGAGCTCCGCCACGACACCATCCTCTACGCGAAGCAATCGTACACGGCGGTCAGCGCGTGCGAGTACCCGCAAGGCTTCGTCGAGCCGTACCCGGCATTTTTTGCGAAGGTCGGAGCGCTCGCCGCCACGCTCGCGGAGCGCCTCGCCAAAGCCGAGATGCCCGCCGCTGATCCACGCCGTGCCGCCTCGGCCACCGACATTCGGGATCATCACGCCGCGTTCTTCCGGCGCTTCTCGGAAACCGTCGCGCGCCTCGAGGCGCTGGCCGCGAAGGAGCTCGCCTCCCAGCCGTTCACGCGGGAAGAGCTCGAATTCGTGAAGAAGACGATCGATCAGCGCGGCGGCGGCAGCGGCCCACCGCGCTACGACGGCTGGTACCCGAAGCTCTTCAACGACTCACCCATGGAGCACAAGCCGATCGTCTCCGACGTCCATTCCGACCCCGCGCGTGGCAGGGTCCTCGAGGTGGCCGTCGGCGATGCGCAATTCGTCGTCGTCGCCGTCGACAACGGCCCGCACCGCGCGGTGTACGTCGGCCCGAGCTACTCGTACTACGAGTTCACGAGCTCGACTCGCCTGACGGACGAGCAATGGCGAGCGAAGCTCGACGACGGCAGCATCCCCGCGCCACCTGCCTTCACGAGCGCGTTCGCGATACCTGGCAGCAAGCGGGAGCTCGACGAACCCGACGAACGTGAACCGGAGCGGAAGGCGCGCGGGCGGTGAATCGATTGCCAAGCGCGAGCGCAACCGGTACCTTGGTGAAATCGCGCTGTTTTGAGCTTGGAGGGCGGCCGATGCGACATTCCCTGGTGGCTCTGGTTCTCGGTTTCGCGGTGGGTTGCTCGAGCTCGGAAGGCGACGACGACCACGCCGCAGAAGCGAAGGGCGGCGGCTCCGGTTCGGGAGCGCAGGGCGGCTCCGCGGGCACGGCGTCTCGCGCGGGGAGCGGCGGCACGGCGAGCGGCGGGGCCGGCTCGAGCGGGAGCGCCGGGAGTGGAGGAGCGGCAGCCGGCACGGGTCCGCTCGCGGGTGTCGGCGGAGGGGCCGGTGCGTCTCCGGGCGGCGCGGGCGGGAGCGCGGGGCAGAGCACGGCGGGCGGCGGCGGAAGCGCTGGGAAAGCAGTGGATCTACTGCCGCTGCCGGAGGGCAGCCGCGAGCTCGCAGGCGCCGTGAACCTGGTGAGCGCCGAGGCAGCTACTGAGCTCGAGGCATACCTGAACCTGGCGAACGACAACCCCTACTGGGAGTCGAGTCTGCCCACGACGCTCAACCTGTTCCTCGAGCACTACGTCGAACAGTACGACTTCCTCTACGTTTACACGGATCACGAGCTGCCCGATGCGTTGGTCGCCGGTCGCTACGAGGGCGTGACGGTGGCGCCGCTGCCGGGAACCGGCGCCGACTACGCTTTCGAGGCCGAGGGCATCAAGACGAACGGCCGCCTGCGCGGCGTGCTCGGCCTGCAATACCTCCCCGGGCTGTTCGGGCCGCTCGCGCACGAAACCCTGCATCATTTTGCGGACTACCTCGATCCGTCGTTCGGGTTCGGCCTCGGGCTCGACATCGACGATCCGGTGCACTGGGGTTACGCGGGCCTGCACGGCGAGCTCGGCGGCTTCGATCCGGAGACGCTCGAGTGCGAGTCGCCGGCCGGGGCCAAGCCGCCGAGCTGCGACAGCATCGGCGGGGGACGCTACCGCTACGTGGTCGGCGCGTTTGGCTCGTTCACCAACGGCCCCTTCCAGCCGTACGCACCGTTCGAGAACTACCTGATGGGCTTCATCCCGCGCGCCGAAGTCGGCGATATCCCGGTGCTCATCGACGGGGATCTGCTCGAGGACTCGTTGGATCCGGCCACCGTCACGATGAAGATCGAGGCTGCCGGCGTGAAGACGGTGAAGCTCGACGACATCGTGGCCCGCCACGGTGAGGTGAAGCTCCTGCCCGAAGGTCAGCGCGGCTTCACGGCGGCCTTCGTGGTCGTCTCCGCCAAACCGGCCGACGACGCCGTGCTCGCGGAAATCGGACATTGGGCGGCGGTGTGGGGCGGCCGCGAAACCGACGTCAACGTCGCGTCGTTCGCGGGCCTCACGGGCAACCACGGGACGATGGACACGCGCCTCGGATCGCGCCGCGCGGCGAGCGACGCACCGCCCACGGTGCGCGTGCCGGCGGGTTGCGATCTCGAAGCGCAGGATTGTGGCAGCGGCCTTGCGTGCTACGTGGCCGACCACTACCAAACGGTTTGCGCCCTCTCGCGCGGGTTCGCCGCGGGCGACGTTTGTGAGAACCAGAACGACTGCGCCGCCGGCCTCGCTTGCGCGTCGAGCATGAGCGCGCCGGACACGGGCGCCTGCGAACCGTACTGCGACCCGGACGACACGGGCGCTGGCGGCTGCGACGCGATGTGCGAGTGGATGGCGATCGCTGTCGACGGCATGACCGTGACCGGCCTCTGCCTGGCGCCCTAGGAAACGAACCTCCGTAGGCACGATGCCCGCCGCAGCCGCGTGCTAGAATCGCCCGAATGCGACTTGGTGCCGGTCGGGGCGTTTGCACGCTCGCGTTCGGGATGTGCCTGCTCCCGGCCTGCGGACAGTCGAGCGCCGCCACGGCGAGCGGCGATTGTCGGCCGTCCCCAGCTCAACGAGCAGACGCGCTCCCCGCACGGCTCCAAGGAACGCTCTGCGAGGAAGGCGATGAGCTTGCCCTCTCCGCGCCGAAGCAATCGGACGACGCGGCGCGCGGCATCGTTCACCTGCACCTGCGTGAGGGCTCGGGCAACTACACGGTTTCGGTCCTGGAGTACGTGGGCGGCCAGCTCGCTCCGGTAACCACCTCTCAGCAAGCGTCGACCTTCGAGCTCGACCGCGCTGCGCCCGACGGCTACTTCATCCCCTACTTCCACGACTACGACGACGACCGCATGACCTTCGCGCTCGCCGGGACCCCCGGAAGGGTCGCGCTCGACATCGACCGGCCCCTGCTCCCTCCCGACCTCGACTGCGAGCCGCAGTACGAGGGCTTACCCGTCAAGACGCCGCCACTCAGCCTGCCTGCGGATTTCGAGCTCGAGCTGTGCAGCGGGCGCGATTCACGCGTGTGGGCCGTGACGGTTGACGCCGGTCGCCCGGTCCACGTCACGCTCGAAAACCCCGAATCCATCGACAATACCTCGATCGGAGCCTGTCGCGATGAAGCCCCTTGCGCGCCATGGCCGGTCGCCGAGGGCCTCGCCACGACGCGCCTGGGACGCGCCGCGAGCACGAGCTGGACGTTCACGCCCGCCGAGGCCGGCGTCGTCGCCTTCTACGGTGCCGGCGGGATCTCCCGCGCTGAGCCTTCACGCCTGCACATCGAGCAGCCGTGACGCCCGTGCGGCGTTTCGTCGTCGTGGGGCAAACGGCGAGCGCGTCCGGAGATTTTTCCACCGAGGACTTGCCGAGCTCGGGAGGACGCATCGACGTACTGCTGCGGTGCGTGCGCGCGGCGCTCCTGGTGTCGCACGGCGTTCGACGCGACGTGATCGTGTATCTGGTGCTGGGGGGTGGGCCCTCTGCGCCCCGGGTGCTGCGTTTCTCGGGCCGCGACGCGCAGTTCCTTCGCCCCGACGAACGCAGCCTGGCCGTTCTCGTGAAGAAGGCGCTGTTGCTCGCTCCGCCCGACGGGAGCTCGACTTTCGTCGAGGTGAAACCCGGCCTCTCCGTGGCCAAGGGTGGCCTCGACTGCGTGCTCGCCGATGCACCGAACGCGGCGCCCTACTGGCTCGCCGAAACCGGCTCCGACCTGCGCGAAGAGTCGCTCGACGCCCCGGACGCCCTGTTCATCCTCGGCGATCACCTCGGTTTCGACGCCACCACGCAAGTCCTCCTCGAAGCCCTCGCCTGCCGCATCGTCAGCGTCGGACCCGTGAGCCTCCACACCGACGACGCCGTGACGCTCGTGATCAACGAACTCGATCGACGCGCACGGCACCCTCCGCAATAATGCGCCCTTGGCACCCAACGCGACGATCTACCACTTCAAGCTGACGCTCTCTGACGTCGATCGCGGGGTGTACGAAACGCTCGACCTGCGCCTGGCTCGGCACCCCTCGGAGAGCGTCCGCTACCTGGTCACGCGCCTTTTCGCGTACGCCCTTTCGTACGAGGAAGGCATCGCCTTCAGCAAGGGCGGCGTCTCCTCCACCGACGAGCCACCCGTGCTCGTCCGCGATCCGACGGGTAACTTGCTCGTCTGGATCGAGATTGGTTCCCCCAGCGCCCTACGCCTGCACAAGGCTCGAAAGGCTGCCCGCCGTGTCGCGCTCTTCACCGCCGCCGATATCGCGGACCTCCGGGCGGAGGCTCGCGCCGGTACCATCCATCACGCCGAGGACATCGAGGTCTGGCAGCTCGACGAGACCTTCCTCGACGGCGTCGGCGAACGCCTCGACCGCACCCTTCCGCTCGAGCTCGTCCACACCGAGGGGCGTCTCTACCTGACGCTGCGCGGCGAAGTGCTCGAAGGCAGTATCGAACGAACGCGGCTGCTCGAGGCGTGAGCAAGGTCAGGCCGACGGGGCGCGGACCGGTGATTTCCGGCGCAAACGCCGTCGCTGCAGCGCGTCTCGCGAGAGCAGCACGGGGAACAGCAGGACGTAGGGCAGGACCAGGAGCCAGTCTTTCGTCGTGAGCGGCACGGGCAGATCGCGCATCGAGGTCGGGCGGACGTCGCTGAAAGCCCAGGCGAGGTAGCCGATGAGTCCCACGACGGGGGCGACGAGCTGCGCCCAGCGCGCGCGCCACGAGGCCTGCTCGAGCGCCGCCAGATTGGCCTGACGCTGGGCTTCGCGGGCTTGTCGCACGCGGGACTCGACCATGCGCGCGAGGGCGGGCTCGTGCGCCAGGTAGCGCTGGGTGCGGCGGCGCAGCATCGAGTACCCGCCGAAGCCGATCAGCGACGGGCCCAAGATGTAGAGGATGCGAACGAGCAACGGGCGCTCAATGGACTCGGACAGCATGCGGATCGCCGTGAGGCTGCCGATCATGGCGCCGCCGTAGAGCCAGATCGCGCGGGCCGCGCGGAAGGTCGCGAGTGAGCGCATGAAATACGGACCACGGCTCGTGACCGACGCTTCGTCGGCGGGTTGGTTCGGCGCACGCAGCGCCGCGAGGATCTCCGGCAGCGAGAAAGCAGCGAAGAACGTGGCCACCGAGAGCGCGAGCAAGAACGTCCCCTGGAACACGAGCGTCTTCGCGATCTCGACGAGATCGAGCGATTGCGGAGCGAGCTCCGCCCGCAGCCAGGTCATGAGCTCGACGTTCGGCCTGCCGAGCGCCCAGTCGAGCACGTCGATCGTGATGACCGTCGCGAGCAGCACGATGATCAGGAAGAACGGCCACACCGACTCCCAGCGCGGGCGCACGGCGAGCAGCTCGTAGCGATCGATGCGACGCGCGAAGCGGACCTCGGTCGTGAGCAGGAACAGGTGAGCGAACTGAAAGACCAAAATCACGATCAGGGCTTCGGACCATTCGGCCCGCATCTGAGTCGACACCTGCCGCACGAGCTCGGCCGAGCCGAGCGCACTGCGACCGGCCTGAACGATGGCGAGCGCCACCAGCTCCACGATGAACACGAGCTGGAAGAGCGGGGCGAGCGCGGCCGAGAAGGTGCGATGCGCGAGAAATCCGGACACGAACAGCTCTTCGGTCGAAGGCGGGCGGAACGGGTCCGGAGCCTGCCGACCGAGACGGAAGAGCGTGGAGGTCGCCCAGAGCGGGTAGCCGAACGCGAGCACGAGCAGGAACCAGCCGACGGCGTTGACGACGGCCGGCGGCCCGAGCGTGAGGACTTTCGCGATCGATTGGCCCGTCAGGTACCAGACGAGGAAGGCGAACAGGACGAGCGCCCCGCCGCTCGACACGATGCCGCCGAAGAGTGAGGTGCGCTCGTATTGTCGCGCGACGCCCTCGATGTAGTTCTGCACGTACGCGCGGATCTGCTGAATGGTCAGCGTTCGCTCGGCGGGATCCTTCACGAGAATGCGCAACGTCAGAGCCTCGAGCGCGGCCGGCGTCGTCGGCTGAATGTCGCTCGGCCGCAGGGGGGCGTCGTTTTTCACCCGCTCGAGCGTCACGCGCGGATCGTCGTGCTCGAAGGGCACGTGGCCACACAGCATCTCGTACAGAATCACGCCGAGCGAATAGATGTCGGCGCGGCCGTCGACCGCCTGGCCGCGAGCCTGCTCGGGCGCCATGTATTCGGGCGTGCCAATCACGGTGCCGTCTTGGGTCTGCCAGGCCTTGGCGGCCGCGCGCACCGAAGTGATGCCGGGCCGCGGCGTGGACAGCGCGGGCTCGCTGTTCTCGACGTCGGGGATGCTGCCCTCGTCGACGCCGGTGGTGACGGTCGCCGCTCGCGCCTGGGACGGCTCCATCAGCTTGGCGACGCCCCAATCCATCACGAGCACTTCGCCGAAATCGCCGACCATGATGTTGGCCGGCTTGATGTCGCGGTGGATCACGCCGCGCGCGTGCGCGTAGTCGATCGCCTGGCAAACCTGCAGAAACACGTCGAGCAGGCGGCGCTGACCGAACTGGGCGAGCGTGGCGGGGTCATTTTGGCGCCGCTGCTCCAGGATCGTCTCGAGCGAGCGACCCGGGATGAGCTTCATCGAGAAGTAGCCGTGCCCGTCGGGCGAGGTTCCGAGGTCGTGCACGGGCACGACGTTCGGATGCTCGAGCTGGGCCATGATCTGCGCCTCTTCGGCGAAGCGGGCGAGCTCCTGGCGGGGGATCTCCCGGCGCGTCAGCCGCGTCACCTTGAGCGCCACCTCTCGCCGGAGCTTCGTGTCGTAGCCGCGCAGCACCTCCGCCATGGCACCGCTGCCGAGCTCGCCGAGGACGCGGATCCTGCCGGACCAGAGATCGCTCGCGGCCTCCGCGGGGATCGACCGGCGCAGCGAGCTCTTCGGCGTCGCGGGAGCGATGCTCGGCGGCGCCACGGACGGACGCGAAGCCTCGTCGGATGACGGGGCACTGTCGTCGCGCGAGTTCGTCATGTGGGCCGCGGTGGCGGGGCCCGCATCCTAGCAGCTCACCCCCGCCTACGGGTGTGGCACCGAAGCACAGTGCGCGTTCAGAGCTCGAGGGCGGCCACGGGGCGTACGGGCTTGGTTTGCCGAAGGCAATGCGCGAGCGCCTCGGCGAGACCCCGCACGTCGTCGAGCTCTTGCTGGCAGGTGAGCATGAGCCGGACGCCCGCGTGGCCGCGCGCCACCGCCGGGAAAACGGCGACATTCACGAAGTAGCCGGCATCGAGCAGCTTGCGGGCGAGGTCCGCAGCCGCCTCGTCGCTGCCGACCTCGAGGAAGCGAATGGGCGAGCGGCTCTGCGTCCAAAGGCCGGTGCCACGCACGAGCGCGTCGAAGAGCTCGATTCGCGCGCGCAGGCGCGTCTGTAGCTCGCCGAGCTCGGCGGAGAGATGAATGCGAGCCGAGGCGATGCCCGCGCCGAGCTGGGCGGGCTGCAGCGGCCCGGTGAAAATGAGCGGCCCCCCGCAGGTGAAGATGCGTTGGGCGAGCTCGGCCTGCGCGAGCGCGAGCACGGCACCGCCCGTCGCGAAGGATTTCGCCAGACCGAGCGCGACCGCCATCCTTTCGTGGAGCCGTTGCTCGCCGAGCACGATGCCGGCACCGTGGCGACCGGCCCAGCCGACGCCGTGCGCGTCATCGACGTAGGCGAAGAGGGACGGGAAATGGTCGAGGAGCGTGGCGAGCTCGCCCACGTTCGCGAGATCGCCGTGCATGCTGTAGACGCCGTCACAAAGGTAGAAGACGCGCGCGTGCTGCGTCGAAAGGCGTCGCACCCGCCGCGCGAGGGCGTCGAGGCGCCCGTGCGGCACGGGCTCGCAGCGAATCCCTCGCTGCATGAGCATCGGCAGCACCGCCTGCACGCTGCTGTGAACCATCGTGTCGAAGCAGACCGCATCTCCGTCGTTCACGAGGACCGGCAGGGCCGCTTGGTGCAAGAGCGACGTCGTCGGGGCAACCACGACCGGATGCCCCCCCACGAGCTCGGAGAGCAACGCCTCGAATTCCGCGTACAGCGGCAGCGAGACGTACGCGCGCGACGACGAGAACACGACCCCGTAGCGCTCGACCGCCTCACAGGCCGCGCGTTTCAAGCGGGCGTCCGTTTCGAGGCCCAGGTACGAGCAGCTTCCGAAGTTCACGAGCCTGAAACCTTCGAGCTCGATGTGCCTCCCGCTCAAGCGAGCGTCCTCCACGCTGGCGTGCGCGAGGCCTCGCGCCTTGAGGCGCAGGACTGCGGACTCGATGTGCTGGATACGCTCATTCCACGCTGATTTCACGAGACCCTCGGCGCGCCGTCGCGAAGTCGCGCCGCGCGTGGTCGCTACAGAACCACGCGGCATCGCGCCGGAGAATCACCTGCGCGAGCACGACAACCGTGACCCGTGCTCACGAATGCGGGCGGTGGGTGTAACCTGCGGCGCCATGTTGAGGCTCACGCTTGCCGCGATTCATCTGATGGCCCTCGCGCTCGGGGTCGGGGCGCTTTTGCAACGCGCCCGGGCCCTCGCGGCGGCCGAGCGCGAGGAGCAGCTCAAGCGCGTCCTCTTCTGGGACAACCTGTACGGCCTCGTCGCGGCCATCTGGCTCGGCAGTGGAGTGTGGCGAGCGTTCAGCGACGTCGAGAAAGGTCCGGACTACTACCTTTCGAATCACGTCTTCTGGACGAAGATGCTGCTTCTCGCCGTGCTGCTCGGGCTCGAAGGCGTCGCCATGGTCACCTTCATCCGCTGGCGCATCTGTTTCGCGAAGAAGCAGCCGATCTCGCTCGACGGCAAGCGGCGGCTTCTCCGCATCCATTGGGCCGAGTTCTGGCTCGTGCTCGGCATGATCGCCATGGCGACGCTCATGGCGCGCGGCGTCGGCGTCGTTCGCCCGCGCGCAGCATCCGCATCCCCAGCCCTGCCTGACGGTGCTCTCCAGCGCGGCGAGGCCATCTACTTCCGCTACTGCGTCGCTTGTCATCAGCCGGACGGGCGCGGCATGGGCGGCAAGCTGGCGGCGGATTTCATCGCGACTCCTGCTCGTCTCGCCAAGCCGGAGGCCGCCCTCGTCGAAACGGTGGCGAACGGCGTGCCCGGAACCGCCATGCGCGCTTTCGGCGGCGAGCTCGAGCGAGCCGACCTCCGCGACGTCGTCACGTTCCTGCGACAGCGCTTCGGACCGAAAGCCGACGCGCGCGCCGTGCCCTAGCATGCACGCGCTCTTCGCGAAAATCGAAAGCTGGCGCCGGAGCCTCGCGCAGAACCTCGCGCTTCACCAAGACCTGACTCAGCGTGAGCTCAATCGCGCCGTTCATACGACGATCGCACGCAGTGTGTTTCTCGGGATCTGCGCGGCGCGCGCGCCCCGAAGCTCCGCGACTCTCCTCGCCCTGGCGCAGGGTCCGGACATCTCCCGGCGACTCAGCGAGCATTTCCCGCGTGCCGATGCAGCCGCGGGCGAGCCGACCCCGCCGCTGCGCGTCGACGACGAGGTGCTGAAGGAAATCCTCCTCGGCCTCGACCCCGCCAACGGCCCCGGCGAGCTCGCGCACGCGCCGGCCGACAGCCTGGGCCAAATCTACGAGCAATTCCTGGGACCCACGGGACGCAAGGCGGGCGGCGTTTACTACACGCCAGCCTTCATCGTCGATTACATCGTGGAGCAGACGGTGGGCCGCGCCTTGGAGGGGAAGACGCCGCATACGCTGGGCCGCCTCGCGATCCTCGACGCCGCCTGCGGCTCAGGCGCGTTTCTCCTCGGAGCGTATCAGTCCCTGCTGACCTTCTACCGTGATGGGTATGTGGCCGAGGGTCCGCACCAGCACGGCACCGGGAAAAATCCCCGCCTCCACCAGACGGCCGAGGGACAATGGTGCCTGACGACGAGCGAACGGGAGCGGATCCTCACCTCCCACATTTTCGGCGTCGACATCGATCCACAGGCAGTCGAGGTCACGAAGCTCTCGCTGTTGCTCATGGCCCTCGCGGCTCAGAGCGAGCCCCTTCACGAGCGCGCGCTGTCGAACCTTGCGCGCAACATCCAGTGCGGCAACAGCCTGGTCGAGTCAGACGGCGAAGGCGACTCGCGGCACCGCGCCGCCATGCCGCGGCAGCGACTTTCGCTGCAACCCTTCGACTGGAAAAGGGCCTTCCCCGCGATCATGGACCGCGGAGGGTTCGACGCCGTGATCGGGAATCCGCCGTACCTCGATGCGGAATGGATGTCCGCCCACCTCCCCGAGGTTCGCGACTACTGCGTTTCACGGTACGCCGCAGCCTCCGGGAACTGGGACATGTTTTGCGTTTTCGCCGAGCGGGCGATGGAGCTCACGGCGCCGGGCGGACTCACGAGCCAGCTCGTCCCGAACAAGCTCGGTGCTGCAAGCTACGCCGCGGGGATTCGGCGCGTGCTGACCGTCGACAACCGACTCCTCGGCATTCGCGACTATTCCGACGTCCCCGTGTTTCGCGTCGCCGCCTACCCCCTCGTGTACGTCGCGCGCCGCAGCGGGCCGGAACCCTGCCCCCCGGCCGCGGTCAGCTACGAGCGCTATGGCAAGGGCGAGGGCGGCGCGCTCGAATGCGTCGAAGCGCGCGCGCTCGACTACGCCACGTACTTTCGAACCCCCGACGCACCCTGGGAAATTTTCGCGCACGGCGGCTCGACCGAGCTCGTCGCGCGCTTGAAAACGCTCCCGCGGCTCGGAAGCATCGCCACCGTGCTCGGCGCGGCAACCGTCGCCGAAGCCTACGAGATCCACGCGCTGCTCGAAGACGCCGCCGCGGTCGGCGTGGCGCCGCACCTTCGCTTGGTCAACAGCGGCACGATCGACAGGTATCGTGACCTGTGGGGCATCAAGCCGTGCCGGTACCTCAAGGCGCAGTTTCTACGGCCGGTCGTTCCCGAGTCCGCATGGGGAAGGCTGCCCGCGAAGCGCCGTCAGCAAGCCACGACACCGAAAATCATCCTCGCTGGCATGACCAAACGGCTCGAGGGGATCGCCGACCTCGAAGGCGGCATCCTTGCCGGGAAATCCACCACCATCGTCGTCGCGGAAAACCTAGACCTGCGCCTGCTGCTGGCGCTGCTGAACAGCGCGGTCGTGGACCATTTTTACCAGATCGTATTTGGCGGCAACAAGCTGCAAGGGGGCTACCTTCGAATCGGCCCCCCGCAGGTCAGGGCGATCCCCGTTCCGAAGCTTTCCGACGCCCCTCGCGCGAAGGTCGAAGCGGTCGTCGAGCTCGTCGACGAAATGATGCGACTGCAGGCAAGGCGGACGGAGCGGGCGACGAGTCGCGATACCGGCGCGTTCGAGCGGAAGGCACGGGCGCTCGACTCGAAGCTCGACCAAGCCGTGGCGGCGCTCTACGGACTCACCGCGACGGAAACCGAGCTGCTCCGCCCGAAGAACAAATGACCACCGCGTGAAGCGGCGCGACCGAGGAGCGCTCACTCGCGCGGAAATCACGCGCCCTCGTCGATCGACCCGCGCGCGCGGCACGGGGCGCGAGCGACGCGACTGAACTAGTCGCAGCGCTCACGCGGCCAAGAAGTGGCTATGAACGCAGGCAACACGGAGGGTCCACCATGAGCCATCGCCATGCACCACTCACAGCCGTTCTGCTGCTCGCCGCATGCAGCGCCGAGCCTTCTTCCGAGCCGTCCGCGGATCTCCTCGCCACCGATAGCGAGTTCATCGCCGTCCCACGCGCGCCGGGGAGCGCGGCCGAGGGAGCGCGGCCGAGCCTGAGCCCGCCGGCCGTCCTCGGTCAGACGGGCAACCAGAGCTTTTACCTCGCGATCCGCAAGGAAAGCCTCGGGGCACGCTGGTTCCTGTCCGCGTACACGAAGCAGTGGTTTCCGGGGGACGTGCTGGCGGGGGCTGCCGATTTCACCCTGGGAACGCGCGTCGTTTCGTTCCGAACGCAGAACGACAAGCTCTTTTTGTTCGACGCCTCCGAGCAATTCAAGGCGTCGGCGGTCGAGGATCCGACGCTCGTCGTCGAAGCGTGGCCCATCGTTCACTCGGCTGCGTTCGACAGGTTGCCGAACGCGGACCGCTACGTGCTCGTCGATCCGTCGGCGGGACTGAACGAGTTTGGCGTGACGGGAGATCTGTTCGCGGATCCGAGCCTCAGCCTCTGGGGCTCGCTCCCGCTCCACGTGGGTCTCGCGTTCCTACAAGATTTCCGGCTTCTGCCCGACGGCGCAACGTTCGAGGAGGTCTTCACCGGACAGTCGGATTTCGGCGGGACCGGCGCGCAGTCGGTCTGGGGCACGCTCGGCATGAGCCTCCGCCGCTACGCCGAAGGTGAAGGCTTCGAGCCCGCCGTCGATCCCGGAATTCCCTACTATTTCCCGAGCGACGGGCGCTTGGTCCCGGAATCGGGCGACGCCGTCGAGGCGAACCCGGTCAAGCTCAACGTGCACGAGGGCATGCAACCGATCGAAGTGCTCGTGAGCGAAGGCGCGTTCCGAGCGCAAGCCGATTTCCCGGATGTCGACGTGCTCGGCGCTTTCGAACGCGGCATCGAAAGCTGGAACGACGTGTTCGGCTTCCCCGTGCTCGAAGCCACCTTCGTGCACAGCGACGCCGTCCCCGACGACGACAAGAGCTTCGTGCTCGTCGACTACCCGAACCCCACGCCGTTCGCGTTCGCCGATTGGCGGGCGAATCCGAACAACGGCGAGATCCGCGGCCTCAGCGTGTACTTCGGCGGCGCCTTCTTCGGCTCGCTCGCCGCGTTCTCGGATGATCCTCCCGAGCAGAGCGACCTCGCTCGCTCGACGACGCCCGTGCGCGCATTCACCTGGGGGGGCATGCCTGCGCACCGCCCGGCCTGCATCTATTCGGCGCCCGGCTACGCTCGACCCCTGATCGCCACGCCCGGCAGCGAGCTCTCGGCCGCGGAAAAGTCCTCGCGTTTCCTCCAGCACGTCGTCGCCCACGAGATCGGCCACACGCTCGGATTGCGGCACAATTTCCAGGGCTCGCTCGAGCCACCGTCGAGCTCCGTCATGGATTACCTCGACGACCTGAGCGATGCCGTCGCGCTCTCCGAGCCCGGTAGCTACGATCGCGACGCCGTCCGTTACCTCTACGGGCTGTCCCCCGACCTACCGAGCGGACATCCCTTCTGCACGGACGAGTCCCTCACGACCGATCCGAGCTGCCAGCTCTTCGATTCGGGCGCCGAGCCGCTCTACGACTGGTGGGCTCCGAGCTACGCCTTCGTCGCGAGCCTGATCTTCGACGGCGCGATCGACGCGAGCGTCTTCGACCAATACTACCTCGATCAAGTGCTCGAATTCGCGCGCGACCCAGGCTTCGTGGCGCCCGAGCAGCGCGTCGACGCCGTCAACATCGCGCTCGATCGCGCTCGAGCTCCGCTGAGCGACGAAGACGCGAGCGAACCGAGCCGCGTGCTCGCCGCCAACGCCATCGCCGAAAAGGTGCTGCGTCGGCTCGTGCTCGACGATCCGGCGCGGCGCGGCCTCATCAGCTTCGATCCGACGGACCCCGCCGTGATTGCGCTCGTTTCGGAGCAGGCCGGGGCCATGCTCCGAAACGACGACGGCGTGCGCACGTTCGAGCTGCGCCGAACGGCCGTCGATACACTCGAGCGACTCCAAGCGGGTAGCGCGCTCCTCGAGCTGCGCGCTGCACGAGACGCCATCGCGGCCGAGCTCGAAGGCGGCGACGTGCCGACGGACGAGGCCCCCTACGTCGAAGACCTCCTCGCACGCATCGACAAGGCGCTCGAGCCGTACTTCGACTGAGCTTCGAGGCGACGGCGCCTACACCGACGGCAGTCGCCCTACATAAGCTGCCGTTCCTTACGGCCGTTGGGTGTTCGTTCGAGGCGATCAGCGGGACGTGGGCCGCGCTCGGCCTGGGTTCGCTCACGTCCTCACTCGGAGACACACCTTGCGTTATTCGCTCATCACGCTGATTGGTTCTGGGCTGATCACCATCGCGGCGGGCTGCTCGGACACGGACGACGGCTCGGTCCCCACGAACGACGCGAAGGCAGGCCATTCATCCAAGGCGGGTGCCGCGGGCAAGGGCGGCTCGGGTAAAGGCGGCACATCCGGCAAGGGCGGCAGCGGCGCGACCGGGGGAGCGAGCGCGGGCAAGGGCGGCTCGGGGTCTGGCAACGTCGGAACCGGCGGAACGCGCCCGCACGCGGGGACGGGCGGCACCGCCACGGACGCCGGCGCGAGCGGCACCGACACGGGCGCCGGCGCGGGCGGCTTTTCGGGCGCGAGTGACTCGGGAGGCGAAGCGGGAACGGCCGGCGCCGGCGGAGATGCGGGCTCGAGCAGCGGGCCTGCGTGCCCCGGCGGCGTCGCGTGCGGAGCGGAATGCATCGATCCCTCGGTGCGAACGCTCGATCAGATCCAGCTCCAGAGCGGCGGGAGCATCGTGCTCAATAACACGCAGCGACCGGGCCAGTCCTTCACGGTCGGCAGCGCCGGACTGCTCGCGGGAGTGGAGCTCGCCGTGAGCGCGTGCAACGGAGCGAATACGACGGCGCAGATCCAGCTCGAGCTCTTCGACGAGCAAGCGGCGAGCCTCGGCCACGTCACCCTCGACCCGACACCGTTGCGCACGGACTGCGGCCTCGACGATCTCGTCGAAGAAACCGTTGGCCTGGGCTACTTCGACCTCACGCCCCTCTGCCTCACGGTCGAGGTCGGTACCCAGCTCACGTTCGCACTGAGTCTCGTCGGCGGCGCCCCGGACACCTGCGACACCGGGACCTATCAATGCTCGAGCAGCGGCGCCTATTGCTTCTCCGACAACGACTGCGGGGGCAGCTACAACGTCGGCTTCACCAATTGTGGCGGCACCGGCTGCGACAGCACGGGCTACGCCGGGGGCGAGGCGGTCCTCCAAGACGTCGACTCGGGCGCGCTGACACCGATGCCGAGCTTCGAGGTCGAGTTCAAGACGTTCGTGCAGTAGCGCGAGCAAGTCGCAGGGCCAGCAAGGGACGCTCGGCTTTCGTCGCTCGCTCGCCCTGACAGGCCCCGGAACCGCGCGCGAGATCCCGACAAACCTGAGGGCGGGTGGCGTACGCCGAGCAGACGAACTGGCCCGAACGAGCGTCGAGCTCGAGCGCGCTGCAATGGCCGTCCAGCATGCGCATGTGAGCTCGAAAGCCGTCGAACGAGACCAACGCATCGGCGCGCTCGGCGAGCCGCACGTGGTCGTCGCCCGACACGCGCACGAACGTCGAGAGCAGCGAAAAGCAGCAGGTACCGCAAGCCAAGCATTCCGGTACGGGTGCCAAGCACGGACCGTACGCGGATTCCGACCTGTCAGGCGCCCGTGTCCCCTTTCCTGGCTGATCGCCCCACGTCCTTTCGGAGGCGCCCTACCACTTGACCTGGATCGTGCCTGACTCCGTGCACGGGTACCAGCAATTGAAACCCTGGATGAACGTCTCGGTGTAGGCGTACGAAAGCGCGCCCGAGCTCACCGTGCCCGTTATCGTGTGAGTCATTTCCCACACGCAGCCGTCGGGACTCGCTTCGGGGCCGATGATTTGGGTGCCGAGCAAGGAGACGTAGCCGTCTTGCACGCTGCCGCTGAAAGCCACGGACCCGAGCGTGGCCGTCACGGGGCCGCCGCCGCACGGGTATTCGATCATCCCGCTCGTGCTTTCCTCGACCGGAAAATCGACACAGCCCGGCGAGGAAGGCGTGGAGCCCGTGACGTACAGCGTTGGCTGGCAATCGCCGGTCTCGCAATCGGAGTCGACGACGCCGTCGCAGTCGTTGTCGGCGCCGTCGCACGTCTCGAGCGTGTTCTCACCTGCGCTGCAGCCACCGCAGGTCATCCGATCGTCGTTGCAACGATCGCTGTCCGGACCGTCGCACGCCTCCCCGACGTGGAAGTCCTCGTCCGTGGCGCCGTCGCAGTCGTCGTCGATGTCGTTGCACGTCTCGGCGACGGCTTCGACGCCGCCCTCGCACGCCCCGAACACTCCGCCTTCGCAGTTTCTCGTGCCTTTGCGACACGCACCGACGTCGCTGCCGCAGGCCTCGCTCTCCCCGTCGTCGCAGGGCTCCTCGGGTTCCTCCGCGTCGTCGCCCACGCGAAGCTCCGTACGACCGCAACCCGACACCGCTAGCGCAGCCCAAGCGACAACGGTCCCCCAACGAAGCGCGCGCGTCACGCTTCGTTCCCGCGGCCCGTGGCAAAGGGCGTAGGTCCCACGCCCAAGAAGTATAGCAGGTCGACAACCTGCCGACTCTTTGGCGAAAAGCTCGCTGCGCGCTTTCGTGAAATGAGTTTGGTCCGGCCCTGCGCGTCGCGAGCGGTGTTGCGAGCGCGGACGCGCCAGGCGTATAAGCGCCGGGAAGGGAGCTGTTTCATGAGGTCTGC
>Ga0070682_100000643_pt1 | contig 21214 bp, 15 predicted proteins | sample KBSC63LmetaG_FD_64668 | JGI IMG/M metagenome (GOLD analysis project Ga0070682, IMG submission 64668) | Corn rhizosphere microbial communities from Kellogg Biological Station, Michigan, USA - KBS C6-3L metaG | ecosystem: Host-associated > Plants > Roots > Rhizosphere | place: USA: Michigan...
TGAGAGCCAGGCTCAGCAGCGAGCCCGCGAAGAAATCCAACAACTTGAAGAGCTCGAGGCGATTCGTTCAGGCATCGAGAATGAGGCCCAACGGCGCGTTGAAACTGAACAACAGCTCAACGCTGGAGTTGAAGCCTTACGCAAAGCGGAAGCATTGCAACTCAAACGGATCGCAGAAGCAGAAGCTGAATCTGAGCGACTGGCGAGTGAGGCAGCCCGACGGAGAAGCGAAGAGGAAGCACGAGTGCAAGCGGAGAGTTCCGCACACCAAAAAGCTCTCGACGAACAGTTGCGCGCCGAAGAACTGCACGCGCAGGAACGAGAGCAACGCGAACTGAGCTTCGTCAAACAGGTTGAAGGGATGCGCGCCCAAGCCGAGCGAGCGGCGCAACACCGCACTGAAACAATCGATCAGATAAACGCCGCGATTGCCGTTCTCAATGAGCGTGAGGCCACGCAGACTCGGGCTATTAACGAGGCTGAAGCACGTCTGGTCGAATTTCAGGCGGCCTGCGACCGACTGGACCAGGAAGCCGCGCGCCTCGCCGCAGAAGACAAGTCCCGACGCGAAACATTTGCAGCCGAACGTCAACGAAGGTTTGAAGAGGCGCTGGCTGCGACTAAGGATGAAGAGCGACGGATCGAAGCGGAACAGCATCAACGCAGCATCGCGCTTGAACAGCGACAAACTGAATTAACCGCGATGGCTGAACAGGGCCGAGTGCGGACTGCGCAACTCACCGCCGAGATCCAATCGCTGGAACAATTGCGGGTCGAGCAACGCACCCGCATTCAGGAAGCGGAAGCGGCGTTGGTGGCGCGCAAAAATGCGATGGCCGCGGCGGAAGACGAAGCGAGCGCTCGCGCCGTTGCTTACGAGCGAGAGATTGCGGAACTGCAATCGCAGCTGGTCTCCGCCGGTTCGGAGGCACAAGCGAACGCGGCAACTGCAAAAGAGCTGAAGCTTGCGATTGAAAAGCAGCGCAAACTTCAAAACAAACACGTCAAAGACCTCGAAAAACTACAAGCGCGTCGCATCCAGGCGGAAGCTGAGGCGAATGATCGGGCAGCGCGCGAAGCTGAACTGCGAGCCGAACTTGAATCGCTCAATAGCCGCATCGCCCAGTGCGATCGCGACTGGCCGGAAACCGAGCTGCGGCTCAAAGCCCAGATTGAAGGACTGCGCAAGGCCGAGTCGATTCAAGCGAAGCGCTTTCAGAGACTGGTTAACAAGCTTGAATCTGAACAGCAGAAGCATGCCGGCCCGGCTACCGTGAAAGGCAAAGCGCGGAGTTCCAAGTCCGCTAAGTCCGATTCAAAAGTAAAAGTCGCGCAAGTCACCCAAGCCGAGCAGTGGTTGCGAATGCTCGAAGCGGTTCGCGCCGAGACTGCGTTGGAGTTGAGTAAAAGAGAGACCAAAGAGCAGGAGCTGCAGGCTGAGGTACAGCATCTGTTGAAAGCAGAAGCGGAGCAATTAACCCGGATGGAAGAGATGCGCGCGCGCTTGAAAGAAGGAGCGGACGTTGCCGGCGAGCTGCAGCCAAACACGATGGTCGAGGTTATTGAACCAGGTGACGTCGAACAAATTGAAGTGAAAGCCGCGCCGCCGGAGGTTGCGCCGGAGTTCGCTGTCGAGCTGGAAGTACGTGAGGCGGCCAGTGAACCCGAGCTAATTCAGCCATTAGAGACGTGGCAGTTCGCCGTAGTTGATGAACCACAGTCTGAACCAATAATCGCGGACGCTGATGCTGCTTTCCCAGCGTCGGATAATCCATTGGCCGCCGCCTCGGCTGAAACAGAACTGGAACGAACCCTGCGCGAGTTGGCCAAACTTGACGAGGCTCAATTCGCTTCGCGCTCTATAGACACGGAGCTTTCCACCGGCCCAACTTTTTCGTCCGTTGAAATTGAGTTGGCTGACCCGAATCAGTTTACCGGCAACGAAAAAAGTATTCAGACCTACGAAGAGGATTCGTCCGACACACGACTTATCGAAGCCATCAAGACCGGGACTGCCGCCGAAAGGACAAGTGCCGTACGCGAGTGGGTTCAGATCAATGAAGAACAAGCGTTTCTGAAAATCACCGAATTGTTTGACGATAGTTCAGCCGAGGTAAGAAACGCGGCAGCCACAGCGCTATTTGAATTGAAACGCGACTGCGCAGCCTCGTTCACACGCGCGCTGCGCGACGGTTCACCACAACGTCGCACGCACATCGCGGCGGCGATCAACGGTTCTGGAATCGCTGCTCAAGCGATTGAAAACCTGGTCGGCGGCAGTCGCGAACAAACTTACGATGCTTTCTCGATGCTGTTTTTGATGGCGCGCGCCGGCGAGGTGCAAGTGCTATTGAAGACAATTGAGCAACACCCCGAGGTGGCGGTGCGATTGTCAGTGATCAAGTTACTGACTTTCTGTAATCAACCAAACATCATCCCCGCTTTTCGCAGTTTAGCGGTTCGCGGCACGATACCCACCGCAGTGCGGTCAGCGGTGATGGAAGCCATCTACCAGATTGGCAACAACGGCCGGGAAAACTCGCAATCCGCTGCGTAAGCGTTTCCCTAAGGATTCCTGGAGTTAAACGTATCTCCCTGGCGGATGCCGCCGCTTTCGAGGCCTTTGCGAAACCAACGAATGCGTTGCTCGGAGGTGCCGTGCGTAAACGAATCGGGAACTACGTATCCCTGCGCTTCCCGTTGCAGCCGGTCGTCTCCAACCGCGCTCGCGGCGCCCAGCGCCTCATCGATGTCGCCCATTTCGAGCAGTCCTTTTTGTTGCGCATAATGCGCCCAGACTCCAGCGAAATAGTCTGCCTGCAACTCGAGCCGCACTGACAACTCATTCGCTTGAGTCTCACTCATGCGTCCCCGCGCCGCGTCAACGCGCTCCATCGTGTGCAACAGGTCCTGTACGTGATGTCCAACTTCGTGCGCGATCACATAGGCTTCGGCAAAGTCTCCGGGCGCACGGAATCGCGTTTCCAATTCATTGAAGAAGGACAGATCAAGATACAGCTTTTCATCTCCGGGACAATAAAACGGGCCGACCGCAGCGCCGGCGTTTCCACAGGCAGACTGCACTCGATCCCTAAACAGGACCAGGACCGGCTTCGTGTATGTCATTCCCTGTTGCCGAAAGATTTCGTTCCAAACATCTTCGGTGCTCGCCAGGACCGTCGCCGAGAACTGTTTGAGTTCTTCTTCTTTTGGATTGACCGAGCGAGAGCTTTCAGTGCCCGAAGCCGGACCCTGGCCAGGCGCCTGCTCAAGCAACTGGCGCGGATCGGCCCCCAGCAACAATGCGATTATCAGAATGACAATGCCGCCGAGCCCGCCGCCCACCGCCAGGCCGCCACCGGACATGCCACGACGATCTTCAATGTTTTCGCTTTGCCGTTGCCCTCTCCAAAGCATGACTTCAGCCCTCCAGTGTGATCACCAAATGTTCGCGCGACGAGATTCCCCTAAAAGTAATGCAAAAGTTCACCGAGTGATTCGATCAAGATGTCGGGATTGTGATTTTTCAATTTCCAACTGGTCGGGTAATCGCTGCGGACGCCAACTGTGAACATGTTGGCGCGCTTCCCCATCTCGATATCCTCAGGACTGTCGCCCACATACGCCGTTACCTTCCGAGTGCAACCCAAACTACGTAAGGCGTTTTCCAATCCCTCCGGGTGCGGCTTTTTCTGTTTCATCTGTTCGTTGCAAATCACGATCTCAAAACAGTCTTTCAAGGCCAGCCGTTCAATCTCGCGCACTACCCGGCATTCGGTGCCGCTGCTGACAACGCCGAGCCGATAATTTCGTCGCTGCAATTCTCGAATAGTCTCACGTGCTCCGGGAATTGGGTCTGCTGTCTGTTCGCCGTAATGGTGGATCCAAAGTTCATCGGCCTCGCGCCATCTCTCTGGCGGCAAGCCGAGCGCCTCGTAAACCGAATACCAGTTCGGCGAGTAAACCTCACGATACAACTGATGATCAAACGGGACACCGAGTGCGGCAAAGGATCGTTCAAACGCCGCGAGCCCCAGCCGGGCAGTGTCGACTACCGTGCCGTCCCAATCGAAAAGCAGAGTTGTGATCTCGTTAGTGTTAACCAAAATATGAATTGCGAAAGGGGAAAACTGGGGGCTTCTAGTCGGTCAGTCAGCGATTGCCACTGTTAACTCAGCGAGCGGCGTCGACTGCGGCTGGTCGCCGTGTGTCGCTTCGCTGCGATTGACGTGCTGGTAAAGAATGTCGCGCTGTTGGGGGACAAATCCGGCTTCGCGAATGAGGTAACGCAACATTTTCTCATCCGCGCAATTGTGCGCGCCGGCTGCCGAGACGACATTCTCTTCGATCATGATCGATCCCATGTCGTTTGCGCCAAACCTCAATGCAACCTGGCCGAGCTTTAGCCCCTGGGTTAGCCAGGACGATTGGAAGTTGTCAATGTTGTCCAAAAATAGTCGCGACACTGCCAGCATTTTCAGGTAGTCAATTCCGGTGGGTTCATCTTTAATACGCCGGCCGAGCGCTGTGTTTTCACGCTGAAATGTCCAGGGAATGAATGCCGTAAAGCCGCCAGTCTCATCCTGCAAATCGCGAACACGCTGCAAGTGCGCGACGCGGTGGGAAATGTTATCGCCGATGCCAAACATCATGGTTGCAGTTGAACGTAACCCGACACGATGAACGGCGCGCATTACATCGAGCCATTCATTGGTGGTGCACTTCGTTGAGACGCGCTTGCGAACTTCGTCGTGAAGTATCTCGCCGCCACCACCGGGCAAGCTGTAGAGTCCCGCAGCTTTCAACCGCGCCATGATGGTTTCGTAATCGAGTCCGGATATCAGGTGCAGGTTGTGAATTTCCGGTGGCGAGAAACAATGGAGTTGAAAGTTCGGATACTTCGCGTGCAACGTCCGCAGTAGATCTTCATACCACTCGATGCCGAAATCCGGGTGAAGCCCGCCCTGCATCAGGACCCCGGTGCCGCCGAGGGCAATCGTTTCGTCAATCTTCTCGCAAATTTCTTCGAGCGTGCGCACGTAAGTATCGGGCGCGCCCGGCCGGCGATAAAAAGCGCAGAAGGTGCAAACGACGTTGCAAACGTTCGTATAGTTTATATTTCGATCGATGATGTAAGTGACGATGTTGTCGGGATGGCGCCGCTGGCGAATTTCGTCGGCAGCTACACCCATCGCGGCCACATCGTGCGACTCAAGCAGCGTCGTACATTCGGCGACAGTCAGGCGATGACCAGCGACGACGCTGTCCAGAATTGATTGAATTGAATTTGCCGGCACGTTAAGTAGTTTAGGACGTGGCCTGCGAGAATCAAAACGCAGCGCCTGTTTAGTTGTCGCGAGGATGAAGTCAGTACCACCACGCGGTAGCGGGTGGGTCATCGGATTGCCAATTGTCCATTGCCGATTTCAGATTAATGTTGCCGCTACGTACAATCGGCAATCGACAATTGCAAAGACCCACCTGCTACCGCGCGGTGGTACTGACCTCATTGCCGTCCCAGCACTTCTTTGGTCACTGCAGATACACGAATGGCTTAACGGTTTCAATCAACCCGTGCTTCTTCGCTAATTCAAAGTACTGCAGCATTCCCCGCTCAAGATTTTCATCGACCTCAAAGGTAATGTTTTCCGTCAGATATGATCGTATCTCGGCTGGAGCAAGCGGGAGTTCAGCGCTGGATGAAACGATGTCTTCGATGTGCTGCAGACCTTCGTCGCGAGCCCCTGCAAAGTCGACCCCGCTAATGGAACCTACGGCTGACGACTTCGCCATCCACATCGCAAAAACAAACCCAGTCGCGGTAAAGCTATGCCATAAATTTGCGAGGTCGAAAACCTCGACGTTGGCTAACGTAATGGTCATCCCCGGATCGCCGATTACTAGTGCAGCATCATGATCAGCCAGCATGGTTTCAACGTCAGCTCCGGTAACTGTCCAGATCGGCTCCACGCCGATGAACTCTTTGAATATTATTTTTACGAGCACCTGAGAGGTCCGCGACTTTCTATCCAATGCCACAGTGCGCACGCGCTCAAGTTCAGCATGCTTGCTGACCAACACAACGCTGCGCACCGCTGAATGCGAACCGACACAAACACGCGGAATAACTTTTACGTCGGCCATTCGCTGATACTCAATCACCGGAACCAGGGCCGCGTCCACGACGTCTGCTTCAAGCAGGTCGGCACAACGCGCGGGAGCCGCATCAGTAGTTAACTCCACAGTGTTCTGCAAACTTCCTTGTTGGAAGCTCCAGATTAACGGCGCAGTGTTTAGATAACTTGAAGCGGCGAGCCGCGGCAGGTTTGCAGTTTTCGAAATAGCTTCAACCACCATCCTTAGTTTGATTGTCCAAAGCGGATGCTAACGAAGCCCAGCGGCTCCCGCAAGCGGCTTGTGGAAGCTTTGTATCCGTTGACAGTTTTTCACAGCGGCAATTACTATTCGCCCGCGCTACAAGAACGCTCAGGCAACACTCGCCTGCGTCGCCAGAGTAACTTTCGATCTGCACCTCCCATGCAAATTTACGACGTCAGCATCCCGCTTTCATCAGACACACCCACTTATCCGGGCGACCCCGGCATTGAGATAACAAGTTGGTCAACGCTCGAAAATGGCGATGCTGCCAACGTGTCTCTCCTTAATTTCGGTCTACACACAGGCACTCATGTGGACGCGCCGGCACACTTCATCGCCGGCGGTGGTAAGGTTGATTCATTGCCGATAGACAGCTTGCTTGGCGCCGCGCAAGTTGTGCAGGTGCCGACGGACCTTGACGCGATCGATCGAGCGTTCGTCGAGACAAACTGCGCCTCTGGCGCCGCAAGAGTACTTTTTAAGACGCGAAACTCCAGCTTTTGGGCCAACCCTGAACGTGGATTTCGTGAGGACTTTGTTTACATCGAACCCGATGCGGCCGAGTGGTTGGTGCAAACTGGAATCAAACTTGTCGGGATTGATTATTTGTCGGTGGAGCGGTTTAAGTCGGAGGGGTTCGCAACCCACCTCGCGTTTCTGTCTCACGGCGTCGTAATACTCGAAGGTCTCGATTTACACGAAGTGCCGGCGGGAAATTACGAGTTAATTTGTTTGCCCCTAAAAATTGCAGAGGGAACGGGCGACGGCGCCCCAGCCAGAGCAGTGCTTCGTACACTCGAATAGTTCAGGAATAGTGACATGACTGACACAGATCGAGCTTACCGGGAACGAGTCTTTCGAATAGTTCGTATGATTCCTTCGGGACGAGTTATGACCTACGGACAAATTGCGGAGCTGCTTGGCGAGGGTTACACGCCTCGAACCGTTGGCTTTGTAATGCACTCGTCGGACGACAAAACCCCCTGGCACCGTGTAATTAATGCGCAAGGTGCAACCTCCACTCGCGGCCTGGTACTGCCGCACGACAAGCAGCAACGAATGCTCGAGGCTGAAGGCGTTGTTTTCAATGACCGCGGCCGTTGTAGCTTGGAGCAGTACCTCTGGATTCCCAAGGAATCGCGCGCGCTCCCTAAAGACCGCGAAAAGAAATCAACCCTTTTCAAAACTTAAGGACAACACATGAACCGAGATCCGCTCGAAACGAGAGCACCGTATGCAGTCAGTCCGCCCAGATATTCTGTTTCACATCAAATGGTGACCACTGCTTTCGAGTTGCCAAACTTTCGCATCACTCAGAACCTCGGCGTTGTACGCGGCATCGTGGTTCGCTCGCGCAACGTCTTTGCCACTATTGGCGCCGGCTTGCAGATGATTGTTGGCGGCAACATCACGATCTGGACAAAACTGTGCGAAGACACACGCGCGGACGCTTTTGACATCATGATCCAACATGCAACCGAGATAGGCGCGAATGCGATCGTCGCCGCGCGCTACGATGCGACCGAAGTGTCAGCCGGCGTAACAGAAGTTATCGCCTACGGGACGGCTGTGATTGTTGAACCGTCGAACGCGGAACCGAGTTATCGTTCATGATTGGCGTGAAATTGACGGCCGCCCAGACTCGACGCCTGCGCGCGGCCGCCAATGCAGTTCCCTTTTCGCGGCTGCTGGGAATCGAGCTCGTTGAAGTAGCGAGTGGCAGTGCGACGCTGTCGCTCGAAGTGCGCGACGACTTAAAGCAGAACCACGGCGTCGTGCATGGCGGCGCCATCGCCTCGCTGATTGATAGTGCTATGGCGTATGCCATCATTCCGCTCCTTACCGCCAAAGAAAAAGTCACCACGGTCGACCTGACAATCAGCTATCTGCGCCCTCTGACAAGGGGTCAGGCTACCGCTAAGGCCACGGTCGTCCGCGCCGGGCGAAGGCTTTTCGTTGTCACAGCAGAGGTTTTTGACGATGACGGAAAGCTTGCAGCTACAGCACTTAGCACCTACATAAAACTGTAGGCGGCGCCCGCGCGACCGGCCAGTATTATCGATGGACAGCCACTGTTGAACTATGTAAAATGCTTTTGGCCTTCCGTGCGGACCCAAAACCGGGTCACAGCCCTCGCAATTAAGTAAGTTTGCAACTCCCACTCGGTAAGCACCGACGCATGTACTCCCTTTACCACTCGCTGCTCGCTCAGCATCCCAGGCAACTGATGCCCGTGCCTTGTGCCGGCTCGACCATTGCGCAGCTTCATCGCTACTTCGAAGATGTCGTGCTCGAGAATAACCTCGGCGCGCTTGTCGTCGAAAGTCTGCCGACTACGCCAGTGCGCCCAGCCCGCGATCTCACGCGACTAAAGGACCTGGAAAAGGCGGCGAGAAATTTCTTCCTTTGGGTCAACCCTCAGGATGCCCTCTCCGGCAGGCTGCTCAATCGCGGTAAAGAAAAAACCAAGTCGATCGTGTTCGAACAGACTGACGAAGGCAAGAGTTCCGAGCGCTTTGTGGTAATCGCTGATGCCCGCTTCTCGGCGTTGCTCGCTTCGGTTCACAAGAACGAAGAGGAAGACTCCTCTCGCGACCTGGTGATTTGGACTTTTGAACCTGACATCGTCTATTCCGCGCTTGAATATCTAATGGCTCGCGTTACCGCCGAGCACTCCTTTCACTCGGAAGCGTTTGCCCAGGCTGTTCGCGTGTCGATGCCCAAGGCTACGTCGCTCCAGCTGACGCTCGGTGTTACCACTAAACTCGCGCGATTACTGCAGGAACAGGCTGAGCGCGAAATCGCCGTCAACCGGCTTGCGACCGCCATCCGAAATACGCTCGACCTGAATAGCGTTTTGCAAACGGCAGCGTCCGAAGTGGGTCGCGCGCTTAATGTCCATTCGTGTGCCGTTAGAGTTGAAGGCGCGTTGGTAGGTCAGCAAATGACTAAATGTTATTTGCGGTCCGATTCGGTTGAGGAAGCTGAAGCGCAACTCGTAAAAGACGTCGATTTAATCAGCAAGCGGCTGAGCGAAACACCGAAGGCCTACGTCGTGGAGGGCGACGCCACACAGAATCCTCCGGTACTGGCTGATGCAGTCGTGCCGCTGATTCTGCAGGGCACGCTGATTGGCGAACTTCTGGTGAGATCAGACGATCCGTCGCGTATTTGGGCCGACAACGAACTGCTGCTGCTGCACACGGTCGCCGATCAGCTCGTGGTTGCCGTGAACCAGGCGCACCTGTTTGCGCAAATGCAACAGCAGGCACTGACTGATGCCTTAACCGGCTGTTATAACCGGCGTTCGTTCGAGTTGCAGCTCGAACGCGACCTTCGGCTCGCAACCCGCCTCGGTCAGCCTCTGTCGTTGATCATGCTGGACTTCGATAACTTCAAAAACATCAACGACGAAGCCGGCCACGAAGCGGGCGACTCGGCCCTATGCATGTTGGCTGATTCCTTGCGGGCTGAATTGCGTTCAGTTGATACGGCTGCGCGTTACGGTGGCGACGAGTTCGTCATAATCCTGCCCCAGGCCGACACGGGAGGCGCACTGCTGGTAGCCGAACGCCTGCGGGTTCGCGTCGAAGAAATGCAGGTGCCCGGGTTTGGAAAAGTGACTTCATCATTCGGTGTGGCGACTTTTCCTAATCATGCCTCATCGCGGGACACGCTTGTAGTCGCTGCGGATCGAGCTCTTTATCGTTCCAAGAACGCCGGCAGGAATCGCGTCACTGTGGTTGATGCGGCGCGGCTCGGTTCAGAACCAAGTTTTGAACTAGCCGACGTGATGTAAACCAGCTGCCCGGTTTATTCTCTAAACGACGTTACCGGTTTGTACCCTCTCTTTCCCTCTCACCTTGGGCGATGGCCAGGGTGAAGGGCCTGGCGACGCCCACCTTTACAATCGCTTTGCCATCTCGTCGTGCAAGGCAAAACAGAATCAAAGCAATTCAAAACGTAGTACCAGGTAAGCGCTCACCCCGACCCTCTCCCAGATGGAGAAGGAGCGCAATTACGATTACAGACCTTCTGTTCAGAAGTTTGTGATTACAGTGTCGCTTTCTGCCTTCTGGTGTCCTGACGCAAAATCGCGCATCATTATCCTGTTCCTTCAGAGAAACAGAGTGTGACGCGTCTGCGGTTTTGTGTGCATGGACGACCTAAGAAAATTTGCTCGCTACTTTCGACCTCACAAACTCGAGCTGGCGATTGGAATCGCATGCATCTTAGCGAGCGTAGTTTTCAACCTCTTTATTCCTATAATCGTTGGCCAGGCGATCGATGCGCACTGGGTTGACATAACCTGGACGATACTCACGATCTCTGCGCTCAAAGTATTAGGCGCCAGCGTCGTCAGCGGTACTTTCCTTTTTTTGCAACGCCGCATCCTGATCGGCATTTCGCGCAAGGTTGAATACGCCTTGCGGGAGGACTTCTACGCGCATCTGGTCGATCAGCCGCAGGTTTTCTTCCAGCAACATCGCATTGGCGATCTGATGGCGCGCGCCACGAATGATCTGGCCGCCGTCAGGCAGCTGGCCGGGCCGATGATCATGTATTCGATACAGACGTTGTTTGTAGTGATCATCGTCTTACCTCTCATGTTCAGGATCAATTGGCGCCTCACGCTGCTGCTCTTCATCACCATGCCGCTCGTGTCGTTAACGGTCAAATTCTTCGGCCAACAAGTTCACGTCCGCTTCGAAAAGATTCAGGAGTTCTTTGCTGAAATCACGGCGCGCGCTCAGGAAAACTTCACCGGCGTTCGAGTGGTCCGCGCTTACGCTCAGGAAGGCGCAGAGATATCCGCGTTCAACGACCTGAACAGGCAATACGCGGAAAAGAATTTGTCGCTCGTGAGAATCGACGCGTTGATGCGTCCGCTGATGCAGTTCCTTATCGGCATGGGCTTCGTGCTCATTATCTGGTCGGGCGTGCCCGCGGCCATTCGCGGCGAAATTACGGTGGGGCAGTTCACTGTTTTTAATATGTATCTGTTCCGCTTGATTTGGCCGCTGATTGCGCTCGGATATGTCGTCAACCTTTACCAGCGTGGCACAGCGAGCCTGAAGCGGATGAACACAATCTTCGCCGTCTCCCCCGCAATAACCGATGCCGTTGGCGTTAAAGAACAGCCGCCGATTAGGGGCGAGATTGAGTTTCGCAACCTGACCTTTCGTTATCAACCTCAGGATCGACCGGTACTCAACGACATTAATTTGCTCGTACCCGCAGGGTTGACGGTAGCGTTTGTCGGACGAACCGGCAGCGGTAAGTCGACGCTTGTAAATCTGATCTCGAGAATTGTTGAAGCGCCCGCGGACACTGTTTTCATCGACGGCATTTCTGTTCGCGATTATTCGCTTCGACAATTGCGCGCGAGCATCGGTTATGTTCCCCAGGAGACCTTTCTGTTCAGCGACACCCTTTCAGAAAACATAGCGTTTGGCGTTGATGAGACCAGTGAACGGCGGATCGAGTGGGCCGCAGAAGTCGCAGGGCTAACCGAAGACGTAGCCGACTTTCCGAATGGTTTCGAGACCCTCGTGGGTGAGCGGGGACTAACACTGTCCGGTGGGCAGAAACAAAGGACCGCGATCGCCAGAGCGGTTCTGCGTGAACCCAGAATCCTTATCCTTGACGATGCGCTTTCTTCAGTCGACACCTACACCGAAGAAAAGATCCTGAGCAAATTGCGTGGCGTTATGCGCGGTCGTACGAGTTTGATTGTTTCGCACCGCATCTCGACCGTTCGCGACGCCGACTTGATTTGTGTGCTCGATGAGGGCCGCATCATCGAACGTGGCACACACGATGAATTGCTCGCGCTCTCCGGCGAGTACGCCGCCCTGTATGAGCGGCAATTGCTTGAAGAGGAACTGGCGCTTACGTGAATTAACGAAGGAGTTAAAACTATGGAAGCTGATCTTGATAAGCGATACCAAACCATCCTGACCCTTTGGGCGGGCTTGCTGATGAGCGTTGTCATGTACTTCATCTTCATGCAGTTTATTGTTCCTGACTTTGGCCCGCGGACCGAACCGCCGAATCAAATTTTAATTATCGTCATGACTGGCGTGAGCGCGCTCTTCGTGCTCGCCTCGTTTTTTGTGAAAGCGAGGCTGCTGCAGCGTTCGATCGAAAAACAGGATCCTGGCCTGGTTCAAAAGGCGGTGATCATCGCCTGCGCTATGTGTGAGGTGTCAGCCGTGCTGGGAATGATCGCCGGCTGGATTTTCGGCAGCCATATTTCCTATCTCTTGTTCCTGATGGCCGGCGCGGCAGTGCTGCTTCACTTTCCACGGCGCGGTCAATTGGAAGCGGCCAGTTACAGACGCAATAGCGGCCTGAATTAGTCGATAATGTCAACAGCCGTCAAACAATTTCACGAAGAAGAAGCGATAGGGAAGACTTACGACTTCCAGGTCGCGCGCCGGCTGTTGCGCTATCTTCGTCCCTATCTGCGCCTGTTGACACCCGCGTTGTTCCTGACGTTCTCGCTTAATCTGCTCGACATCCTGCAACCGAAATTTACCGAGTATGCGATCGACTGGTACATCCTGCCGCGCAATTCGTCCGGTTTGGAGTTGCTCGTCGGCCTCTACATAGGGGTGCAGTTTCTGCGCCTGGTCTTTTCATACTTTCAATCGCTGTTGCTCAACACGGTCGGGCAATACGTGATGTTCGACATGCGGCGCGAACTTTACGACAAGCTCCAACATCAGGAAGTGGCCTACTACGACCGCAATCCGGTCGGCCGCATCATGACTCGACTCACCAGCGACGTCGATTCGCTCAACGAATTATTCACCGCCGGTATAACTGACCTGTTGGGCGACCTGGTGAAGATCTTTGCCATCATCGGCGTGATGATGTGGATGGACGTGCGGCTGACCTTGGTTTCTTTGCTAACCGTGCCGCTGTTGTGGACCGCCACTACCTGGTTTCGGAAGGGGGCGCGCAAGGGCTACGACATGGTGCGCACCCGTATCGCCCGCATCAACGCCTTTCTTCAGGAACATTTCGCCGGCGCCCAAACGGTCCAAATTTTCAACGCCGAGACGAAGTCCGTCACCAAGTTTCGCGAGATCAATGCAGACTACCGCAAGGCAAACATCGACACGATCTTTTACTACGCGGTCTTTTTTCCGCTCGTCGACTTTATCGGAGCGGTGGGCATAGCTTTGATTATCTGGTACGGCGGTTATCGCGTGATGCAGAACACGCCGGGACACACGGTACTCACGCTCGGCGCGCTGGTAGCGTTTATTCAGTATTCGAGTTTCCTCTTCCAACCGATTCGCGACATCTCTGACAAGTACAACGTGCTGCAAGCCGCGGTCGTCGCGTCTCATCGCATTTTCAAAACGCTTGATCTGCCGATCGCAATTACCAGTCCTACTGTTCCGGCGAGGAAAGAACGGGCGCAGGGTCGTATCGAATTCGAGAACGTTTGGTTCGCGTATAAAGATGAGGAATGGATTCTGAAGGACGTTTCATTCACGGTCGAGCCCGGCCAGTCAATCGCGTTAGTCGGTCACACCGGATCCGGTAAGTCGACTATCACGAATCTGCTGATGCGTTTTTACGACGTGCAACGCGGACGCATTCTGCTGGACGGCGTCGACTTGCGCGAGTGGGACCTGCAGGCGTTGCGCGAAAATTTTGCCGTCGTGTTGCAGGAGATATTCCTTTTCAGCGGCACAGTCGCCGGCAACATCCGGCTCGGTCGCGCGGACATTTCCGAGGAGCGGGTTGAGTGGGCCGCTCACGAAGTCAGCGCGGAGCCATTCATTCGGCGGCTCCGCGGTGGTTATCAGGCTGAGGTAAAGGAGCGCGGCGCCGGGCTATCGGTGGGCCAGAAACAGCTGATATCCTTCGCGCGCGCACTCGCGTTCGATCCGGCGATCCTGATTCTGGACGAGGCCACCAGTTCAATCGATACTGAGACGGAACAACTGATTCAGCAGGCGATCGAAAGAGTGATGCGGCAACGAACGTCGATTGTTGTGGCTCACCGGTTGTCGACAGTTCAGCGTGCCGAACAAATCATCGTGCTGCATCATGGCGAAATCCGCGAACGCGGCACGCATCAGGAACTACTAGCCGAACACGGTCTCTATTGGAAGCTCTATAAACTTCAATACGCTGACGGCGCGCGCACGGAAACGTTCGCAGAGGTGTCGACAAATGATGCAGAGGTTTCCCCAGAGCCGCAGTTTAGCGAGTAGCGATTTGAAATCGCAGGTCGTTCCTACGTGAGCAGGAAAACTTTTCAGGCAGCGAGGCAGAGAATGAATCCACTTACACTTGCACGTATGTTCGGCATGGCTCTAGTACTCGTCGGGCCGCTTTTATTCACCATGTCCGCTCAAACAAAACCCACTACAACAGATTTGCGCTTCGCCATTTCATTCCCTGCAGGCAGCAGTCGTGATGCGCTCGACGGCAGAATGCTCTTGTTGATTTCCAAAGACGATTCGAAGGAACCACGGTTTCAAATCAGTGAGGACCTGAATACGCAGCAGGTGTTTGGCGTGGACGTTGACGGTGTAAGACCAGGGCAGGAGGTCTTAATTGACGCAAGTGCATTTGGGTATCCGGTGCGTTCGCTGGCTGAGCTAAAACCCGGCGAGTACTGTGTGCAGGCGCTGCTGCATCGTTACGAAACCTTCAAACGATCTGACGGACATACGGTGAAGCTGCCGATGGATCGCGGTGAAGGCCAGCAATGGAACAGCGCGCCGGGAAATCTTTACAGCACGCCGCAAAAGATCAAGCTCGATCCGAAGTCCGGCAATCTAATCCGTGTTTCGCTCGACAAGGTAATCCCACCGATCGAGCCGCCAAAAGACACGAAATACATCAAGCACGTAAGAATGCAGAGCCAGCTGTTGACGAAATTCTGGGGACGGCCAATGTATCTCGGCGTCAACGTCCTGTTACCTGAAGGCTTCGATACTCACCCGGACGCTCGTTACCCCCTCGTAGTCTTTCACGGTCACTTCCCTGCCGATTTCGGTGGCTTCCGTGAAACGCCGCCTGACCCGAATTTGAAACCGGATTACAGCGAGCGCTTTCATCTCGCCGGCTACAACCGCATTCAACAGGAGTATGCGCACAAGTTTTACCAGGAGTGGACCGGACCGAATTTTCCTCGCCTGCTCATCGTCGAAATCCAGCACGCGAATCCTTACTACGACGACTCCTATGCCGTAAATTCCGAGAACCTGGGGCCCTATGGTGACGCGATAACCTATGAACTGATTCCTTTCATCGAGAAACAGTTTCGCGGCATTGGCAAAGGCTGGGCGCGCTTTATGTACGGCGGCTCAACCGGTGGTTGGGAAGCGCTGGCCGCACAAATATTTTACCCTGACGAATTCAATGGCGCCTGGGGCGCGTGTCCCGACCCGATCGATTTCCGCGCTTACACCGTAGTCAATATTTACGAACACACGAACGCTTATCGCGCTGAGTCCCCCTGGAAGAACATCTTGCGTCCGGGAAAGCGAAACTATCTCGGCGAGATCGCGGCAACGGTTGAAGATATGAACCACATGGAGTTGGCACTCGGAACGAATAGCCGTTCGGGAGGGCAGTGGGACATCTGGCAGGCCGTTTATTCTCCGGTCGGCAACGATGGTTACCCGAAACCGATTTGGGATAAGGCCACCGGCGTGATCGATCATTCAGTCGCCGAATACTGGCGCGAACATTACGACCTGGGCCATATCCTGAAGCGCGACTGGAAAACGCTGGGTCCCAAACTGGAAGGTAAACTCCACATTTACGTGGGTGAGGCCGATAACTATTATCTCAACAACGCAGTCTATCTCGTCGAAGATTTTCTTAAGTCCACGAGCAATCCAAACTACGGCGGCGAGGTTGATTACGAACCGCGCGCGGAGCATTGCTGGAACGGCGATCACACTCAGCCCAATGCAATTTCGCGGCTGCGGTATCACCAGTTTTACGCGCCGAAGATTGTCGAACGACTTTTGAAGACTGCGCCGAAAGGCGCGGATGTCACGAGCTGGCGATACTAGCTTGTGGTGCGTGCCACAAGCGCCGGCTGACTGGCGTTAAGTCAGCGGGGGCAGGCCTCCTTCCTGACCTTGAGGCAACTAGAGTTGAAATTGCTGTTTGCGTCTTAATCATTTGCAACATACGGAAACGCAAACTAACAGTTTGCGTCACACTTAGAGCTAAAGGAGTCAAACCATTCATGCTTCGCGCCCTTTCGACACTCGTTCTGCTGCTGCTCTCGTTCAGCGTTTTCCATGCGCAAAAACGCGCTTTCTCTATCGAAGACCTCTATCGCGTTAAGAACATTTCTGACCTGCATATCTCGCCCGACGCCAAGACCGTGATGTTTGTGGTTGCGACTTCGGATCTTGCGCGGGCCAAAAAGACGAATCGGATTTGGATGATGGATACAAATGGCGGCAACCTGCACCAGGTGCTCCTGGCCGACAAAGCCGAGTCGCCGGTGTTCTCGCCGGACGGCAAACAGATACTGCTGATTAGTTCGAAAGATGGCGCGTCGAATTTTTATCTCATGAGCCAGACTGCTCGCGGTCCGTGGCGCAAGCTCACGAATCTGTCCAGCGGAGTTTACGATCCAGTCTGGTCGCCGGATGGTAAGTGGATCGCTTTTTCGTCTGACGTTTATCCGGAATGTAACGGCGACGACGCTTGCAATAAGCGCACGGCCGAGCGCTGGGAGGCAGGTGCTCTAAAAGCTCATATGGCCGATGAACTTCTCTATCGGCACTGGACTGACTGGAAAGATGGAAAGCGCACGCACACGCTCGTAGTCGAGGTCGCGACCGGGCAAGTGCGTGACCTTACACCAGGCGATTACGACGCCCCGACTTTCCAACTGGGCGGCCCATTGCAGTACGACTTTTCGCCTGACAGCAAAGAGCTGGTTTACGTTTCGAATCACGATCCGGTCCCTGCTGTTTCAACTAACAACGACCTCTGGCTGATCTCGCTGAGTGATCCTCGTTCGGCCCGCAATCTCACCGCGAACAATCCGGCGTACGACGGTAGTCCCAAGTTTTCGCCTGACGGAAAGTACATTGCTTACCGCACGCAACAGCAACCCGCTTACGAGTCTGATCGTTTTCGGCTGGCGCTTTACGATCGCGCTACGCGACAAATCTCGATCGTCACCGAACCCTTTGATAACTGGATAGATGAGTTTCGCTGGTCAAACGACTCACGCACGATTTACTTTTCCGGCCCTGTCGAAGGGCAGAATCCGATGTTTCGTCTCGATGTAGGCTCAAAAGAAATCAGTGCCGTCATCGCCGACAAGACCATCGACGCTTCCGAGTTCACGCCCGGTGAAAAACAACTGCTCTACATCAAACGTGGGATTGGTGAACCCGCCGAAATCTATAGCGCTGAGATAGTGAACGGCAAAGCTTCCACGCCGCGCCAGTTAACTCACTTTAACGAGGCGTTGATGAAGGAAGTGGATATCCGTCCGGCGGAAACCATTTGGGTGAAAGGCGCGGACGGGCGGAAGGTTCAGGTCTTCATCGTCAAACCTCACAACTTCGATCCCTCGCGGAAGTATCCACTGATACTCAACGTTCACGGCGGACCGCAATCGAATTGGGCGGACGCGTTTCGTGGCGACTGGCAGGTTTACCCGGGCGTCGGATACGTCGTCGCCTTTCCCAATCCGCATGGCTCTACCGGCTTTGGTCAGGACTACACGGCCGAAATCTCGGGCGACTTCGCCGGCAAGGTCTATGAAGATTTGATGAAGGTCACCGACGCGCTTGAAACGCTTCCGTATGTCGACTCGACGCGAATGGGCGCGATGGGCTGGTCGTATGGCGGTTACATGATGATGTGGTTTGAGGGTCACACCGACCGTTTCAAAGCCATCGCCTCAATGATGGGTCTTTACGACCTGCGTTCATTTCACGGCGCGACTGAAGAGCTCTGGTTTCCGGAGTGGGACTTGAAGGGCAAACCGATGGACTCCTCGCAGTATGAGAAATGGTCGCCCTCAAACTACGTCAAGAATTTCAAAACGCCGACGCTGGTTATTTCCGGTGAACGTGACTACCGCGTGCCTTATACGCAGTCGTTGCACTTCTTTACCGATCTACAACAGATGAAAGTTCCGTCGCGCCTGATCATTTACTCGAACGCCGGACACTGGCCGAGCTGGTATGAAATGGCGCTCTACTACACGGCGCACGTGGAATGGTTTCAAAAATACCTGGGCGGTGGCGCGCCTCCCTGGACCACAGAACAGTTTCTGCGTAACGGTGTTTTCGACCAGGCCACCGGAAAGCGGTTTGAGGCGCCGGTGGAACGACCGAAGCATCAACAGGGCAAGCCTGATGTGAAGCCAACGACGCCGTGATGAGAGCAGTTTTGATTTCTCCCTCTCCCATTCGGAGAGGGTTGGGTTAGAGTTTACGAGCTCCCTAATTTCATGGATCGCCCTGGTTTTTTTTGGCGAGGCATCTGAGCAGCCTTGGCAAAACGGTTCATCAGAGCAGTTGCAGTTTTAGCGTCGCTAGCCCCTCACCCTGCCCTCTGCCAATGTGAGAGGGAAAACTGACAATCTCGAGGGTTTCTGAAGCGAGGAAAACTTATGACTAAACCAACCACGCCGCCGATTGCCTCTGGCCCGGAATTAAGCGCTCGCTCGATTGTTATTGGACTCTTCGTGGCGCTCATCATCGGCAGCGCTTATCCCTACTGCGTCTTGAAACTCGGGTTCGGCCCAAATCTGTCGGTGGTATCGGCGTTCCTCGGTTTCATGACGCTCGTGCCGATCGTTTTTCTGCTGCGCGTCACCGACACCAATCCGCGCGAAAACAACATCGTGCAAACCATGGGCACGAGCGCCGGACAAACTGCGTTCATGTGCGTGCTGTTGGCGGCGTTTGACATGCTCAACACCAAGGGCGTGCTCAACCCGCCGATCCACCTGGGCACCGCGCAAATATTTTTCTGGCTCTGCAGCGCCAGCTTGTTGGGAATCCTGCTTGCTGTTCCCATGCGTCGTCATTACATCGATGAAGAGAATCTGACTTACGCCGACGGTCTGGCAGCCGGCGAAACAATTGTCGTCCTTCATGAGGGCCGCGCCTCAGGCGCTTCTGCCGGTCCGGTGAAGGCGCTTGCGCTCGGCAGTCTCGCCTCGGGCGGCCTGATGATTCTGACCAGCTTTCTCAAGCTCTTCCCTGACACCTGGTTGCTGCCGGGTATGGCTCCGATGAACATCGGTTTTAACTGGAGCTTGCTGTCGTTTGGCTCAGGTTTGCTGGTGGGTTTCCGCATTTGTATGGCGATGGCGATTGGTACGGCGATTAGCTGGTTCATCCTGCCGTCGTTTCTTGTGAAATACGGAATGGTCGCCGAGCAAACTTATCCGCTCACGCTGCGCTGGGTAATGTGGCCGGCAACCGGGTTGATGGTGGCGGGCGGTCTAACTTCGCTCGCGCTCAAGTGGAAACTGATCGTCAAAACTTTCCGCGGCTTGAAGAGCAGTAATGTCGTCGAACAAGATCGGCGCGAGTTTCCGATGCAATGGGTGGTTATCGGTTCGATTGTGATGTCCGTGGTTATCTGCCTGGTGCAATACTTCAGCATGGGAATTCCCGTGTGGCTCTCCTTCATTGCGATCCTGCTTTCACTACCGCTGATGCTCGTGGGTTTGCGCGTGTTGGGAGAGACGAATTGGGGACCAATCAGCGCGATGTCAAACATGATGCAGGCGATCTTCGCGTTCATTTCGCCTGGCAATGTGCCGATTAACATGTCGTCGAGCGGCCTGACCGGAACGATCGCAGTTACCTCCGAAGCGCTGATGCAGGATTTTAAAGCCGGCCAGATCATCCGCTCCAATCCGCGAAATCTCACCATCGCCCAGTTGATAGCTGCGCCGGTCGGCTCGCTGTCAACCGCACTCGTCTACCCCGTGTTGCGCGACAAATTCGGCTTAGGGCCGGGCGGCTTGTCGTCGCCAATCAGCGTGAAGTGGGCCGGCTTTGCGGAGTTACTTACTAAAGGGCTGAGCGCCTTGCCGCCCGGCTGTCTGGTGGGGCTGGCGATCGGAATCGTAGTCGGTATCATTCTCACGCTGCTCGCAGAAAAATGGGAGACGCATACACCGTCACCCGCGGCCATCGGCATCGGCATGCTCATCCCGGCGTCAGTGTTGATGACATTTATTCTCGGCGGTGTGGCGCAACTGATCTGGGCAAGATCGGATTCTGCTTCCGAAGAGAATTATCGAATTCCGCTTGCGTCCGGCCTAATTTGCGGAGAGGCGCTAATCGCCGTTTTCCTGGCACTGTGGGCCGCACTCGGATTTAATTTCTAAATGCGGCCGGCTAAAACTATTACGCTTGCGAATCTTGAACCCAAAATTCTCTGCTCCCTTCCGCCACTGAGAGAAGGGTCGGGGATGAGGGCTGACGAGCGCCTGTCTTATAAATGGCCCTGACATCTTGGCACGGCGAGAATGAGCACCCTTTATCAGAGCAGTTCAGTTTTAGGGTCGCCAGGCCCTCTCCCCTGGAGGTATTCATATATCTGACTCACCGCGTGCGATATTGCCGAGCAAAAGTGTCAAGGTTCGCCAGACAAAATCAGAACTGGGAGCGGTAGCGACCAGCCCAGGACTCAGCCTAAAACGCGTTCGGTTATGAACAAAATAAATGCTTCCCTTTGCTTGATTGTTTGGCTGGTCGCTACCGCTCCCAGTTCTGATTTTGTGCAGCAGCGTTGAAGGGTACGAACTTGCACTTGCGGTCAACGGGCGTCGGGCAGCGTGAAACATACTACG
>Ga0070682_100000644_pt1 | contig 21214 bp, 23 predicted proteins | sample KBSC63LmetaG_FD_64668 | JGI IMG/M metagenome (GOLD analysis project Ga0070682, IMG submission 64668) | Corn rhizosphere microbial communities from Kellogg Biological Station, Michigan, USA - KBS C6-3L metaG | ecosystem: Host-associated > Plants > Roots > Rhizosphere | place: USA: Michigan...
CTGAACTTTTACTTCTGAAGAAGTAGGCTCTACTACCTGTAGAGGTTTTGTTCTTGCAGACATAATTCCTCTCATATTCGGGATGATAAGGTCTTTTTCATCTACCAATCCTTTCTGACCTGCAATGATAGCCGGTAATTTCACAGAAATAGTTTCTTTTCCTCCTTCAATTTCTCTTACTGCAGTAGCTTCACTTCCGTTTACATCTAATCCTACTGAAGCGTTTACGAAAGGCTGATTCAATAGCTGAGCCACCATTCCCGGAACAGAACCCCCGTTATAGTCGATAGATTCTTTTCCGCAAAGGATAAGGTCATATCCTCCGTTTTGAGCTACAGCTGCAATTTCTTTTGCTGTAGAATAGCTGTCTTTAGGATCAAGATTTACTCTTACAGCATCATTAGCACCAATTGCTAACGCTTTTCTGATTACAGGTTCTGTAGCAGCATCTCCTACGTTGATTACTGTTACTGTTGCTCCCTGAGATTCCTGAAGTTTAACCGCTTTTGTCAACGCAAATTCGTCTAACGGGTTGATTACCCACTGAATTCCGTTTTTGTCGAAAGCAGATTTATCTGCTGTAAAGTTAATTTTGGAAGTAGTATCCGGAACACTACTAATGCAAACTAATATTTTCATATGTTGTTCTTAATTTTTTATTGGTCATATGTAACCTTAAGGTTTCACGTGTACTATTTTATTTTTTCCCTTTGATGCATAAAATCATGACAGTTTATGCAGAGATTTTGTTTGAATTAATTTTTGCTAATATAAATAAAAAATATATTATGCATGCATAATACTTATTAAATTATTATTCAATACATTAGATGTAGTTACTTGGCTGGTTTTGTTGCCCTAAACTCTATTTTACTTGGCAAAACCCTTGGATTCATCTTTAAAATATCCAATATAAGATTCCCCATATCTTCGGGCTGAATCTTCCAACTGTCTTTTTCAGACGGAATGTTTCCATTAAAATGAGTTGCCACCGAACCCGGCATAATCACCGTAGACTTGATATTATATTTCCTTAAATCGATCATTGCAGCTTGTGTAAAACCTACCACTCCGAATTTTGAGGCATTGTATCCTGTTCCGTTTTCAAAGAAGTTAGCACCTGCGAGACTTGAGATGGTAATATAGTAACCTTCTGTCTTTTTCAGTTCTTCTACGGATGCTTTTAAGGTATAGAAAACACCCGTAAGATTGGTTTCTATCATATCATTCCATTCTTCCGCAGTGAGTTCATCTACGGGTTTAAAAATGCCTAACCCTGCATTAGCAATGATATAATCCAGTCTTCCAAACTTTTCAACAGTATATTTTACTGCTTCCTGCTCGCTTTCCAGGCTTCTTACGTCAGAAACAATTCCCAAAACATTTTCTGAATATTGTTTAAGTTCTTCTTCCGCCTTCATGACATCTTCTCGTTTTCTTCCTGAAAATGCTACTGAGATTCCATTTTCAAGTAAAATTTTAGCAATTCCGAAACCAATTCCTTTGGTTCCTCCTGTTATATAAGCTGTTTTATTCTCTGTCATTGATTCCCGATTTTAATTCTCTAAAATAACAAAAACGCTCCAATTGGAGCGTTTTACTGATACTAAGATTTATCAGGATTTATTTTTTTATAAATTTCTCTGTGAAGTTTCTTCCTTCCGTTTCTACATTCAGTAAATAGGCTCCGGAAGATAAGTTTCTTACATTCACCTGATCACCGTTTAAGGTTACATCTACTCTTTTTCCTGACATATCATATACTTCAACATGTTTTATCTTGTTAGGAGTTGTAATTTTTATCACTTCAGTAGCAGGATTTGGATAAATGGATAGTTTCACATCGTTTTTAACGGCATCTCTTGTAGATAGTGATGCTTCATTATTGATTTTGATATTATCGATATAGGCAGAACCTCCATAATTATCATGTACAAAATCCATTCTGTTGATATTATTGTTACTGAACGGTTGTCCTGTATAGATCAGAGCATCATTCAGGAAATATTGAATTCCTGTGGCCGTAGAAACTATTTTTACTCTGTACCAGGTATTGGCATTCCAGGTTTGGTTTGTATTTACCAAATTACCAGATCCTGCTGTAGCAATTAAAATACTTCCATCATAAGAAAAATCAATATAAGTAACAATTCCTCCAGCTCCTGTTGTACTCACTGTTCTGAACACAAAATCTGAGCTTGATGAACTTTTTTGCGTAAGTCTTACATCAAATGATTGTGTAAAACTATTATAGGTTAATGGTGTAGTAAAAGTATAGAAACCACCCATTACAGGGCTTTGTTGTGGTCCATAAGGTAAATCTGGTGTTATTTTTAAACTATTTGAACCCTGGCTTGCCATTTCAGCTGATACCAATTGGCTTGTCAAATATACTGGTGGTGTCCCTCCATCATTTGTAGTAATCCAACCCTGCTGCCCATTAATATTCCCTGTTGTATATCCTTCACTGGCTTCAAAAGAGATAGTCTGCTGGGCATAAGATGATATGGAAATCAACGAAATTGCGAAAATGTAAAGTTTCTTCATGATATTTTTTAGTTTTGAGCAAATATATGTATTTTAATCAAAAAGACAAAATAAGCGAATATTTTAAACCTAATCAATAATTAACATAATATATTTTAACTTAAACAAATAAAGATATTAAACCTAAAGAAAAGCATCATTTCAAAAAAATCATCCATAAATACAGTCGCAGGCTAGAAAGAATACAGGTTTTCAGAATCAATTAATAATTTATCTGATGATTACTTTTTCTGTAAAATTCCTTCCTTCAGTTTTGATATTAACCATATATACACCTGCAGAAAGCCCTCTTACATCCATTCTGCTATTGTTCTTTTCATTTTTTATCAGCTTTCCTGACTCGTCATAGATTTCAATACTTTTTATTGTACTAAGAGAATTAATATGTATAAAATCAGTTGCAGGATTAGGGTAAACTGATATTTCTTTGGTGGTAACTCTGGAATCTTTAATCCCTAAAACCAATAGTTCACTATTTACTTTAATATTATCAATATAGGCTGATCCCAGGGCATTATTATGCACAAAACGCAGCTGGTCTATATTCACTGAACTTGCGGCAGCTCCTGTATAAATAAGAATATTATTGAGGTAATACCTGACATCTGTGGCAGTTCCTATGACTTTTACCCTATACCAGATATTAGGCAGCCAGTTTGAAGATATTGAAATCAAATCCTGTATGCCGGATACTGTATTCAGGATCTTGAACAATCCGGTTTTATCAAAATCCAATCTCACTACAGGCTGATCATCAACGCTATTTACTCCCTGAAAACCAAAATCAGAGCCGTTGAGCTGCGATATATTGATATCAAATGATACGGAAAAGTTGTTGTAAGCAAGAGGTGCCGGCAGGTTATAAAAGCCTCCGATAATAGGATCAGACTGGGTTCCGTAGGTAGCTTCTTTTACAATTTTGAGGGAACTGCTTCCGTCGCTGGCTTTATCTACACTGATGGTCTGATGGGTTACATTTGCAGGAACTCCTCCTGTGGGAGTGCTGATCCATCCTGCCTGGCCATGGATATCACCAACGTTGAATCCTTCATTGAACTCAAAGGATATAGTCTGTTGTGCAAAAACGCAGGCTGAAAATAGCAAAAATGCAATTGAGTAGTATTTTTTCATAGTAAATCAAGTTTTGTATTAAAAATATAAACTTTCCTCGAATGGTGAAATAACTTATTGCAAATAAAAAATAACGCTTTTATTCTCAGTGAATTTAATTTTCAAATCTATTAAAAACGTCTTTCCACAAAGATAAAACAGCTCAATCAGGAGCAAAAAAATAAGGTATCTCTTTCCAGAAATACCTTACCTTATCTTATTTTCGTTGAATTACTTTGAATAATTTTCAAAGAACAACGGAATACTTTCAATTCCTTTATAGAAATTAAATAATCCATAATGTTCGTTTGGAGAGTGGATCGCATCAGAATCCAACCCGAAGCCCATCAATACAGACTTAGCTCCTAAAACCTGCTCAAACATCGCTGTAATTGGAATACTCCCTCCTCCTCTGTATGGAAGAACTTCTTTTCCGAATGCGGATTCCATCGCCTGTTTTGCAGCTGCAAATTCTTTGGTATTGGTTGGTAAAACATAAGGCATTCCTCCATGGTGAGGCGTTACTTTAATTTTTACGGTATCCGGAGCGATTTTTTCAAAATATTTCGTGAATTTTTCTGTGATTTCCTGAGGAGTCTGGTAAGGAACCAAACGCATTGAAATTTTAGCAAAAGCTTTGGAAGGAATTACAGTTTTTGCGCCTTCTCCTGTATAACCGCCCCAGATTCCGTTGCAGTCTAAAGTAGGACGGATAGATGTTCTTTCTAAAGTTGTATATCCTTTTTCTCCTTCTATATTACTTAATCCAATTGATTTTTTGAATTCTTCAGGATTGTCTTTCAATTTGTTCATATCTGCTCTGTCTGCATCTGAAACCGTTTCTACGTTGTCATAGAACCCGTCAATTGTAATATGACCGTTTTCATCAATCAGATTAGCAATCATTCTTGAAAGAACGTGAATAGGGTTTGGAACTGCCCCACCGTAAAGACCTGAGTGCAAATCTCTGTTTGGACCTTCCACTTCTACTTCTACATAGCTTAAACCTCTCAACCCTGTTGTAACCGTTGGCTGTTCATTACTGTAAATATGAGTATCGGAAATTAAGATACAATCGCAAGTTAACTTCTCTTTATTTTCATTCACCCAGTCTCCTAAGCTTACAGAACCTACTTCTTCTTCTCCTTCTAAGATAAATTTAACGTTACAAGGAAGAGCATTGGTTTTCATCATAGCTTCAAAAGCTTTCAGATGCATGAAGAACTGTCCTTTGTCATCCGCAGAACCTCTTGCAAAAATGGCTCCATCAGGGTGTAATTCCGTTTTTTCAATATAAGGTTCAAAAGGTGGTTTTGTCCATAATTCTAATGGATCTGCCGGCTGAACATCATAATGTCCATACACCAATACTGTAGGTAAACTTTTATCTAAAATTTTCTCTCCGAAAACAATTGGATAGCCTTTAGTCTGGCAAACTTCAACATTATCAGCTCCTGCATTTTTAAGGTGCGCCGCCACTACATCTGCACATTTCAAAACGTCATCTTTATACGCCGGATCTGCAGAAATAGAAGGAATTCTCAATAACTCAAATAATTCATCCACGAAACGCTGTTTGTTTTCGTTAATGTAATTTAATGTCTCTTGCATTGTAAAAATTTATTTTGTTAAAATTAAAAAAAATGCCCGGCAGGAACAAACAAAAAAACAGGATTTTCCCAACCTTATGCTAATGAGCTTTATAGCCATCTTTTTTAATAAAAAATGCCCTGCAAAAACAGGGCATTTGTATATTTTGTACTTCTAATTAGTGTTCAGCTTTTGGAGCCTTTTCAGCTTCAGCAGGTTTTGCAGCAGCAGTACTGTCTGTTTTAGGAGCTACAGCTTCTGGCTTTACAGCAACTTCTTCCTTATGTTCTGCAGCAGCTGCATGTCCGTGACCTTCTCCCTGTGCAGCATCAGAATATCTTTCTACTCCTTCTTCCAGTTTCAAAGTCCCTTTATTTCCACCAGCTGGTACTTTTTTACAACTTACCGCTACTGTTGCAATTGCTAAACATATAACTAATTTTTTCATATGTAAAATTATTTTTTTTAAGATCATATGAAACCGCACTATTTTAATCTATTCTGATGTATCCAAACAGCTGGCGATTTCATGTTTAAATTTTTGATTGCCCAAAAGTAAGAAATCCTGCTTTTTTCGGCAACATTTTTATACTGATTTTAATATTATTTTCCCTTTTTTGGATTGTGTAAAAATAAGGTAATGATCTCCTCCATCTTTCAACCCATATTTTTTCTTGATTTCTTCAGGTTTTAAGGGGTAGTTTTTTGAAATGATATTAAACTGTTCTTTTTTCTTAATATTTTTAGAGTCAATCGGTTCCATTTCCAAAATTCTTCCTGGAAAATCTTCCTTCTTTTCACTAGAGGTATAAAAATGACTGTTTGGATGAAGCTTTTTCAATCCGAATTTTTGTGAAATCAAATTAAAAACTCCTGCTTTCAAAATAGAGTTATTGGGGATGTAAATGTATTTTTCAGGCTCAGAATATTCCGATGCTGCCCTTTCTTCTTCTCCAAATTTGAAGGTAAAGCCAGATTCACCACTCTCAAGGTTCACACAGCTGCAGATAATCTCATCTGTATTTTCGTTGGATAAAAAAATAACAACTTCTTTTACATCATTTTTCAGGGCAATAATTTCTATCCTTGAAATACCCGGCAGCACTGATACAAGATATTTAAGATCAATAAGCGGAGAGAGTTTAATAATTACCTGATCGGAAATAGAAAGTAATGTTTCCTGAATTTCCAAAATATCAGGAGACAGGTCTTCTAAAAGAAAAACTTTGTTTTTCTGCTGATCTCTTCTGGCGGGATCAAGGTAAATAACATCAAAATGTTCCTGATTTTGGCTCAGAAAATCTTCAAGCTTTTTGTTGATAAAACTTGCCTGACGCCCTAAGATACCCCAGTTATGCTCAACAATTTCTAAAAGTTCTGTATTCTGCTCTACCAAAGTGACATGATCAAAGTTTTGGGATAGATAATAGGCATCAATACCAAAACCGCTCGTAAGGTCAATAAATGTACTCCCATTCAAGATTTTGGATTTGTAAAGGGCTGTTTTTTCTGATGACGACTGTTCCAGATTAAGCTGCGGTGGAAAAATGACCCCTTCTTTTAAGAGAAAAGGAAATTTTCTTTCAGCAACCTGCTTTCCTTTGATCTGCTGTACAATTTCCTGCATAGAAACTTCCGGAAAAGGCGATTTTTTTAGCAGCAATGCATGTAAATCCGTATTCAGATTTGCATTGATATAGTTTTGGATTTCTTTAGTTGATATTTTGTTTCCCACAGATTTCACAAATTGCACAGATTATGGTGCTTATTAAATGTTTCCGTTTATTTTTCGAATAATACTTTTATCAATATAATCAGTATTGAAATTAACCAATATTCCTAATTTCAGTTTGGTTAATTTTAAGTAGGTTAGGAGCTGCTTGTGATGAACATTAATTATTTCAGGAATTGATTTTATTTCAATAATAACTTTGTCTTCAACAATAATATCAGCAATAAAACTTGAATCAATAAAAATTCCCTTAAATGTTATGGGTATTGGAACTTGAGTTTTAACGCTTAAACCGTTATTTTTTAATTCAAATGCCAAGACTTTTTCATAAACTTTTTCTAATAAACCTGGTCCCAACTCATTATATACAGAAAAAATAGATTTTCTGATATAAAAACTTATCTCATTTTCATTCATTTGTGTATAATTTAGTTTCTACAGTTGTACTGTAAAAATCTGTGTCATCTGAGAAATCTGTGGGAGCAATTAAATTTACTCAAACATTTCAGCCCAACGAACAGCTTTTATTTCTTTTTCGTTGTAAAGATCTCCTATAGACTTTTTAACGTCTAATTTAGGGTATAAATTTACTCCAATCAGCTTTATTTTCCCTTCTTCAATCCATTGTTGTTCTTGAACCGCATGATCATAGATCTTTTTCTGAATAACGCCTTGTTTTAACAATTCAAGGTAACCTCCTGCTTCTTCAATTTCAACAAATAATGCCCAGGATTTTTCTGCAAACTGTTTTGTAATATCCTCAATATAATAACTTCCGTTCGCTGCATCTTCAAATACATTGATGATACTTTCGTAAGCCAGAACGATCTGTTGTTTGAAAGAAATCTCTTCCGAATTATCCGTACTTCTGTTTACCAGATAATTATTGGTAAAAACAGCGTCTGCCCCTCCGATCATTGCGGAAGCAAGTTCTAATGTAGAACGGATCAGGTTGTTTTCATTATCAGAAACGGCCTTATTTCTCAGTGAAGTCTCTGCAAAGATGTATGGAACTTCATCCATCCCATATTCTTTAGAAAGTTGGTTAAAAATGATTTTAAAGGCTCTCAGTTTTGCCATTTCAAAGAAATAATTTCCTCCTACGGCTATTCTGAATATCAGTTTATTCAAAATTTCAGCACCATAAGCTTCTACCAGCTCCTTAGTTTTTGCGAGCGCAATACCAAGCTGTTGATAAATAGCTGCTCCGGCATTCTGATGCAGTGAAATATCAACACAGATATTTCTTTTAAAGTCTTTAGCCAGTAATTCTTTAGCCAGCTGGTCGTCTATATTTCCTTCTTTTTCATTAAAAATGTCAATCAATGAAAAATACTGGTCTTCTTCTTTAGGACTTATGTGTCCTGCCAATTCTTTGTTGTTGACAAAAAGAGTCTTTTGATCAAGATTTTCTACGTTATGATCAAGGATAAACGCAAATACTTCTTCTTCTAAACTTTCATGGTATTTTGCTACCAAATGGGTACTCTCTTCAACTCTGGGCAGATTTACCAAAGGCTTCTGAACTTCCGTGTAAAACGGCTTCACTTCTATTCCTTCCAAATTCTGCTTTTCTAAAATTGGGTAAATATCCTCTGTTTTAAGTTGTTTTTTGACTAAATTCTCCCAGTTTGAAAATATATCTGTATTTGACATTAGTTTTTTTATTTGTGAATGGTCAATGGTGAATTCTGCTTCGCAAGTGAATTTTAAAAACTAAAAATTCTTTTCGTCATTAACGTAATTCTATTCAACTTTTATTACTTTTTAGCAACTTTTGTGCTGTCTACCACCAAAATGAAGATCTCTTCATTCGGTTTTTTCATGAAATAATTTTCTCTTGCGTATTTTTCTTTCTCTGATTTGTTGTTCATCAGTTTTTTATAAAAAGCATCATTCTTTTCGTATTCTTTTTTATAGAAGTCAAGCTGCTCTTCATATTTTCTGATCTCACCATTGAGTTCATTAATTACAAGAAATGAGGTTTTATCGAAAAAAATCATCCATACCAAAAACAGACAGATCGTAATGGTATACTTGTTCAAAACATATTTCTGTATAAGTTTGAATGTTTCAGATTTCGGCTGAATGTCTTTGATAAGGTTGTTTTCTTCCATTTTTTTAATGTTTTTTCAACGAGTTTTTAATAACAGTAGTTAAAAAATCAATCGCTACGGAATTCTGCTTCATATTAGGGATAATAAGATCGGCATCATTTTTAGATGGCTCTATGAATTCCTGGTGCATTGGTTTCAATGTAGTCTGATAACGGTGTAATACTTCGCTCAGATCTCTTCCCCTTTCCTGGGTATCTCTCCTGATCCTCCTGATCAGCCTTTCGTCAGAATCTGCGTGAACAAATACCTTCAAATCAAATTCTTTCAGTAATTCTTTGTTGGTAAGAACCAGAATTCCTTCTACTACCAATACGTTTTTAGGTTCTACAGTGACATGATCTCCTGTTCTGGAATGAGTAACAAAGCTGTAAATGGGCTGTTCAATAGGCTCATTATTTTTTAAAGCTTTTACATGTTTTATCAGTAGGTCAAAGTCTATTGATTTCGGATGGTCATAATTAAGAGCTTCTCTTTCTGTCAATGTAAGACCTTGGTTGTCATGATAATAATTATCCTGAGAAAGGATATTCATTCCTTCAATATCAAGCTGCTGAAGTATCTTATCAACAACTGTAGTTTTGCCGGATCCTGTACCACCGGCAATTCCTATTACAAGCATTATTTTTTTGTTTCTTTATAGTTGGTACAAATATACTATTTTAGATAAAATATGACAATGTAAGAGTATTGAGAAATTAAAAGATTAAAGCATTTAAAGATTAAAAGACTTTGCTGAAGACTGCTACTCTTTGTCATTTATTGTTATTCTTCAACTTTCACCTTCGGATTCAATAAAAAAACCGGCAAGAAACTTACCGGTTTTTATTTTATACGATTTCGCTTGTTAATTCGCGCGAAATTAATTTTTCATGCATAGGCTTTAAAACATCCATTGAGCCTGTTTTTACGGTACACTTGCCCTTGTAGTGAACTAGAATCGTACATTGCTCAGCTTGTTCAAGTGTATGTTTGCATATTTCGATCAGACAGTCTATTACATAATCAAATGTATGAACATCGTCATTATGCAGTACCAGTTTATAGACTTCATCCGTATCATCCAGAACGAGGACTTCTTCCTCATACTGGCGTTTTGGGTCTTCGTAATCTTTTATGCTGTTATAAAAATTCATTCTAACTGTTTGTTTTAAACTTCTCCAATTTTATCTGCCAAATGATCTATAGCATTAGGTTCCTCATAGACCAATTCCACAAGTTCCACACTTTTATTATTCATTTTCAGAATTTTGAAGTGATAGTCCTCAAGATCAAATTCCTGGTTTTCTTCAGGGATGTCTTCCAACTCATAAAGAATAAATCCGGCTAATGAATTGTACTCACTTTCTTCTGAAAGAGGCAGTTTTTTAGGTAAAAATTCATTGATTTCATCCAAAGGCTGTGTAGCCTGTACCCAATACGTATTATCCGATATTTTATCTACGATTTTTTCTTCATCGTCTTCTTCATCCTGAATTTCCCCTACCAGTTCTTCCAGAATATCTTCTAATGTAATAATCCCTTCAGTTCCACCAAATTCGTCGATAACAATAGCGATATGCTGTTTTTTAAGCTGGAACGTTTTCAGTAAATCTGAAACTTTTTTACTTTCCACAACAAAAAAGGCATCACGCATTAAATCTTTAAGATCTTCATGATCCAGATTTCCTTTTCTTTTTACAAATTCCCTTATGATCTCTTTTGTATAGAAAATCCCGATAACATTATCAATAGAGTCGATGTATACAGGAATACGGGAATACCCACTGTCCATAATCTTATTGATGATATCATTCACATCTTCTTCAAAATCGATAGAAGTAATATTTTGTCTTGGAACCATGATCTGCTTAGCAGAATGATCCGTAAAATCAAATGCATTTTTGATGATTTCGTAGTTCTCTTCTTCAATCTCCCCGCTGTCAGCACTTTGTTTTACCAAAAGCTGAAGTTCTTCGGTAGAGTGAATTTCCTGTTCGGAAGCCGGGTGAATTTTAACCAATCTCAGGAAACCGTTTGACATTGAGTTCATCAACCAGATAAACGGTTTAAAAATCGTGTAAAAAACTCTTAGGGGAACAGCAGTTGCCATTGTAGTTGCTTCAGATTTTCTGATCGCAATTGATTTTGGGATAAGCTCACCGAATACAATGTGCATGATTGTAATCAACACAAAACTGGTCACTACTGAAATTGTAGTAATTGTTGTCTGAGTAAGATCAATACTCAAAGAGATGAAAATGTTTTCAACAATATGATGCAGGGCACTTTCTCCTACCCAACCAAGGGCAAGGGATGCCAATGTAATTCCTAATTGTGTAGCGGAAAGATATTCATCAAGATGCTTGATGATATGTTCTGCCTGTTTAGCCATAGAATTGCCTTCTGCGGCTTTTAACTGAATTTGTGAATAACGAACTTTAACAATTGAAAATTCTGCGGCTACGAAGAAGCCATTTAGTAAAACAAGAAATAAGGCCAGCAAAAGCCTGACTATGTCCGAGTCCATTTAGAGGTTGTATATATTTTATTAAGTACAAAGATATGTAAAATAAAAATAACCTGAATCCGGGATAGATAATTTTGGTTAAGGATTTTTTTTTAGAAAAAATGAAGCGATAAAACACTCTTATTTTTCAATAAAAAAAATAGTTGAGGAGATTCTTCCATTTATCTATAAAAAGATGATTTTTAGATACCGAATAGCAGTTTTAGCATTCATATAAACAAAAAAGCACCGATAATTTCGGTGCTTTTCATTGTATCTTAAAATAATTCTTTATGAATTTTTCAAAGCTTCTGCTCCGGAAACAATTTCCAAGATTTCGTTGGTAATTGCAGCCTGTCTTGCTTTGTTGTAGAAGATCTTCAGATCATTTCTCAATGCTTCTGCATTGTCTGTAGCTTTGTGCATTGCAGTCATTCTCGCTCCATGCTCGGATGCTACTGAATCCAGGATTGATTTGAAAACCTGAGTTTTGATCGATTTTGGAATCAAATTATCCAGGATCTCAGCTCTGTTAGGTTCAAAGATATAATCTGTTTCAACCTGCGGTTCAGTGTTTTCAGGCATTGAAATCGGAAGAAGTTTTTCTGTAGTTACTTCCTGAGTTGCTGCATTCACGAATTTGTTATAAATAACATATACTTCGTCAAATTTCCCTTCTCTGAAGCTGGTCATTACTCCTTCAGTAATGTTCGCTACCATATCAAAGTTCAGGTTATCATAAACAGAACTTCCATTAGCATATACCGTACGGTTTCTTCTTACAGCATCATATACTTTTTTACCTACCGGCAGAACTTCAATCTCGTATTGAGAGTTGTTCTGGAACTGAAGGTTAAGCTCTTTTACGATAGAAGAGTTAAAAGCTCCTGCTAGACCTCTGTTTGAAGTAACAGCGATAAATAGTATTCTTTTAACCTCTCTTTTCTGAGCATATACAGAAATCTGATCAGGATCTGAGCTAGAATTTACATTCTGGATAAGCTCCTGTAATTTTTCAGAATAAGGTCTTAACATTACGATTGCATCCTGTGCTTTTTTAAGTTTCGCTGCCGAAACCATTTTCATAGCACGTGTAATCTGCATCGTAGATGAAATTGACGTAATTCTGCCTCGTATTTCTTTTAAGTTTGCCATTAATTTGGGTTCAAAGTTTAAGGTCTAAAGTTTAAGGCTTAAAACGTTATATTTTAAACCTTAAACATTGAATTTTTTAGTTGTATTTAGAAGCTAAATCGTTAGCTGCCTGCTTAAGAACTGTTGTAATATCGTTATCGATTTTACCTGCTTTAATAGCAGCCATCGTATCAGGGTGCTTAGATCTTAGGAATTCGATGTACTCATGTTGGAATTCTTTGATCTTTCTGATAGGAACGTTTCTCATTAAGTTTTCTGTTCCGGCATATACGATTGCTACCTGACTGTCTACAGGAAGTGGAGCATTTACCGGCTGCTTAAGGATCTCTACGTTTCTTTCTCCTTTAGAAATAACTGCTAAAGTAGAAGCATCAAGGTCAGAACCGAACTTAGCAAACGCTTCTAGTTCTTTATATTGAGCCTGGTCTAACTTCAAAGTACCAGATACTTTTTTCATTGATTTAATCTGAGCATTACCTCCTACTCTCGATACAGAGATACCTACGTTGATCGCAGGACGAACCCCTGAGTTGAATAGATCAGACTCCAAGAAGATCTGTCCGTCTGTAATAGAGATTACGTTGGTAGGGATGTATGCAGAAACGTCACCAGCCTGAGTTTCAATAATTGGAAGTGCCGTTAATGAACCACCACCTTTTACGATTGGTCTTAAAGACTCAGGTAAATCATTCATCTGGCTAGCAATATTGTCATCAGCGATAACTTTTGCAGCTCTTTCCAATAATCTTGAGTGAAGATAGAAAACGTCTCCAGGATAAGCTTCACGGCCCGGTGGTCTTCTCAATAGTAGAGAAAGCTCACGGTAAGCAACAGCTTGTTTAGATAAATCATCATAAACGATCAAAGCTGGTCTACCAGTGTCTCTGAAGAACTCACCTATAGAAGCTCCTGCCATTGCAGAATATACCTGCATTGGAACTGGATCTGATGCATTAGCCGCAACGATTACAGTATATGCTAAAGCTCCTTTATCAGAAAGCGTTTTAACGATTTGTGCTACTGTAGAAGCTTTTTGACCAATTGCAACATATATACAATATACAGGCTTACCTGCATCAAAAAATTCTCTTTGGTTAATGATCGTATCAATTGCAACAGTAGTTTTACCTGTCTGTCTGTCACCAATGATAAGCTCTCTTTGTCCTCTTCCTACAGGAATCATCGCATCAATTGCAACGATACCTGACTGTAAAGGTTCAGTTACCGGCTGTCTGAAGATAACTCCAGGAGCTTTTCTTTCCAATGGCATTTCGTATAAATCCCCAGTAATAGGACCTTTACCATCGATAGGGTTACCAAGAGTATCTACTACTCTTCCTAACATACCTTCTCCTACTTTGATAGAAGAGATTCTGTTTGTTCTTCTTACTGTATCACCTTCTTTTACTAATTTACTTTCACCAAGTAGAGCAACACCTACGTTGTCTTCTTCAAGGTTAAGTACAATACCTTCTACATCACTAGAAAATTTCACCAACTCTCCGTATTGTACGTTTTCTAACCCGTATACACGAGCAATACCATCACCGATGGTTAAAACTGTACCTACTTCCTCAACGTTTGATTGAGTATCGAAGTTGGCCAATTGCTGTTTTAAGATCGCAGATACTTCTGCCGGATTTATTTCTGCCATTGTATGGTTGTTTTTCTTAATTTAATTGGAAATCTTTTTTAACTTGGTTCAATTTTGTCTTCACAGACGCGTCTACCTGCTGGTCACCTACTCTTAGAACATATCCTCCAAGAATTTCTGGCTTCACATTCACTTTCAGATCAAAGTTTGAATCAGCGTTTACAAGATTGGTAGATCTTAAAATCTGATCAAGGTTCTCTTTTGAAAGAGGAGTTGCTGTAGTAAGTGTTACTCTCTGTATACCACTAAGGTCTTCTACTTTATTGATGAATTCCTGAGCGATATTTTTCAGTTGGTTTTCACGTCCATGCTTAATCACCAATCTGATCAAATTCTGAGAAGAGACAGATAAACCTTTGAAAATTTCGTTTGCTACTTCTATTTTCTTTTTAGAATCGATGTAAGGAGTCATGAAAAATTTATTTAAGTCCGCAGACTCTTTCATGATCTTTACTACATCTTTCATTTCAGAAAATACAGTAGCCGTTTGACCTGACTCATTTGTGAAATCAAGTAAACCTTGTGCGTATCTTTTAGCTACTTTAGATGTAAGCATTCTTAGTTAAGGTTTGATTTGTTTAAATAATTTTGAACTAATTCGTTTTGAGCTTCGCTGTTGTCTAATTTTTGTTTCAAGATAGACTCAGCAATGTTCACAGATAAAGTACCAATTTGAGTTTTGATGTCTGCCATAGCAGCATTTTTCTCAGCATTGATAGTCTGTTTAGCAGCTTCGATCATTTTGTCTCCTTCAGCTTTAGCAACATCTTTAGCTTCCCCTACGATTCTGTCTTTAATTTCTCTAGCTTCTTTAAGGATAGCATCTCTTTCGATTTTAGCTTCACGAATGATTCTTTCGTTATCCTCTTTTAAAGTTTCCATTTCTTTTCTAGCTAATTTAGCTTGATTAAGGGCGTCAACAATAGATGTTTCTCTATCGTCGATTGACTTTAAAATAGGTTTCCAAGCGAATTTACCTAACAAAAATAATAATGCTAGAAAAATAACAGATTGGATAATAAATAGTCCTGATGAAAACTGATGAATTAATTCCATTATATAAATGTATAAATAATTATTACTTTTTTTTTTAAAATTAACATTGCTGCAGCCAACCGCTGCAACAATGTTTTTTGTTTGTTTGGCTTATGATGCGAATAACGCAGCAAATGCAACACCTTCTACTAGTGCAGCTGCAATAAGCATAGCAGTTTGGATTTTTCCAGATTGCTCAGGCTGTCTAGCGATAGCTTCAAGAGCAGCAGCTCCGATTTTACCAAGACCGATACCTACACCTAGTACGATAAGACCTGCACCAATAATTCTAGGGATTTCCATAATATATAATTTTAAAAAATTGTTTTAATATTTGTTTAATTTCTCTTTTTAACTTTTAATTAGTGAGCAGCGTGATGTTCGTGCTCATGCTCTTCTACAGCCATTCCAATAAATAGTGCGGATAGCATTGTGAAGATATATGCCTGTAGGAATGCCACCAATACTTCAAGTAAATAAATTACTAATGTTAAGAATGGGAATGCTACTCCTGCGATCCAATTTTTGAAGATATAAATAGATCCAATCAAAGTCATCACTACAATGTGACCTGCTGTCATGTTAGCAAAAAGTCGGATCATCAAAGCGAAAGGTTTAGTAATAGTTCCTAATAATTCGATTGGCAACATAATAAACTTCATCGGAACCGGAACACCTGGCATCCAGAAGATATGCTTCCAGTAATCTTTGTTAGCTGAGAATGTTGTAATAAGATAAGTAAGGATTGCAAGAAAGAATGTCATTGTAATATTACCAGTAACATTAATTCCGAAAGGCATTAATCCTAAAACATTAAGGAAAAGGATAAAGAAGAATACAGTTAATAAATACCCCATAAATCTCTTATACTTATGCCCGATGTTAGGAAGAGCAATTTCATCTCTCACAAAAATCACCAAAGGCTCTAAGAATCTTGCAGCTCCTGTAGGAACTACTGATTTTTTATAAGACTTAGCCATTCCGACAAATAAGACAAACATGAAAACAGCTACTAAGATAATAATCAATACACTTTTTGTAATAGATAGATCTAAAACTCTTTCTTGTGTTGGGTGATGATCTTTATCTAAAGTAATAGTCCCTTTTTCATCTGTTTTGTAGATTTTCTCATGATGTAATACATAATAAGCTCCACCTACTTCAGTAGGCTCTCCATGCATAAAACCCTCCTTATTACTCATGAAAGAATGAATTCCATTATCATAAAAAATAACAGGAAGAGGAAAACCAATGTGATGACCATCTTTATCAACCATCAATGTGAAATCATGAGCATCCAACAAGTGATGATCGATGAATTCTTTGTTTTCTTTAGTTACTTTGTCTTTCTCTGAAAGCTCTTTAGCAGGAGCCTCACCAGTGGTGGCCTCACCATGCTGTGCAGACACTAAGTTTAATACAAAAATACTGTAAAATAAAACTGCGAATTTCTTAAACATTGATAGGTTTTTTTCGTTGTGCAAAAATATGATAATTTTTCTAGTTTCAATAAATAATTTTACTGTTTTTTATCATGGTTAATTAACCCGATCGCATAGTATGTAAGCAGTGCTGTCAGGACAAAATAAGGAATGATAAAATGGAATTTATAGCCTGGAATCACTTCAAAGTTCAATTTTTTCCTGATTAAGTACATTAAACCGAATTTTAAAAGGATTAAACCAATCACAGACAATCCTAAAAATTGAGGAGCTACTCTATTAATTAAAATGACAAGAGTGATCATCATCATAAACATGACGCTTAGAAAAAGATAAAATTTAATGATCAAAATTTCATCCAGGTGAAAAACAAATTTCCAAAGGGAAAAGTGCACCAGGAACGTCAGAAAGAATAAAATGACAACAAGAATATTGGGATTAATTTTCATTCTAAATTTTAATTGACCGCAAAAATAGACTTTTTCTATCGTATTATGATAAGATTTGATATATATCATTTTTTCTTATCTATATAATATTACGTCCCGGACACTTTAGATATCCCAAAAATTCCTTATTTTTGCAAACCTATAATTTACAATCAATATGTTTAATAGTTTACAGGATAAATTAGACAAGGCTTTACATAATATTTCCGGTAGAGGAAAAATTACCGAAATCAATGTAGCGGAAACCGTAAAGGAGATCCGTAGAGCATTGGTAGATGCCGACGTTAACTATAAAGTTGCAAAAGATCTTACTAAAAGAGTTCAGGATAAGGCATTAGGAGAGAACGTTCTTACTTCGCTTACACCTGGACAGCTGATGACGAAAATCGTTCATGATGAATTGGTAGACCTTATGGGAGGTTCTCAGGAAGGAATTAATCTTTCAGGAAAGCCATCTGTAATCCTTATTGCAGGTCTTCAGGGTTCTGGTAAGACTACATTCTCAGGGAAGCTTGCTAATTATTTACAAACAAAAAGAAATAAAAAACCTCTATTGGTAGCATGTGACGTTTACCGTCCTGCTGCGATTGACCAGCTAAAAGTTTTAGGTGGGCAAATCGGGGTTCCTGTTTTCACAGAAGAAGGTTCTACAAATCCTTCTACGATTGCTGAAAACGCAATTAATTTTGCAAAATCAAACGGTCATGATGTTGTGATCGTGGATACGGCAGGTCGTTTGGCAATTGATGAGCAGATGATGAACGAAATTAAATCTGTTCATTACTTCATTAAACCAAATGAAACGCTATTCGTTGTTGACTCAATGACAGGTCAGGATGCTGTGAATACAGCAAAAGCATTCAACGATGCTTTGAATTTTGACGGAGTTGTTTTGACTAAATTAGATGGTGATACCCGTGGTGGAGCCGCTTTAACGATTCGTTCTGTTGTTGAAAAACCAATCAAGTTCATCTCTACAGGAGAAAAAATGGAAGCTTTAGACCTTTTCTACCCGGAAAGGATGGCGGACAGAATCCTGGGAATGGGAGATGTTGTTTCCTTAGTAGAAAGAGCTCAGGAGCAGTTTGATGAAGAAGAAGCTAAAAAACTTCACAAAAAAATCGCTAAAAACGAATTCGGTTTTGATGATTTCCTAAAGCAGATCAACCAGATCAAGAAGATGGGTAACATGAAAGACTTGATGGGAATGATTCCGGGTGTTGGAAAAGCGATCAAAGATGTGGAGATCAGTGATGATGCATTTAAACACATTGAAGCGATTATCTACTCTATGACCCCTGAAGAAAGAAGAAGACCTTCTATCATCAATACTCAGAGAAAAGGAAGAATTGCTAAAGGTGCAGGAAGAAAAATCGAAGATGTGAATCAATTGATGAAACAATTCGATCAAATGGGCAAAATGATGAAGATGATGCAGGGGCCTCAAGGAAAGCAGATGATGCAGATGATGAGTAAGATGCCAAATATGCCTGGAATGGGCGGAATGGGAAAATAAAAAGACAAAATCATTCATAAAAAAAACTCTCAGAAATTCTGAGAGTTTTTTGTTTTTATTCTGAATAGGAATTTATTTAAACTTATACCCTAGTCCCAACTGGAAGAAATTCATTTTTAATGTTTCACCATCCACAGGGTTTTTGATCATATTGGTAAGACCAAAGCTGTAGCGAGCATCTACAAACAATCCTTTATGAATGCTGTAATCAGCTCCTAGGAATAAACCAAAATCGGTAGATTTTAAACCATCATTCAGTTGTCTTTCTAAATAACGCTCTCCTTCTTTAAGCCCTGAAGGATCTACCATCCCGGCATTGGGACCACTTACTTCAAATTTTACTTTATTATTCGTTTTAAAACTTACGTAAGGACCTGCATAAATTCCCAGTTCCGGCGTTGCATAATATCTTGCTGATACAGGAATAACGATTCTGTTAAGGTTCATCTTTTCAGTTAAGGTAAAACCAGTACCTGATATTCCAACTTCTGCTTTACCACCAAGATTGGCATATTCTACCTCTCCCTGAACGGCAAACTTATTATTGAATTTATGTTCAACCAAACCGCCAACATAGAACCCTGACTTGGATTTTAAACTTGCTTCAAATCCACCAAATTCAAAATCCCCTTCACTAGAATTTAATTTTGATAAAGCATAACCTGCTTTTACCCCGAATGTAGTCTGCGCATTTAAACCTGCAAATAAAGCGATTGCAGACACTAATAAGATTTTTTTCATGATTATTAAATAGTTTTATTAAAGAAGTCCTAAGATAACAATCTCAGGACTAACACCTATATTTTATTTATTATTTTGCGAATACATATTTAACTCCAAAAGTCACGGAAGTTAAACTGATGCCAAATTTGTAATCACCAGCTCTTCTGGCACCGTCTATGTCTCTTTTGTAAGTATTGTATCCGAATTCACCTATTGTTGCTTCAATTGACCAGTTCTTCGTTATAAAATAATCCAGGCCCGGCTTGATATTAACTCCAATATTGGTGTAATTATTTTTTTGTGTAAACGGAGCGGAAAGTATAGGATCTCCGCCATTACCTTCACTGTTAAAATCCAGTTTTTCCTGACCAAATTCCAATGGAACCTGTAATTGTCCGAAGATGTATAACTTATCAGATAAAGTCCAGTATTTTCTTACGAATGGAGCTACTACAAAAGCATTATCTGTATCTTTAATTTCCATTACATTGCTAATCGCTGCATTCCCCACTTTGTATTTTGTAACAGCACTTTTATAGCCTACACCAAGTCCCACGGCTAAGTTAGTAGTAACGAAATACCCAGCTGTAGGAAGGATTCTGATCACATCATCCTTTCTTACAGTGTTGAATTCGTCCTTTTCACTGTGATAATATCCTACCTGTCCTGAAAGATAAGAAGTTCCTTTTGCAATCTGTGCGTTTGATAAACCGAAAAGCGCAACAGCGCCCATCAATACGATTTTTTTCATGATTATTATATTAGTTTTGTATAGAAAAAAGCCCTAAGAGTTTCTCAGGGCTTTCTTGTTATATGCTTTGTTTATTACTTTGCAAATACATATTTAACTCCGAAAGTTACAGAAGATAAATTCAATCCGAAGTTATAGTTGTTTGTAGCATCACCATCTTTTGGCTTGTAGTTGTTGTAACCAAACTCACCGATAGTAGCTTCGATAGACCAGTTCTTGTTCAAGAAATAATCTAAACCTGGCTTAACAGTAACACCAATCTGAGTATATTTAGCTTCAGTAGATGTAGAAGTAGAAGCAGTAGTATTTCCAGAAGTAGTTACAGAACTGTTTTCAGTTTCAGTTTTTCCAAACTGCATTGGCACTGCTAACTGTCCGAAGATGTATAATTTCTCAGACAAAGTCCAGTATTTTCTTACGAATGGAGCAACAACGAAAGCAGGCTTCTTAGTAATATCCTTGCTTACAGTAGTCCCAAGAGGAGTAGTTAGAGTTGAAGTCTCAGTTGTCTTTTCAGTTTCGTAACCGATACCTAATCCAACAGCTAAGTTAGTGTTTACGAAATATCCAACTGTAGGTAATACGTTGAAGTTTTCTTTTTTATAGTTACCATTGTCAGTTTCTTTTTGAGAATAACCAACAGATCCTGATAAATATGTAGTTCCTTTAGCAATCTGAGCGTTTGATAAACCAAAAAGTGCAACAGCACCCGCTAATAATATTTTTTTCATTTTAAAAAATTTTAATACTTTCTGAGGGCAAATTTACAGTGGTCCCCACTAATATTAAAATTTGTTAATGTGATTAATATCATTGTTAAAATTTAGGGTTTTATAATAATAAATCCTACTTAAGAGAATATGTTGAGTTTTTCACAATATTATGAATAAAAAAACTACATTTTATTA
>Ga0070682_100000648_pt1 | contig 21150 bp, 9 predicted proteins | sample KBSC63LmetaG_FD_64668 | JGI IMG/M metagenome (GOLD analysis project Ga0070682, IMG submission 64668) | Corn rhizosphere microbial communities from Kellogg Biological Station, Michigan, USA - KBS C6-3L metaG | ecosystem: Host-associated > Plants > Roots > Rhizosphere | place: USA: Michigan...
ATCTTACCCCATTGATAGTTATTACCGGACTGTTTGTAGTTCCGATCGGATTAATAAACAAAATGCGATCCTTGTTCGCATCATTCACCATATTAACTATGGTGTTTGTCGGTCCATTTCCGTTGATAGTTATGTTCTGTGCGGTATTACCAATGGTTATTTCACTCGACGGCGCATAAGATAAATTATATGTTCCGGTCGACAAGGTAACAATATGTGTACCTCCCACGTTATCCGCCGCCATCAGCGCAGACCTGAAGGAAATAGTTGCTCCCCCATTGATAGCACCGGTGGCATTATTGATCGAAGTGATAACAGGATCAGCAAAAGTGTTGGGAATATAATTTTGCGCAAAAGCAGCAGCAGAGAACAAGGTTGAAAAAAGAAGAAGGGAGAATATTTTTACGATCGCTGCTAGACCTTTTGCACCGCTTTTAGCGTATAGTTTTGGCATGGTAATTTTTTTAAAAATTATTCAATAAATGAGAGGATTAAACTATTTAAATTATAAATCGAATAAGAATCGCAATTAGTACAGCATCTTCAACTGTAAGAAAACCTCCGCTCTGCGTCAAATTTCAATAGATTCTTTCCTTAACCAGTAGAGAAATTTGGACAGTCCATTCATCGTTAAAAATACATAATTTGAGTTGATAAGCCAAAAAATTACTGCTTTTATTAGGTAAAAATCACATACTACAAACCGGGTATATAACGGCGCTTGGCACCCGTCAATTCCAAGCATAATCCCACCAGCGTAGAATCCGTTTCAAAAAAAAGGAGGCCCTTTTATGGGCCTCCTTATAGCTCAACACATTTATTTCTAATTAACCTTTACCAGCTTTATCATTTGCTTGTTCGAGCCCTGCCTGATCTCCGCCATATAGGTTCCGCCTTTCAGGTCAGCTCCTACCCTGATGATATTTCCTTTGGCCACTTTTGTAACCACTGCTTTGATCACGCCGTTCATATCCATGATCCTCACCGTTACCGGTTCATTGCTACTACTATTTACCAGGATGCTGAAATCCGTAGTTGAAGGGTTGGGATAGGCCACTACGGCGAACTTGTCATTTGCCTGCTCGGTTTCCCGAACTTCTTTTTTTACCGGTTCTACAGTTTTAATATCATCGTCTTCCGCCTCTGTATTATCTACAAACGACATACGGCTGGTTGCGCAAGGGCCGAAACTATCACCATGACCCAAATGCGCAGGAAGTGCATTCACACTTACACAGATGGTATGGCCGTGATGACAGACATATACTTTCCTATGATCCGCAGTGCAATAAGGGTCTGTTACAGTAACTGTAAAACTGCATGATGCTGTATTTCCGCAGGCATCTGTTACCTGGTAGGTTACCGTGGTTGTTCCGATCGGGAATGTAGATCCACTTGCCGGTCCTGCCGTTCTTGTCGTGGTAGCACCAGAACAATTATCCGTGCCTACAGGCTCAGTATACGTTACCACCGCACCAGCAAGTGAGGTTGGCGGCACAGTTTGACTTGCCGGACAGCTTATCGTTGGATCAACATTATCATTCACTGTGATCACCTGCGTACAGGAAGAAGTATTACCACAAGCATCAGTTGCGGTGTACGTCCTGGTGAGCGTAAACTTGTTTGCGCAGGTTTGATTGCTGATCACATCGCTTATCCATGTCACAGTCACCGAGCCACAATTATCGCTTGCGCTTCCTCCCGCAAAATCGTGCGCAGGCACAGCGCTTGCACACTGCACAGTTACTGCTGCAGGGCAAGTTATGGTTGGGGCGGTATTATCATTTACCGTGATCGTTTGTGTACATGTTGTTGTATTGCCACAAGCATCGGCTGCCTGGTAGGTTCTCGTGATCGTATACTTGTTTGCACAGGTTTGATTACTGATCACATCGCTTATCCATGTTACTGTTGCTGAACCGCAATTATCACTTGCACTTCCTCCCGCAAAATCATGCGCAGGAACAGCAGATGCACACTGTACAGTTACTGCAGCAGGGCAAGTTATGATTGGAGCGGTATTGTCATTTACCGTGATTGTTTGTGTACACGTAGTTGTATTGCCACAAGCATCAGCTGCCTGGTAGGTTCTTGTGATCGTAAACTTGTTTGCGCAGGTTTGATTACTGATCACATCGCTCAACCATGTTACAGTTACCGAGCCACAATTATCGCTTGCGCTTCCTCCCGCAAAATCATGCGCAGGAACAGCAGATGCACATTGTACAGTTACTGGTGCAGGACAACTGATCGTTGGAGCGGTATTATCATTTACCGTGATCGTTTGTGTACAAGTTGTTGTGTTTCCGCAAGCATCAGCCGCCTGGTAGGTTCTAGTGATCGTGTACTTGTTTGTACAAGTTTGATTACTGATCACATCGCTTATCCATGTTACTGTTGCTGAACCGCAATTATCACTTGCACTTCCTCCCGCAAAATCATGCGCAGGAACAGCAGATGCACACTGCACGGTTACTGGAGCAGGACAACTGATCACCGGCGCAGTATTATCAAGTGCAGTAATAGTCTGAACCACATTAATGAAATTACCTGAGCCATCGGTAACACGATATGTTCTTGTCACTATATAAGGATTACCAGGGCATCCGCTGCCACCATTATTGACATCGCTTACAAAAGTCACTGAGGTGAAAATGCAATTATCGGCTTCGTCGGTTACAACCGCCGTATTAGGTGCTGGAACAGCGCTAACGCATTGTACGTTGACCGGTGCCGGGTTACTTGCTGTCGGATTTTCTGTATCGTTCACTGTTATATCGAAAGTACAAGTTCCGGTTGCACAACTGTTCGTTACCGTTACTGTGACCGTGGTCGTACCTTTATTGAATGTAGATCCGCTTCCGGTTCCTGAACCGCTGCCGGTTGTAGCGCCGCTGAACACATAGGTTACTGTCGGTGGTGGCGAAGAAGAAACACCTACAGTATAGTTAACTACTGCATTGCAAACTCCGGGATCATTGCTAACTGTTGTATTGCCCGGGCAACTGGTTATCGGTGTCGGGCAACTGATCACTAAATTATAATTAGCTCCTGTACCCACGCAACCGTTGGCATCCGTAACCGTTACAATGATATTATAAGAACCGCTGGCTGTTGGTGTTCCACTTAACACACCTCCTGACGAAAGGCTTAATCCTGGAGGAAGAGCACTGGCTGTACTGAACGTTACAGGTAGTGTACCTCCACTCTGGGTAAAGGTTTCGCTGAAAGGAACACCTTGTGTGCCGGTACTGTTCGCAGGATTGGTGACCGTAATTGAAATGACCGTGAGCGACCTTGATGCCGATGTAACTGTACCACAAGAATTACTGATCACTACATTATAATCATTTCCATTATCTGCGGTACTTGTATTCGTTATTGTTAGTGTATTAGTTGTCGCTCCTGAATAAGTTGATCCTGTTCCCGAAGGACCGTTAGCCAGTGCGGTTGCACCGCGATACCATTGATAGGTTAATGGAGCAGTGCCCGAAGCCGATACTGTGAACTGTGCTGTTGCGCCAGCACAAACGGTAGTATTTGCGGGCTGTGTGCTGATAGTTGGACCTGCATTAATGGTAATAGAAGCTTTGGCAACCGCATCATTATTAGGCACATTATCTACCACTGCATTTACACTGCCATTACCTCCGGTACCATTAGATGTGAAAGTAACCGTAGCCGTGCCACTGGATTGTATAGTAGTTTGTGCTCCCGAAAGTGTTCCCAAGGTTGGGTTCACAAAACTGATGGGCAGGCCGATAAGCGCATCGAGATCACTAACCGCGATTGCTTCATTAGCTGAATTACTTAAGAAGCTTGCGGTAACTGTTGATGTATTATTTGGCGCTGCGGTACAAATACTTGAAGGTGATGCCGTCGCTTTTATCTGCAGCCATTTGCCGTCCACTAAAGTACCGCTTCCTCCTGAACCGACTGCCCCTGCTTTGTCACAAGTGCCCGCGGCCGTTGGGCCGGTATTACAGCCCCACCAATTATTTTCAGCATTCACACTACCATCGGAATTCGCGTAAAGAAGTCCACTTGTAGATGATGATGCCGTGCTGGTATTCCCTACAAAGCGGTTATAATTAACGAGTGCCACAGAAGTTGCTGTGGCATTATTTGCTGCAATTGCTCCTCCGAAACCTGCCGCAGCATTATTGACAAAGGTATTTTCCCTGATTGATGCAGAAAAGGTTTGACCAGGTGTTGGGGAGCCCTGTGCAATAAAAGAAATAGCTCCACCGTTCGCTCCGGCCTGATTGCCGCTGAATGTTGAATTGGAAATATTTATTACACCATTGTCGCCCTGGTTAAAAAGCAGGTAAATGATCGCTCCTCCGTCACCATCAATACTTTTATTATTGGTGAAGGAAGAATTAGCGATATTCAAAGTGCCCTGGAACATATAGATTGCCCCCCCTAATCCTCCGCTGCCACCAACACTTGGGCAAATATTATTATCAAATGCACAATTGCTGATCGTAAGTGTTTCAGTCACACCGTAAGGTCCCGCATAGATCGCCCCCCCTCCATAAGTATCGTAGTTCAAATACCCATCAGAAAATTTTACACCATTGATAGTTGTAAAAACACCAGGAGTCGTGCCATCGTAGTTGATCGCGAAGATCCGGTCCCTGCCGGTAGCAGCCATCTTGATGTTTGTATTGGCAAGCCCGTTACCGTTAATGGTGATATCCTGTGAACTGTTACCAAAAAAAATTGTCCTGGACGAAAAAGTTCCCTGTGATGGCACTGTATAGCTGGCGCTTCCATCCAACAAATAGGTTCCGGTACCTAATGTTATTATATGTGTTCCCCCTAAATTATCCGCTGCCAGTAATGCAGACCTGAGCGAGATCGTCGATCCGCCATTGAGCGCGCCTGTTGTATTATTAACCGACGTAATGACCGGATCTGCAAATGTGTTCGGTGTGTAATTCTGAGCATTTACTGCTAGTGATAAGAAACCTGGTAGAAGAAGAAGGGCGAAAAATTTTACGATCAATGCATAAGTTTTTACCCCACAATTAGTAAATAATTGTTGCATAGCAATTCGATTAAAAGATTAGTTAATAAAAAACTGTTGGTTTTTTAAAAGATAATGTAAATCTTTTGCTGATTTTTCTCTGCTATGTTCTTGGAAAAAAACTCCCTGGTTTTTTGCTGAATTTTTTCCTGTTATGTCCTTGGAGGGAAAATTCCCTGCATGGCAATACAAAAATTCATCGTCAGGTAGGGCATCATGTTATTATGCGGCAGACTTCCACCATTGACCGAAAGCGCCGATGGACTCATGGTCACCGGAGACGCTGCAGCAGGTGCATAAAAATTAGCCGCAACCTTCGCCGCATTAGAACTGCCCCAAACCAACCCAGTGGGATCAGCTGTACCGCCAGGTGTTTTTGCATTGGCAGGATGGTTATGAGCAGGCATTTCGCTTACGATCAGGGTAACGTTTTGTTCTCCTCCGATTTCACCTAAATCATGCACAGAAAGGCCCGGTCCGGGCTGGCTTCCACCAATGTGCATTCCCGCACTGCCTTGCAGGTTAGGAAGCGCAAAAGTTGATTTGCCATCCCCTCCATAGAATGTTCCTAATAAAGAAAAAAGGGCTGTGTTCTGCGAAATAGGAAGCAACTGGCCGTTGCACATAGCCCAACCCGTTGGTGCAAAGTTGCAACCGAACATCCGTATTTCTGCTACAAATTGATCTGACATAAATATTATTTTAATTTTTTAATTACTAATTAGTTTAAGAAATTCACTTTATTAATTTTGTGAAGGAAATATTCCCTGCAAGGCTATACAGATATTTAAGGTTAGAAAAGGCGCCCTGTTCTCATGCGCCTGACTTCCACCTATATTTCCCACACAAGCCGGGTTCATCGCTGCACCTTGCGTTGGACCATAGGGAGCAAAGCTCGTATTACTTGCAAAGAAGTTACTGGCGGGCGTTGCAGACGTAGGGCCATCAGTGCTTCCCTTGACAAAGTGATTGTGCGCTGGCAACTCATTTATATTGAGTGTATGCGCTTCCTCACCGGCTCTTTGTCCTAAAGTCAATCCGTCGCCCATATGCATGGGCACCCTGCTCCGCAGGTCTGGCAATGCAAAGGTTGTTTGGCCATTGCCACCATAAGTTGTTCCGAGCAAAGAGAATAAGGCCTGGTTCTGGTTAATGGGTAAAAATTGTCCATTGCACATGGCCCAGCCTTTAGGAGCAAAGTTGAAGGAGAATATCCTTAATTCCGACATATATGGAGATGACATTTTATAAAAGTTTAAAGTGTAATAATTAATTTACTATTCAAACGGCATTAATTTTGAGTCGGAAAAACTCCGAACAATGATATTATATAATTTATGCCAAGATAGGGGATCGCATTATCGTGTGGTTGATTGCCCCCCGTCGCTGCGATCGTTGCGGCATTCATCACTACCGTGGTCGGAGCCGCCCCATAAGGTTTTCCCGTAGCGGTGTTGGCCCAAAAATTACCGTTCGGAGTCTCACTGCCGCCCGCATTTGCTGTCTGGGGTGTGTGGTTATGAGCGGGCATCTGCTGAACAGTAAGAGTAACTGATTCAACTCCCCCGTTTTCAGCGATCTGATAGTTAGACAATCCAGATCCCTGCCCCATGTGTATGGGCACGCGACCCCTTAGATCAGGCAGGGCAAAAGTTTCCTGCCCATCGCCACCGTAAGTGGTACCTATTAACTGAAAAAGAACTTCATTTTCAGAAATTGGTAGCACTGCCCCATCGCAAAACATCCATCCTGCGGGGTTAAAACTGCCACCAAACATCCTGATTTCGCCAACATAAGGTTGTCCCATAAAATTGTTTTTAATTATTGATTATTTTTTTTCTGTAGATTTTAAATTAAATGCCTTCTACCGGACGATCTGCTAAAAGCTAAACCGACCAGGTGTTGGTAATTAGGTTTGGTTAACCAAGGTTAGTAAGGCCCTTGATCTGTAAGACATTTCAACATGCTAAGTTTTCAAATGGAAAAGGATCTAAGTGCAATTAGTATTTTATGAATCTAAAAATATATATAATAAGTTACAAAACAAATTTTTTTTTGAAATTCCATCTTCTTTTTAGCGATCTATCTGTGTTAGTGAAAGAAAAAAGATCCATTTGCGAATAAAATGCTCTTCCTGTAATTCAGTCGCCGTCTATGTCTCGGATAAAGCGCATAATTTTTCCGGGCGAAAGAAAGCAAAAAACAACCAGTCAAAAATATTCGCCCTTCAGCATTATTTTATTGTTACCGCAAAACATCACGGCCATGTCGCGGTTGCTTTCCTAACCATTACCAACCTCATTCAAAACAATTGCCTTGTGCCACCCCCATACGCGTCAAAAAATGAGCTGGAAGATATCCTTCATCAACATAAACGATCTTCACGCATATCGCTCCTTCCCCAATGGTGGAAACAATTAATCCTTTTTCTTCGATGGACAGTATTGTACCGGGTTGCTGGTTTCCGAAGGAATTTCCAGGCAACTTTTCAGCGATCAGCATGCGTATAACCTGGTTGTTCATCCGGGCAACAGCACCTTTATTCCAGGGATTGCAAGCATTGATCAATGCAATGATCGAATCAGCATCCATGGTTTGCCAGTTGATCACAATATCGGCTACTCCCTGACGCTTGAAATAACGGGCTTTTGTCTCGTCTTGGAGCCTTGAGGGAATGGCCAGGTCAAGGCCGATCAACTTCGTCAGGGTGCGGGTTAACTTGGCAGAGAGTAAGGCCAGTTTGCTGTTCAGTAGTCCATAAGTATCCGATTGTTCTATTTTCAGCATTTCACCCATCACCACTGAACCTGTATCCATTCCTTCGTCCAATTGGTGCAGTGTGACACCGGCAAATTTTTCCCGATTCACAATTTGCTGAAATACCGGATCGGCGCCGCGATATTGAGGAAGCGGACCGGGATGCACATTATAAAAACCTTTCTCGGGCAACTTATAGATAGCCGGAGGAATTTTGTATGGAAAGGTCATCACCAGTCCCAGGTTTATTTGGTGCTCCTCTATGGCTTCCCGGATCTTTAGCTCAAACGTTTCTTTCTCCAATTCAATAACCGGAATACCCGTTCCAGTTAAAACGACTTGCACATTCTCGAGCCATTCATCGCTCCGACGGGGAATGGCTACCGCTCCCAATTGACCAAAGAAAACAAATTCCTTTAAAGCGGGCAAGGCGAACCGGCTGCCGCAGAGCAGTATTATTTTTATATTATCCATTTAATAACAGAGATAGGTATTCGTCCAACCCGAACTTGCGCCGTTAAATGGATCGCCTGTAAAGCCGGCCCATTCCTGTTCGGGAAATTCTACTTTTTCTATTAAAAGTTTGTCTGAATGTTGAGGAAGAGAACATCTATATACCGGTGAAACAAAATAATTTGTTTCGGTATCGAGTTTCATTGCTCCACGGGGACTATTTATCGTGTTCTCGGACAGGTTAGCAACCACCGAGGCACCGTCCGAAAACTGTTCTTCATTCATTGAAAAAACCTCTTTTAGAATAAGAGCAGTTTCCCATCCAAGCAGCGAAAAAATGGTTGCGGTTCGCTTCGTTTGTTTGAGGTAGCTTTCTATGAAATCGTTATTGGCGCTATTTTTCGATGAAGCACACCATGGTAGGTAACCGTCGACCGAGAACTTGAATCCTTCACTGATCTTTTCCAACGCTTGCTGTTCCAGCATCATCGGCGAAACAAAAAGATGTAAGTTGTCGGCTCCGTCATATTCATTCAGCCTCGAATAAAAAAGTGACGCAGGAAGTGAATCAAATACACAAACCAGGGTATTTGTTGAAGGGTCTGAGGTCAGATAATCCGTTAATGGTTTGACATCAAAACTGTCATCGTATCGCTGGTTGTTTACGTAATTAAAAGTTACTTTTCCGCCTTCTTTTACTAAGCTCTTTGTGATGGCCGCAGTATGGAGATAACCGCAATCATAAAAAGTAGTTGCTGTGGCAGCATTTATTTTGTTCTGCCCGGCAGCCATCTTACCCGTTAAATGGCACAAGAAACTATGTTGTAAAGTTAAATTGATGATATTGGATTGCGGAACCCAGGTCTCGGGATAATTGGCACCGGGGTTTACGATCAGTATGAGCTTGCCGGACGCATATAGAAGGGGTTTAAGTATTTCAAGCACCCTAAGATCGACATATGCTACCAACAGGTCTACTCTTTCCAATACAAGGAGTTGTTCCGCCTTTTCGTATACTTCTTTGTCCTGGCCGCCGAAGCCGATGGATTCCGAAATAAGCTGAATCTCCTGGGATATCTGTTGACGCTGTAATGCGGCTTTCAGTCCATCCATGAAATCCACCATGAGGCCCGGATGTGCTTTGGACCGGGGATATAGTAAACCTATTTTCATTCGATAAAACTTTAATTGAAAATGATGCTCCTGGCATCATTTTTCTTGGATCCTGTGTAATTGTAATTAACCACGTGAAAATAATAGAAAAAATTTCAATAAAAAGAATTATTGAAGTTCGAGATCTAAAAAAAATACCCTGCTTCACTTTCTCTGAATATTTTTTGTCTTTTATTTTAAAAAAATTAGTACTTTGTACTGGATATATTTCATTCAATCAAAACTAAATCAGCAAGGTTATGCATTCAAGAAGAAAATTTTTAGTTCAGGGCAGTATGGCTACCACCGCTGTGCTTGCATTAAAACCTTTTGCAACCATGGCCAGGATAGCATCTCCTTTTACCGGGTCGGGCAGCAGTTCTTCAAAGCTGTTTTTTTTACATACCGCCAAGATAGATGCCTCCGGCGATCAACGCGGCATGCTAAATATTAAAAACAAGCACTCGCACGTGGTTCTTTTGCATGCGGGAGAAACCATGCCAGGCGAAAACGGTTCATTCTCTTATGACGCTTCAGCTTCCGGAAGCAAGGCTCCTTCTTCAATAACGGGTGACTACAAGATCATTAATAAGGGCTCACTCCGAATAGGAGTGATTAGCGCAAAGGCTGAGGACAATAATGTTATTCAAAAAATTGAAACCTTATCTACCCGTCTTAAGAAAGAAAAAAATTGTCATATTGTTGTATGCCTTTCTCAACTAGGCTATCAAAATAAAAATGCTGCCGATGATCTATCGTTGGCAAAAAAATCAACGCATCTTGATTTGATCGTTGGAGGACATCAAAAAAACTTTCATGCTCTTCCTGTCATCGCATTGAACGCTAACAAGGGAGAGGTTGTCATTCAGTCGGCTTCAAATGACCTTTCTGCTTTTGGCATCGTAAATTTTGATTTTGACGGACAAGGCCAGAAAAAATCTATTGGCTTTACGGCGTAGACATTTGATAAGCGGCGCTGAATACCACTATTCTAAACAAAAGAGATCTTATTAAAGGCAACCAGGAAAACTGGTTGCCTTTTTCTTGTAAAGGTGATCTGTTGAAAATTTTTATTTTATGCTATGTGCACGGGAATAGCAGAAGGATTAATTTTGATACTTTCAGATACTTGCTAAATTAAAATATCATGGCTGATCTTCCTTATAGTTTTGAACCGACACCCGGATATAGTGCGTACACAGTAAGTTCCCTGCTTAAAGATTACCTGAGGATGCTTATGCAGCAACCAGAAAATAAGGAAACCATTGATCAAATATTAAAGCTCATCAATGGGTATACGGCGCAACTCAAAAGCCTGAGAATGCAGAACCGATTGCAAACTATACGGGAAGTTTACAAGGCCATCGATGGATTTTTTGATGCAGCGCCGGAAGAAAATAAAAAAGACATCCAGTGCAAGGCGGGTTGTACATCCTGCTGCTTTATAGAGATCGACGTTTCGGGAGATGAAGCAGCTGTGATCGTTGATCATTGCCGGGAAAATGGCATCGACATCGATCGGGACTATTTAGCAAAGCAAGCTGAAGTGGGAAGAAAAACATATTCTGCTTTGTCGAAGTGTTTTTTTTTAAAAGACAACCTCTGCAGCATTTACGCTGTTCGGCCAATTGCCTGTAGAAAGCACTGGGTAAAAACGGACCCGGCACTTTGTGACTTTTCGAAAAATATAGTTAACCCCGTTGGAGGATATTTTGATGTAAATACAGAGATCCTGGCCAGTGCCGTTTTAAATGTTGATGAAAGCGGCCCATTAGAAAAGGCGCTGTTGAAGGAGTTGGAAAAAATGTCGGCAACGTAAAACAGGAGCCCCGCCTGGTCTCGTAAAAAGATCAACACCTATCCCGTAGCGAATTTTCTTTTTGTTTTTATTATGATAAAATACCTGCAATTACCTTTTCACTTCAATGTAGGATCTTTACAGGAGGAAGTGCGGATGCTAAGCTCCGAGGCGTGGAAATTACATTTCCAGCTGTCTGATTACGAGGGGGACTGGAGCGTTATTCCGCTGAGAAGCGTCAACGGGAAAGCCGGTGGCATTATTCCCTCCGTGTACGATGACCAAATAATTGCCGATACGATATTCCTCAAGTCCTGCCCTTACTTACAATCGGTGTTGAATACATTTAAATGTTCCCTCAAAAATGTGCGCCTGATGAAACTCAATGCAGGCTCTGTTATCAAGGAACATTGTGATAACGAACTGAGTTTTGAACATGGAAAGATCCGCCTGCATATACCCGTCATTACCCACAACGACGTGGAACTCTATCTCCAAAATGAGCGTATTTTTTTACCCGAAGGTGAATGTTGGTATTTAAATTTCGATCTCCCCCATCGCATCAACAACAACAGCAATATCGATCGCATACACCTGGTGATCGATGCAACGGTAAATGATTGGGTACGCTCTCTTTTTTCAGATCCGACCATCAGAAATAAAAAAGAGATCGATGAGCCGGTCGCTACGTATGATGACGAAACAAAGAAATTAATGGTCATCCGTTTACGTGAAATGAATACAGACACCAGCAACAGTATGGCCGATGAATTGGAAAAGGAATTGAATGGTTGATAGTCTTTTTTTATTTCAAAAGTGAAAATTCAAAACCCAAAAGCTGCCGTTCGCTTTTGGGTTTTGAATTTTCACTTTTCCGTTTTATTCACTGCCGCGAAGTTGGCAATAAAAAAATCCCGTTCCGCTTTAAGCGGAACGGGATCAATATTTAGCAGACACTTACCTCATCAATGAGCGATGATGAGCTGGTAAGCTGCCCTTTCCTGCGTATTATAAGCTTCGAGTGTATAGTAGCCACTTGGCAATGAACGCAGATCGATCGGGATGATGCTGCCATATACAAGTCCGGTGAACTTGTAGTTCTTCAGCACTGCTCCTTTAGCATCGAGTACATTCATACTAAACTCTTTGTAAACGTCTGTCAGGAACCTGATATTGAACTGGCCAGTCGTTGGATTAGGATAGATCCTCAACGCACCTTTGAGTACATTATGACGTTCCAGGCAATCCATTACCGTAACATCCAGGAACTTGGTGCCACTGCAACCAAAGCTGTTGTTCACCGTGTAAGTGATCGTCTTCACTCCCAATCCTGCGATTGCAGCATTGAACGTGTTTCCGGATACACCTACTCCACTCCATACACCTCCTACAGGTGTTGCCGTCAGCAATACTACTGTATCGGTCAGGCAAACCCTTATTGGTGCATTGGTCAGGATGATATTGGCTCCCGGATTGATCGTGATCGTAAAGGTCCTAACTGGTCCTGTACAGAAGACTCCGTTTGCCGACATCGTTGCTGTTACTGATATCGTCGCTGTTACAGGCGATGTTGTTGGGTTAACAGCAGTGAAACTTGGCAGATTGCCTATTCCGCTTGCACCCAATCCGATCGTCGGGTTGCTGTTGGTCCAGTTAAATACCGAGCCCGCAACATTACTGCCGAAGGTTACCCCAGCAACAGTAGCACCATGACATGCCGTAATATTAGTTACTGCATTAACAGTAGCTGTTGGATTGACCGTGATCGTGAATGATGTGCTTCCACCTCCGCACGCATTGGCATTGGTAGTTACAGTTATCGTTCCGCTTATCGGTGCATTGGTAGTATTGGTAGCTACGAATGATGGGATATTACCCGTTCCACTCGCTGCAAGCCCAATGGCTGTATTAGAGTTCGTCCAGCTGAATGTTGTCGCCAGTACGTTACCCGTGAAGGTCACCGCTGCTGTTGACGAGCCTGCGCAAAGTACCTGGTTGGCTACGCCGTTAACTGTTGGCCTTGGATTGACCGTGATGTTGAACGTAACCGGTGTACCGCTACAGCTCAATCCGTTGGCTGTGAACGTTGGTGTTACAGTTATCGTTGCCGTTACCGGTGCTGCCGTGTTGTTGATGGCATTGAATGAACCGATATTACCAATACCGCTGGCTGCAAGGCCGATAGAGGTATTGTTGTTAGTCCAGTTGTATACCGTACCTGGCACAGGGCCTGCGATCGTTACCGCTGCCGTGGCTGTATTGTTACAAACCGTTTGATCGGCTATCGTATTTACTGATGGGGTCGGGTTCACTGTGTAAGTGAACGTTACTGACGGACCTGTACAGGTAACACCATTATTTGTATAATTGCCCGTAACCGTTACTGTTGCAACAACCGGAGCTGTACCCGTGTTGGTAGCAATGAAGCTTGGAATATTACTTGATCCTACAGATGCAAGGCCTATCGATGGTTGGTTATTCGTCCACGTATAGAACGCGCCGCTTACCGGACCATTGAAGTTAACTGCTGTAGTGGCCGAACCATTACACAGCAACTGGTTAGCCGGTAATGGGCTTACAGTTGGTGAAGGATTGACCGTGATCGTGAACGATGTTGGCGTACCGGTGCAAGTAGTACCATTGTTGGTATAGCTTGGCATTACCGTTATCGTTGCCGTTACTGGTAGCGGTCCGGTATTCACTGCTGTGAACGCTCCGATATTACCCGTACCTGCTGCAGCAAGGCCGATCGTTGTATTATTATTGGTCCATGTGTATACCGTACCTGTTGTTGCACCACTGAACGTTACCGCTGTAGTGTTGGAACCGTTACATACCGTTTGGTTTGCAACTGCATTTACTGTTGGTATCGGGTTGACCGTGATCGTGAACGTTGTTGGTGTACCCGTGCAGGTCACTCCAGCATTGGTATAGCTTGGCGTTACTGTGATCGTTGCAATTACCGGCGAAGCCGTTGCATTGGTCGCTGTGAAGCTGGCAATGTTACCCGTGCCTGATGCCGCAAGGCCGATGCTGGTAGTATTATTGGTCCAGTTGTATACCGTACCTGGCACAAAGCCTGAGAAGTTAACCGCAGCAGTTGCTGTGTTATGACAAACTGTTTGGTTCGTCACGGAGTTAACTGTTGGCGTTGGATTAATGGTGATCGTGAACGATTTAGGCGCACCCGTACATGTCACACCGTTGTAAGTGTAACTAGGTATCACCGTTATCGTAGCAACAACTGGTGCATTGGTATTATTGATCGCTGTAAAGCTTGGGATATTACCCGTGCCGTTGTTGGCAAGACCAATACCAGATGCTGTGTGCGACCATGTGTAAACGATCGTACCCGGACCAGTTGTTGGTGTAGTGAAGTTAACCGCTGCAGTAGCTGTGTTGTTACACACAACCTGGTTGCCTGGCTGATTCACTACAGGTATAGGATTGATCGTTACCGTGAACGTTTGTGGAGTAGTACTACAACCACCACCGTTTGTCACTGTTATCGTTCCTGTATATGTTCCTGGTGCCGCTCCTGCTGGTACCGCAAGGGTGATCGGTGTCGGGTTCGATGGCAATGGGCCATTGACCACGTTCACAAATCCCTGAGCGGGTGCAGGTGCACTCCATGTAATGCTGTAAGTAGCTGGTGATCCGCCTGGGCCGTTAATCACCACATCATCAAGATACATATTGGTAACTGCCCCGTCGCCATCATTGTGAACAAGGAACATCACCCTTACCGTTTGACCAGCATAAGCGTTCAGGCTGGTGCTTACCTGCGTCCATGCATTGGAGTTGTTAGCCACATGCATTACTGTTTGCAGTATCGCGCCGCTTGTATTGGTGATATAAGCATCCTGCCAGTCATCGCTGATTGCGTCGGCTGATGTTGGTTTATACCAATAGCTGAGTGTTCCACCTTCTGCAGGGATCGTCACCGTTTGGTAACCAGAAGCATCGCCTGCTGCATCGCCTGCTGCTCCGTACTTACCAAGTGCCCATGAATAAGTACCAGTGTGTGATACTGTTCCACTGATCGTTGGTGCAGGAACTGCTGAACCTACTACCCATGGTGCGGTGCCTCCTGTCTCAAAGCCTCCGTTCACCAATATATTTCCATTTGGACCTGTATAGGTTGATGTAAATGGCAGAGATGCGGTTATAGAACCTGAACATACGGTAGGACTTGTACCGAGGGTTAGTGTTGGTGTACTGTTTACCGTTAATACCACCACATTTGACGGACGGCATGAAGGATCAACAGGTGTTGGTGAAAGGATCGCATATATATAATAGGTACCTGCGGTTGCAAAACTTGTTGTTGTTGTCGCAGTAGTTCCACCTGCAGTCAATCCCGCATTCGGTATCGTAGCGATCGTCGTTCCTCCAACATATGGATTACCTAATGGTACGCCCGCTGAATACTTGAACGTGATACCGTAAGTAATACCCATATTGGTCATACCAGTTGTTTGTACGGTAACCGTACTACCGGTACACGCTGGTGATGGATTAGCCGTCATGTTAGGTATACTAGGACATACGAAGCAACCACCCGGTCCAAGAAGGGTATATGATGCAGTTGTTTGACATCCCGTAGCATTTTCGGTAACCGTCACGTTGTATATACCAACTGTAAGGTTTGATTGGTTCTGCGCACCAGGAACAACGCCTACGCCTGTCCACGCAAATGTATAAGGACCAGGGCCGCTCATGTTCAAAGTGATCGAACCATCTGCAGTAACACAGGTGGTTGGTTCTACAATAGTTGTTGTCCAGCTTGGAAGTGGATTAACCGTTACAGTAGCTGTGATAGGTGCACCTGGGCAACCATTAGCCGTTGGAGTTATAGTAAAGGTTACTACTTCAACAACGCCGGTTGAACTGGTTAACGTTCCGCTGATATCACCTGAACCGCTTGCAGCGATGCCTGTTACGTTTACATTATTATCTCTCGTCCAGGCAAACGTTGTGCCTGAAGTTGTACTTGTATTTGCGATCGTTGTGATCGGTGTGCCCGAACAAACGGCTTGTGAAGCTGGTGTTGCTACAGCAACCGGTGTTGGTTTAACTGTTATTGTAAAGGTTTTTGGTGTGCCTGAACATGTTGGTGGAACTGCGTAAGTTATTACCACCATGCCGTCACCGGTTTGAACGCCGCTAGCAGTTGAAGTTGAAGTAACGCCACCTACATAGGTTGAACCACCGCCTCCACCACCGCCAGCTCCTTTTGAATTGCCCTGGCAGCCTGTTGTTCCTGCTGAACCACCACCGCCGCCGCCGCCGCCAAGCTGGCCACCGCCACCACCACCGCCGCCAACAACTGAGTTACCCGCAGGGCAGCAACAAGCTTGTCCCGTGCCGCCGCCGCCACCTACTTCTGTTGCAGTAGCAGCCCCATCCGTGCCACTGAAACCAGCACAGCCAATTCCTTTTGCACCAAAAGCTCCTTGTATGGCACCTGAATTTCCCGGGAAACCTCCGCCTGCTGGTCCAAATCCAGCCTGTGCCGAGTTTCCACCACTGGTACCCACGCCGCCACCGCCGATGCCGCCTACTCCGCCGTTGCCAGGAGTTAAACCGGCACCTACCTCGATACAACCGCCTCGTCCGCCGCCACCACCGCCGCCGGCAGTGATAACACGGTTGGCAGGTGCGATTCCGCTTACTCTTACATCAGAGGCTCCGCCTCCACCTCCAGCATTCGTGGATCCACCATTTCCTCCTCCATTAAATCCTCCCGCAGGTGTGGCTCCTGCCCCACCTACAAATATATTAAGCACCTGTCCTGGTGTTACCGTCAGTGTACCTGTTGCAGAAGCCCCAAGTCCTCCGTTTCCACCGGTAGCACCGCTACCGCCCGCTGCACCACTGCCGCCCTGGGCACCGTAAGCACCGATCGTTACCGATGTTACGCCTGCAGGAACCGTGAAGGTCTGCATCGCACCCGTATAATTAAATGTTGATGATGTAAATCCGGTTACCGGGGTAACTGTTATGGTTGCCGTTACCGGCGCAGCCGTAGCATTAGTAGCTGTGAAAGAAGGTATATTACCTGATCCACTCGCTGCCAATCCAATTGATGGTGTATTATTTGTCCACGTGAACGTTGTACCCGCTACAGCTCCGGTGAAGATCACTGGTGCAGTTGCTGTATTGTTACATACGCTTTGGTTAGCTGGTTGCGCAACATCCGGTGAAGGGTTAACTATTACAGTTGCAGTAATTGCTGCACCTGGACAAGTATTAGCCGTTGGTGTAATAGTAAATGTTACAGTTACCGGTGATGTTGTTGTATTTGTCAATGTGCCACTGATATTACCCGATCCACTTGCTGCGATACCGGTTACTGTAGCTACATTATCCCTTGTCCAGGCATAAGTTGTACCAGCAGTAGCACTTGTAAGAACTATTGTTGTAATTGCTGTTCCTGAGCATACTGTTTGTGAAGCTGGAGTAGCAACCGCATTCGGTGTTGGGTTAACCAACACGGTAGCAGTATAGCTTGGGCCAACACAACCTACGGCATCAGCAGGAGTAATTGTAAATGTAACAGTGATCGGAGCAGCAGTGGTATTAGTAAGACTTCCACTGATATTTCCTGATCCGTTTGCAGCCATACCTGTAACTGTTGCTACATTATCCCTTGTCCAGGTATAAGTAGTTCCACCAGTTAATGTAATAGTAGTGATAGCCGATCCTGAACAAATTGTTTGTGATGCAGGAGTAGGTGCTCCGCTACCGGTAGCTACAAATTCATCAGCACCGATATCCGGAGGATTGTTCCTCACCTGGCAATCGATGTCATTGGTGATTGCTGGAATATTTTGTCCCGAACCATTCAGGCACCAATTGGTACCGGCTGTGGCAACAAGATGCAGATCAGTTAGAGAAACAAATACCGGCAACACGTTTTTAGAAGCTGCGTCCTGACCTGTTTCTGTTTGCCATGCAGCTAATGTGGTACGATTTGTTCCCACAACGCCACCGGTAACACCAACAGTATAAGTGCCCGGACCAGCGCCAGCTGAATACAGGTCGTTGTTATTAGACAACAGACCAGTATATGGTGAAGCATAGCCTAATGCAATGGCAGCAAGACGCAAACTTGCACCTGGATTACCAAGCTGCGTGTTAGATAAAATATTATTCCTTATATCCAATGGCGAAGCAACACCGCTTGTTACAGCGAGGGCAACCGATGCTGAAGAAGCTCCGGTAGCACCTGAGATCGTGCCTTGCATTGAGACTGTATTATTATACACATTTACCTGTGCCGTACCTCCACCCAAAACAATTCCTCCACCAAAATCTGTGGACGTGCCGTTTGAATTCACACCATACACCATGTTATTGGCGATCAGGGCTGTTCCGGAAATGGTATTTCCAAGTGCAATACCCGCAGCTGCGAATGTACCCGTTTGAGTAGCGCCGGTTACAGTATTGTTGGTGATCGCTACATTGCTCACACCATCAGCAATACCAGTCGTTGTGGTGGCTATCGCACTAAGAGCACCCATACCCAGGTTAATTGCAACAACATCAGATGAAGCCGCATTCGACATTCCTCCAACAGTATTTCCAGAAACTGTAATGTTGTTGGTAAATGCTGAATAGATACCAGTAATACCAACATTGTTTGGAGAAGCAGTATTGATAAAATTCTGGTTGATGGTCAGGTTCTGATTTTTAGATGCCGCACTAGGGCCTGAAGAATAGATACCAAACTGACTTGCGCGGATATCATTATTGATAAAGCTGTTATTATTATTATTTGCTCCGGCAGTATTTCCGGTTCCAATACTCGGACCACCAGCACCCAATGCTATTAGCGTGGTTGTTGGCGCATTACCGATCAGGATACAATTTTGCACAGAGCAATTGTTTACGCCATCAAGCGCTGCCGTATTGCCCAGCCAAATGATCGCTGATGTTGTTCCTGCATTGGTATTTGATATGGTAAGGTTACGTGAAGCAGCAGACGCAGGACAAACCGTGTTGGCCGTTGCGCTGGTGCTACCATTTATTGTAACCCAATCCGCTCCATTGAATAAGATCAATGATGTAGCCGACGATCCTGTAATTGCAGCATTCACTGTAGGTTTAATTGTAAGTGTGTTAACCGCACTCGCATAAGCATTCGCATTAATAGAGATCGGGAATGTTTCTGAAGGATATGTTGCATCCGTAAGATTGAAAACTACCGGACCAAGCAAGCAGGCAGTATTATATGCCGCTACAGCTGCCGTTAGTGTTGGATAAGCTCCCGCGGTACCTACTGTGTAAGTGCCACTCAATGAAGTACCGGCTATAGAATACGAGCTCGGAGCTGTAGGAGGTGTTGTAACAGTATTTACGTCAGTTGCAACGACACCACTTGCGTAAGAACCAAGATTTGGAACTGCCACGATGTCCTGTGCAATAAAGTAATAAGTTACCACATCGCCAACTGCCAAACCACCCATATCTGAAGCTACTATATTAAAGCTCCATTGCCCGTTGGTTCCTGTTCCGGATAATAAAGTACCTGGCTGAGAGAAATATCCACCTGCATTCTTCTTATAATATACCCGTGGACGCAATGTTCCCGTAGTAGGTACACCTGTAGCATCTGTAATCGTAACAGGTGAAAGCAACCTGTCGCCGGTACTACATGTAAAAATAAATGGTGTATAATATATCACCGGTGGAGCAACATCAAGCACAGTAAAATTACCTGCATCTGCTCCCATATCAACCGGTGTCAAAGTAGATCGTGTCTGTCCATCATAGTCATCCACTACACCCACATCGTAGCCTGCGCTTTCAATTGGTGTAGGATTGGCAATATGCAGGTCACCAGTAACCGCTGTTCCGTTTGGAGTAACATAATTTGGATTGGCGCTGATACTGTTACCGTCCATGGCTGTCGCTGTTCTCCAGTTTGCCATAGTTGGAACGATAAGGCCGTTGAATACGCCTATCACACCATCTGTTCCGTTTGCCAAAAGATCATTATTATCACTGAAGAGTCCTGCAGGATTTGGTGCAGTACCACCTACGCGTATCGCTATGTTCGCGATGCCGCCTGATGCATTGCTCCTGGCATTGTAGAAAATGTTATTTTGGAATTTACGGGTATTGGTTACCACATCGCTTAAGAAACAGTATGTATTTGAAACGGAAACTACTCCTGTTCCTCCGATGTAAACACTGTTATGGTAATAGTTTGATGTAGCAAGTGCGATATCCCTGATGCCGACGAAGCTAAATCCTGTTGTGATCGAAGCGCCAGTAGCATCAAGACCCAGGCGAACCATGTTATTCCTGAAAGTAGCATTACCCGATCCCCTCATAACAAGGCCAAATATCTGGTAGGTTGCGAGTGTAGAAATAACATTTACAGAATGTACCGAGTTACGTTCAATAACATTCGCCAAAGCAGGCATTGTTAGATCGAAAGCATAAATCGCCCCAGCCGCTCCGCCTGTTACTACATCACTTATTGAATGAACGGTATTCCCTGAGATAATACTTGGGTTAGTGGCAGTTCCGGCCGTAACAGTATAACCGGTCATTACGACAACGGCACCGTTTGAGTTTCCGACCATATTACGAACCAGGTTGCCCGTCATATTAACCGCAGGTAATGCGGTATTGATGGCGTACATAGCATAACTACCGACCAGGGTATTTGTAATAGCTCCAGCTGGTACAGTACCGCCAATTATATTATTCTGAATGGTTTCAATTGCAGAGCCGGTGGTGTTGGCCAGGATTGCGCGGAATCCTATTGTTGTTGCCGTTCCCCCGATCGCGATCGCACCCATATTATTATTGCTGATCGTGTTTGAGTTCACACTAAAGTCATAGACGCCCACTACTAATCCGGTTCCTGCACCAGTCATGGTTATGGTGATCGTTGACGATCCGTCCTGGCTACCGATTGTGTTGCCAAGAACATTGAATCTGC
>Ga0070682_100000650_pt1 | contig 21128 bp, 20 predicted proteins | sample KBSC63LmetaG_FD_64668 | JGI IMG/M metagenome (GOLD analysis project Ga0070682, IMG submission 64668) | Corn rhizosphere microbial communities from Kellogg Biological Station, Michigan, USA - KBS C6-3L metaG | ecosystem: Host-associated > Plants > Roots > Rhizosphere | place: USA: Michigan...
CTTGCAACCTCCAGGCGCTACGCCGCGCCACAGTCTGTGTATCCGCGAAATCTGCGGGTAGTTAGTCCTCATCATCTTCCTCGTCTTCAAGTACCGGCGGCAGATTTTTCACTTCTTCCGCCGCGTCGCGCTGGTTCTCCACTTCGTAGTCCTTGCGAATCTTACCGTCCTTAAAAACGATTACTCGTTTGGCGTATTCGGCGATGTCCGGTTCATGCGTCACTAGCACGAGCGTGATTCCGCGCTCACGATTGAGGCGCTGGAAAATTTCCATCACTTCAACAGAGGTACGCGAATCCAAATTTCCGGTCGGCTCATCTGCCAGGATCAAAGCTGGATTGTTTACCAGTGCGCGGGCCACCGCCACGCGCTGCTGTTGTCCTCCCGATAACTGATTGGGATGATTCTGCTCACGGCCAGTCAGTCCGACTGCAGCCAGCGCATCCATGGCGCGCTGCTTTCGGTCAATTGAATCCACACCCGCATACAACATCGGCAGCTCAACGTTTTCCAGGGCTGAGGTGCGCGACAAAAGATTGAATCCCTGGAAAACGAAACCAATTTTCTGACAACGGATATCGGCACGTTCATCTTTCGACATTTCCGAAACGTCCTGACCGTCAAGGATGTAGTGACCGCGGGTGGGCCGATCGAGACAGCCGATAATGTTCATCGTCGTCGATTTACCAGAACCGGATGCGCCCATGATGGCCACGAAGTCACCTTCGCGAATCGTCAGGGAAACGCCGCGCAACGCGTGGACATCCACATCGCCCATCGTGTAGGTCTTGTGAATATGATCGAGCTGGATAACTACGCGGCCTTCCGGCTGCGGGTCGAATGCCGCGGCTGTTTGCTCAGCTACTTCGGGTTCTAATAAGAGGGTTGCTGACATCGCTTTGTCTCTTCCGGCACTAGTTCTTTGTACTTAGAGCTTTGTGCTTTGAGCTAATACTCGCTTCGGAGTAAGTACTAAGTTCAAAGCACCAAGTTCAAGGGCCTCGGCTAGTTTCGGCGACCGCCGCCCGGCGCGCCCGGTCGCTGTGCGCCACCAAATCCTGGCGCTGCGTTGGTGGTCGTACTTCGGTTGGCGCTCGTTAGAGTTTGCCCGGTTACAACCAGCTCACCTTCCTGCAGGTTGCCTTCGACCACTTCCGTTGAAGCGCCGTCGGTTAGACCAACCTTGATTCGTCGCGATTGCAGTTTGCCATCCTGGCCGATTACCCAGATGACTCGGGTTTGGCCCTGGAGCACTGGTGCGCTCGGCGGTGCAAAGTTGCTCTGTTCACCCTGCTGATTGCCTCCAGCGGCGCCGTCCTGCTGTTGCCGCTGACCACGCTGTCCATTCCAATTGCCGCTGCCGCTGCCGCCGCCGGAGCGACCTAAACGCTGACCTGACGCGTCAGTTGGCGTGAACCGAAGCGCTGAATTTGGCACCTTCAAAACGTTGTTACGCTCATCGATTGTGATCGTCAGGTTTGCCGTCATTCCCGGCTTCAGTTTCTGTTCCGGATTCGCCACGTCGATCACTACGTTATAGGTAACTACGTTCTGCACATTCTGCGGATTGAGTCGCATTTGCTGAATCGTGCCTTCAAACTCCTTACCGGGGAAGGCATCAACTGAAAACTTTACTGACTTCGCCTGCTCGACGAGACCAATGTCAGCCTGATCGATGTTGGCAATTACCTGCATCTGCGTCAGGTCTTTCGCGATCGTAAAAAGGGTAGGAGCCGAAAGGCTCGCAGCCACAGTTTGCCCAACGTTCACATCACGCGAGACGACGACGCCGTCGATCGGCGAAGTGATCGTCGTGTGCGCGAGATTGACCTCAGCCAACCTCAACGCGGCCTCGGCCTGCTGAACCTGTGCCTGCGCCTGTTGCACCTGCGCCTGCGACTGCTGAACCTGTGCCTGCGACTGCTGCATCTGCGCCTGCGTTTGCGCCACGCCTGAGCTCGCCGAGGATTGTTGACTGAGTACTGCCTGGTTCAACTGGGCCTGGGCCTGGTTGTACCTGGCTTCGGCCGTTTTGTAAGCAGTGTTCGCGAGATCGTAATCGCGCTGCGCAATCACACCGCTCTTCGTTAAAGATTCCTGTTGCTTAAGAAAAGTGAACGCATCGTCGAGCTGAGCCTTCAGCACCGCCACATTGGCCTGTGCGCTGGTAACTCCGGATTGATTGTTTTGCACCGCAGATTTGGCGGCTTGAATTTTTGCGTTTGCATCGCTGACACCTGCTCGGGAGCCCGCCACGCTGGCGATTGACTGCTGCAGACTTGCCCGCGCCTGCTGCAGATTCGCACGCGCCTGATCGACCTGTGCCTTCGGCACTGACGGATCCAATTGCGCGATGACTTGTCCCTGCTTAACAGGAGAATTGAAGTCGACGTTCAAAGCGGAAATAGTGCCTGAGGCCTGACTGCCGACCTGGACCGTGGTCACAGCTTGCAGCGCGCCGGTCGCCGTAACGGTGTTCCGCAGATTGCCGCGTTCCACACGCGCGCTCATGTACTGAGGAGCGCTTGACTGGTTTTGCCAAAAGTAAAGGCCCGCCATCGCCAGCACGGCCAGCGCCGCACCCGCGATCAGCAAATGTTTTTTGGTTAACGATTTCGCCCAGCTGAGGTTGATCCACTTCGTGGTCTTAACAGTTGAAGTGCCGGGTATACGACCAGCCACGGGAAGACGCTCTTTGATTGTTTGGCTCGACATTATCTGTTTCCTGATTCGTTGTTCAATTTCAGTACTTAGTTGCGACAATTAGCTAGACACTGCAACCATCATTCCGGTTACACACTAAGCGAACATAGAATCGCCACAGACATTCAACATCCGCGCGTCGCGGCAACTTTTGTTAGGAAAGCCGGTGAGATGGACTGCCGATGTGTATGTGGGCGCCGGTCGCGACCCCCGGAATTGCGCCTCGAAACGCTAGAAAAGGAATGCCGCGCGACTGCAAAAACCCGATTAACGCCCTTCCCTCTGCACTATCCGGATGCAGTGCGACATCGACCGCATTACGGTGGTCGTAGTTTAGTCGGTTGTGCGTTCCGGACTGACCGATTGCGCTGGTTGGCAGCGAGCGTCCAAAACTCGAAGCGAAGAATGATTGAACGTCGCCAAGCCCGCCCAGCGACCACGATCCGGCTCCGCTAAAACGCAACATCGTTGAGCTGTTGTTCAGCGGAACGTAAGCCTTCGCGACCAGCTTGAGGGGTGACGCCGCGCGTTTTTGCGCCAGCTCTGCTTCTTCCTTAATTTGCGCGATCCGATTGTCAGAATCGGCAATCTGTTTTTGGGTCGCTTCGAACCGAGCGCGCAAAACGGCCACGTTTTGTTCTTCTGTCTCTAACGCCACTTTGGCAACTAAGCCATCGGCGACCAGGGGTTTCAGATCCTCGAGCTTCGCCACTGCCTTACGGAGTTCCTGCTCCTGCATTGCTAGTAACTCGGTGCTGCTCGCTTTGTATTCCCTGGTTGCCTCTATCAGTTCTGCGGAGGCGTTGGGAGCCGGCGCCGTTGGCTTTGCCACGGCAACCGTTGGCTTAGGGGTGGCAGTCGCATCTGTGCTCATGGTTTGCGCGTTCACGAACGCTGATGCGGTGAAAAAGGTAAGAACGAACAGTGCGATTTGGGCAGTTTTGGTGATGCTTTGTCTCACTTAAGACTAGACACGCGTCGCGGGTAAACGGTTACAACTCCTGGTCAATTTTTTAGCGAAGATCTGCACTCTTTTTCTCTCGAAAAGACAGAGCGGGGGCAGGCCCCCTTCCTGACCCAGAGACTGCCGAGTTGAAGCTCAACTTTTCCATGAAAGGCTTTCAAGGCTAAATCTTTACTGCTCAGCCTCCGTAATCTCTCAGGTCAGGAAGGGGGCCTGCCCCCGCTCTTTTCTTGTGCACTGTAACCATTCCCGCGGTTTAGGTGTCTGTTTACTCGGAGGCTAATAACGGCCGTCCATGCAGAAAACTTGGTAACCAGGAGTAAAGAAAGAAAATGAATAAATTAGGAAAGTTTAAGACGCTGACTATCGCCTCCCTGTCGGCCGTTGCCTTAGCCGCGCCCATTGCTTTCGCGCAGACAACTACTACAACCCAGAACACTCAGCAGATCACAGGCGAACGCCATGGTGGCCGTGGTGGCTGGCGTAAGGGTGGTGATCACAAAGGCGGAGAAGGCCGAGGTGGCTGGGGCCGTGACGGCGGCATGCGTGGCATGATGTTCGGCGGCATTACCCTAACCGACGATCAGAAGGCTAAGATGAAAGAAATTAGCCAGAGTTTTCGTACGCGCACGCAGTCGTTGCATGAGCAACTCCGAGCCAAGCGGCAGGAATTGCGCCAGGCAAATAATGGCGGCACGTTCAACGAAGCTTTAGCTACCCAGAAACTGCAAGAGTCAGCCGGCCTACAGGCGAAGCTGATGGGCGAGCAGTTTAAAATGCGTCAGGAAATGCTTGCGATACTGACGCCGGAACAAAAAGCACAGATTGAACAGAAGCGCACTGAGTTCAAGGCGAAAAGAGCCAACCACGGCGAGCGAAACGTTCAGTAACCTGGGCTAGTCAGACCTGGGAGCGTAGTTTGGAGTACCGCCTTTAGGCGGGCAGTTAAGTTAAATCGTCCAGTATGAAACCCCGCCTAAAGGCGGTACTCCAAACTGCGCTCCCAGCTGAAACTTTTTCGATTAGGGGCAGCTTCCTGTCACACAGTTATGACCAGGACTCTGACTTGGAGCTGGCGCGCGCGGCGCGTGAAGGCGATGAGTCTGCCTTTGAAGAAATCATGCGGCGATATAGTCCGCGCGTATTCAGGTTTGCGGCCAAGTTCTTTCGACAACGAAGTCTGGTGGAGGAAGCGGCGCAGGAAGTTTTTCTGAAGGCGTTTACCGAGCTCGGCAGTTTTGAAGGCCGTGGTTCAATGGAAGGTTGGTTGACGCGTATCACCACCAACACTTGCCTCAACTTGCTGCGGAGTTCAAAGCGGCGACCGGAATTGACCCTGTCTGATTTGTCCCATGACGAAACGAACTGGCTAGACAACAACTTGACCGCAGCAGCAGCCGCCCAGCATCAATCGACTGAACGAAGTTTGGTTGCGGCAGATTTGGCAGGACGCGTGTTGCAAACATTGCCGGCCGACGATCAGTTGGTGTTGACCCTGATGGACGGCGAAGACGCTTCAGTGAAAGAGGTGGTGAACCTGACGGGCTGGTCAGAATCGAAAGTGAAGGTCCAGGCATTTCGCGCAAGACGAAAGATGCGAGAGGCAGTTGAAAAGTTATTAGCGCGGGGCCGGAAAAGCGGTTCAACTCGAACCGCGTAGCGCCTGAGGAGTTTTACGATGAGAGACGAACATATTATTAGCCTGCTCGAGAATGGGCCGTTTGCCGAGCTAAATGAAAATGATTTAGTGACGATTCGGCTGCACGTGGGCGACTGCGACGGTTGTCTCAGCGCTTTCGAAGCGGCGCAAATTTCACGGTTGTTATTACAAGAACACGTGGCAGTCGAGTTTGAGCCGCCACCGTTTTTCCATACGCGCGTGCTGGCCACGCTGCGCGAACGTCAAGCAACGAACGATTCGTGGAGTTTCAGCAAGGTGTGGCGGGCCGCCGGTGCGCTCGCTTCCTCAATGGCCGCAGCGGTCGCACTATTGGCCGTGTTCACTTTTGTGGTTCCTGAAAACCAGATTACTTCGCAGCAAGCGTCGACCGGTTATTCAGCAGAGGAAGTCATTCTCGGGCAAACGGCCCAACTTGAAGATGCTTCAGACGGCCAACTGCTGACTACGATTTACGGCGTGGACGAAGAGCCGGCGCGGTAATGGAGAAAAGAATGGACACCGTCAGCAAGAGTAAATGGCAGGTGCGCGGCGCAGCGGTTCTGATATTTGTGTTGGGCTTTGCCGCCGGCGCGCTTACGCTCAACGCTTATAAGCGATGGAATCGTGGCGGGGGAGAAGGGTCGCGGCAAGGCCGGATGGAACAGCTGCTCGACTCGCTGCAATTGAACGCCGATCAAAAAACTCAGGTCCATCAAATTCTGGGAGACACACGCGAGCAATTGCAGACGCTGCGCAAGGAATCTGAGCCGCGCGTTGTTGAAATCCGCCGTCAGGCAGATGAGCGCTTACAGAAAGTGTTAACCCCGGAACAGTGGAAACAGTTTCAGGAGGGGCGTGAGCGAATGCGCGAACGTCGCGGCGGCCGCGACAACCCTTAAGCCTTTGGAGTGCGGTGACCTGTCACCGCTTTCTCATCGCGGCGGCTTGACGTCGCGGTCTTTAAGAAACCGCTGCGACAGGTCGCAGCGAAATCAAAGCGGTGACAGGTCACCGCACTCCAAAATCTTAAAGCTCGTTGCGAAGTTCGTCAGTTGTCTCCAGATAATTCACGATGCAATCGTAAAGCTGGTTATAACACCGCTCATAAACCGGCAGTCCCATACTAAACGGATCGCTAATCTCAAGTCCGCGTTCTTTGGGATCAAACTCACCCAACAGGCTCACCCGCCTCTCATCAACGCCAAACGTTTCAATCAACTCCCGAGCGTGCATCTGTTCCATCACCAGAAAACGCGTAATTCTTTCCAGCGGTAAGTCGCTGACGAACGTCGCGATCTCTTCAGGCGCTGGTGTGCTGTGAGACGCGCAGGTGTTAGTGGTGTCGGCAATCGCTGGCGAGCCCCTAAAATCAAAAACGCCGGCGGAATAAACATCCACCGGCAGGTTACGTCGCCGCGCCTCGGCGACGAAGATAGCGTGGGCCATAACACTACGACAGCGGTTCGCGGTGCAGATAAGTGCTACTGAAGACATGGCACAGAGCTAATTCTTTGTTGACGGCGCAATTGGATCCAGAAGGTCGGTAACAACTTGCCACTCCGCGAAGTGGACATTGGCCGACACCCTCTTCCAAATCCGAAAATAGTTGCCGCGCTCAACTCTTTCTTCCGGCTTCAACGCCGGGTCGGTTTTCGTCAGCTCGTAAGACCCATAACTGTAGCCGAGGTCGCCGGAACGAGCCACATCTGCGAACGCCGGCTCCCAAGTCCACTTCTCAACGTCGCGAAGCGCGTTAACCGCGTTTGCTTTGCCGACAATCGGCTGCCGGCCGTTACGAAACAGGCGTACGTCAGTCGCGGCAGCCTCCGCAAAGGCGATCTGCACGCCGCGCTTTGCGGACGCCGCCGCAAACTCATGTTCACGCGCCGTCAGCCCCACGCCAGCCTGCTTATTCCTCGGTCCTAAGCCACCTACCGACTGCATTTCATTTCCGCTCGGTTGCCAGGGCGCGGCGACCTGTTCCGGTTTGGGATTGGAGATGCCGAGATCGATCACAAACTTGAACGAGTTGTCGGGTTGCCGTTTCCAGACTGTCAGGAAGTTTCCCCAAGCCACAGCGTCCGCATCATGAATGTCATTCCGACGCTCCCACGGGCCGGTGGTGTAACCCATATCGCCCGCCAGCGAAATGTCCGCGAAACTCGGATACCACGACAACAACGGTCGTTTGTCAGACGCTGGCACCGGGTGTTCGCTGAACCACTTTTTGCCATTGACCGCTGTCGGGCGAAACAGTATCCCGTCGTCGGCGATGAACGCGACGAACGCAGGCCTGACGCCCTCGTCCGCAGCTCTTTTAGAAAACGCGCGTTCCGTATCCACCATTGCTTGCAGCGCCGATGTTGGCGCCGTCTGTTTCTCTTGTGCGAAGACGAGCGTTAGCAACGCAAATAGCGAAGCCAGGCAAATCAGTATCTTCATTTCAACTTACCCAAAGCGACTAGTAGTTCAGCATTAAGAATTGCAGCGCCAGCGGCGCCTCGAATCGTGTTGTGACTCAGGGCCACAAAACGATAGTCCATCACATTGTCAGGAAAGATCCGACCCACGGTGACGCTCATACCGCCACCCGCATTGCGATCCAGTCGCGGCTGGGGACGATCAACTTCGTCGCGCACGATGATCGGATGCTCCGGCGCCGAATGTAGTTTCAGCTGTTGCGGCAGAGATGTATATGAAGCAAAAGCCTCACTGATTTCAGCGATGGTGGTCGTCTCATGCAGTTTGACGCGGACTGCTGCGAGGTGACCATCCGTAACCGCCACTCGATGACACTGAGCGCTCACAGACATGGGTGCCATTTCGATTGCGTCGCTTCGCAGTGTCCCGAGAATCTTTAAAGTCTCCTGCTCGATTTTTTCCTCTTCACCATCGATGAACGGCAAGACGTTGTCGCTTATCGCCAGAGACGCAACGCCCGGGAAGCCAGCGCCGGACAAGGCCTGCATTGTAGTGGCGACCACGCTGGAGACACCGAATTTGTGATGAAGCGGCGCGAGAGCCAGCGCCAGCATGATCGTGGAGCAATTTGGATTCGTAACTATGAAGCCTTGATTCCCGTCGCCGGATCGATGCGTTGTGTCCAACAGGCCGAGATGTTCATGATTCACTTCCGGAATTAACAACGGTATGTCCGCATCCATCCGAAAAGCCGAAGAATTACTAATTACCGGATAGCCTGCTCGCGCAAACGCGCCTTCGCTGGCGCGCGCGATATCGCCAGGCAAACTCGAAAAGATCAGTTCGCAATCGAGCGGCGGCTCCGGCGCCATCACCTGCATCGGCTTCACAAACTCCGGCATGTCTCCAGCCAGACGCCAGGTGCACGCCTGGGCAAATGCTTTTCCCTGCGAACGGTCAGACGCGGCAAGTGCGGTTATCTCAAACTGCGGATGGTCCGCCAGGAGTTGAATAAAACGCTGACCGACCATGCCGGTAGCACCGAGTATTCCGACGCGAAATTTTTTGCTCATATTCTTGTCTGGCTGTCGCGCCGTCGCACTCCTCGATCGGCGTGCGGCTAAGCCGCGTCAACGGCGGAGTTTGTTCAGTGCGGCATCGATGCGCGCAACACCTTCAGCCAACACCGGCACATCCGCACAAAATGAACAGCGAAGGAAGCCTTCACCCTCACTGCCGAATGCGTTGCCGGGAACAGTAACAACTCCGCCATCAAGAAACGCCTCAGCCACATCCATCGACGAACCGTAGGGACGGACGTCTACCATCGTATAAAACGCTCCATCCGGATTGATGCAACGCAAACCCGCGTTTCGCAATAGTGACACCAGATGATCGCGCCGCTTCTGAAACGTCTCTCGATGAAGTTCTCGTGCGGCTGCCGCCTCATCGCCCCACGCGACGAGTGCGGCTTTTTGCGAAACGGTGGAGGCGCAGGTAGTGACGTACCCGTGAAGCAGATGCGCAGCGGCAATTACAGCCGGATCGCCGAGTATCCAACCAAGGCGCCAGCCCGTCATGCTCATCGATTTTGAAAGGCCGGAGATAACAACCGTGCGCGGGTAAAACTCAGAAATCGAAGCGGGCCGTTCGTTGCCGTAGTAAAGATCGCGATAAATTTCGTCGCTGATAATAAAAGCGTCCGGCGCAACATCCTTAACCGCCTGCGCCATCGCCCGCAACTCATCGCCGCTCAACGTACGCCCGGTCGGGTTCGAAGGACTGGTACAAACAATTAGTTTTGTTTTTGAAGTGAGGCGAAGTTTGAATTCGTCGAGATCGAAACTGAAATCATTCGCTGCCGGCAGTTGGTAGTAAGTGGGAATGCCTCCAGCCATGCGCGTAATGGTTGGATAGGCTACAAAACCCGGGTTGGGAATTAACACTTCGTCACCTGCTTCGACGAGTGTCATCACCGCCAGATACATCGCCTCTTGCGAACCAGCTGTGATGATCACCTGATCCGGCGCCAGATTCAGATGCGGATAATCGCCGGCAACAAGTTTACGCAACGCCGGCAGGCCGGCTTGCAGCGTGTACCCATTCTGTTCTTCCTCGATGACGCGTAAAGCTTCTCTTCGAATCACGTCGGGCGTGGGCAGGTCGGGTTCGCCGAGGCCGAAACTAATGTCGCCCGGCTTCGCGCGATCCGTGATCTGACGAATCGGACTGCGTTCAATGCCACGGAGGAATGATGGTGGCTGGAATGGTTTCAAAACTAACGTCGTCGGTCTCAGGAGGGTTTAAGCAACTCGGCGCTGGTTAGCTGCCAGTTGCCGATTTACCACGCGCCAAAACGTTGCGACCGCTTTTACTTTCTCATCAAAGAAGTCTTCGAAGAAACCGGGCGTGTTAAGCGGAGTGGGATACGAACAGCGCTCTGCCTTTTGCCTAAACTCGGTAACCCAATCCGTAGTTTTAGAATCATGATCGATTAACACTAACTCGCTTCACCTCGAACCGTCCCATCCCCGGAACTCATACCAATGAATCTCAAGAATACTCATTAGCGGATGCGAAACGTGAACTGCTGTTCTTCACCCATTTTGAGGCTCTGCCGCCATGCTGCGCAACTAAACGGAGGCGTCTATACCGGGACCGCGGGCGTCCCGCCCGCAATGAGCGCGAACCGCGAAAGAAAACTCAAGAGCGGGCGGGACGCCCGCGGTCCAGTAAAAGGTTGTCGCTAGCGCAGGTAGTCTTCCAGCTGCACCGCCCGATCAGTTTTCTCGTCGCGGTATTTCACGATCACCGGCGCGTAAAGGGATAGTCCCCACGACCGGCCAACTTCGTTGCGCACGTTGCGCGAACCAGGCACCACCACTGCGCCGGCCGGAATTTCGAGTGGTGCATCTGTCGTTCGTTGGTAAATTTTTTCTCGAACCAGATCGTACACCGGTGTCGAGCCGGTCAGAATCGTGCCGGACGCCAGCACCGCTTTCTCGCGAACAATCGTGCCTTCATAGATTCCGCAATTACCGCCCACGAGCACGTCGTCTTCAATAATTACGGGCACGGCGCCCACGGGTTCAAGCACGCCGCCAACCTGCGCCGCTGCCGACAGGTGAACGCGTTTGCCAATCTGCGCGCACGATCCAACCAACGCGTGGCTATCAATCATGGTGCCTTCGTCGACATACGCGCCGGCGTTTACGAACATCGGCGGCATGCACACCACTCCAGGCGCGAGATACGCGCCATCGCGTATGCTCGAGCCGCCCGGCACGATCCGCACTCGATCGTCAACTGAAAACCTTCTAATCGGATACGTGTTCTTATCGAGGAATTGCAGTCCTTCGTCGGGCGTAGTCATCTCGACAATCGAGCCCATGCGAAAACCCAACAGGATGCCGCGTTTGACCCACGCATTTGTGTGCCACGTTCCTCGCGCATCGCGTTCCGCGGCGCGCACCTCGCCACGATTAAGTGCGACTTTGAATTTTGCGAACAGGGCGAAGTCTTCGTCGCCGTATTCATTCGTTTCGCGCGACGATAGTTGCTCAATCTCTTCACGCAGCGGCATGCACAGTCTCCAGCAGGCCAAGTTCCGTTATTACTTCACGAATGAGTGCGCGACTCTTGTCGGTGATTGGCACCAAAGGCAAACGGAAATTTTCTTCGAGTAGTCCCATCATCGCCATGGCGGCCTTCACTGGACCGGGGCTCGACTCAATAAAGTTAATCTCCATCAACGGCAACAACCGGTAATGCAGCGCGCGCGCTTCCGTCCAGTTGCCGGCCAGCGCCAGCTCCGTCATGCTCGACATGAGATCAGGAATCTCATTGGACGCGACTGACACAATTCCCTCCGCGCCCAGTGCGATGAGTGGCAGCGTCACCGCATCATCGCCTGACAGGACGCTGAAATCGGCCGGACGCTCGCGCAGTATCTCCATAATCTGCGCCAGGTTTCCCGAGGCTTCTTTCACGGCGACGACATTTTCACAATCTGCTGCGAGACGCAAAACTGTCTGCGCGGCGATGTTCGAAGAAGTGCGACCGGGAACGTTGTAAAGCATCACCGGAAGCTCGGGTACCGCGTTCGCGATAGTGCTGAAGTGGGCGTAGAGGCCCTCCTGCGTTGGTTTGTTATACCAGGGCGCAACTTGCAGAACTGCGTCGGCGCCGAGATCGCGCGCGCGCTGTGAATACTCGATTGCAGACGCGGTGGAGTTACTGCCGGCGCCGGCGATAACGCGCGCCCGACCGCGCGCAACCTCGACCGTGATGCCGATTACGCGTTGGTCCTCGGGTTCGGTCATGGTGGCGCTTTCACCAGTCGTGCCGCACGGAACAAGCAGTTTGACCCCACCTGTAATCTGTCGATCCACGAGCGCGCGCAGGCAGTCTTCGTCAATCGCACCGTCAGCTCTGAAGGGTGTTACGAGTGCCGTCGCACAACCGCGCATCCAGTCGACCTTCATCGTCATTTCAATCTCCTAACTGGTTTCGAGTGCCGAGTTTTTCGGGTCCACCGCTTGATCATCTCCGCACCACGCAGTGAGGTCAGTACCACCACGCGGTAGCGGGTGGGTCACCGGATTGCCGATTTGCGATTGCCGATTGCTCATTAGTCTGATCGCCCCACGCCAATCGACAATCGGCAATTGCAAATCGGCAATCCGAACACCCACCCGCTACCGCGTGGTGGTACTGACCTCATCCAGCCACTAGTCTCATTGTTTGGTAAGCGCTCGACCACTGCCTACTAATGTTTTAGTCAGTCAAGTATGTCGTTACCCGAATCTGAAACGTGTTCCGAACTCGAAACTCGAAACTAATTGCGAATCATCTGATCGATCACTTCTGAAAACTCATAAACACCCTGGCGTCCCACGATCCAGCGTGCTGCCAGTAATGCTCCCGCAGCAAACCCTTCACGTGAACGCGCCATGTGAGTCAACCTGATCTGGTCAGCCTGCGAATCAAAACCGACGGTATGCGTGCCCGGAATGTATCCCGCACGAACCGACGCTGTCGGAATGTCGCCCTCCAGGTGTTCGGTCATCAACTTCTTTAGTTGCAACGCGGTTCCTGATGGCGCGTCACGTTTGCGGGAATGATGTTCCTCCTCAATAAAAGCCTGGTACTGATCCACTGCCGCAATCAACCGCGTCGCTTCCGAAACGATGCGGTAAAAGACGTTGACGCCGATTGAAAAATTCGCGCCGTAAACCAGCGAACCCCGGTATTCATCAATCGAGCGATGCACGTCCTGCTCGTCCTTTTGCCAGCCCGTAGTTCCTTCGACTAGTGGCACACCGGCGCGCGCACAAGCCTCGACGTTTCGCCACACCGCCGCAGCGACAGAGAAATCGATGGCCACGTCGTGACCTTTCAAAACACTAGCGAGCTGCGACGCATCCTGGGAGGCATGTTCGGACGTTATTGTGGCACCGATCTCGTCTGTCGCCGCGGTCGCGAGCCGCGCGATCAGCGCGCCCATAGCGCCATAACCAATCAAAGCGATTTTCACTTTGTCGCCGCCTCAAAGTCCGCAGCAATTTCGTCTTTACTGAGCAACCCGCGCACGAGCGAAACGTAAAGCTCAACGGCGGCGGCCAATTCTTTCTTGCTCACAAACTCATCCTCGGTATGCGCATTGAGAATTGAACCAGGCCCAAGCAATAGCGGCTTGCCCCAGCGGGAAAGATAGGGAATGTCGGTTGTGAAACGCACGACGCACTCGTCAAAGCCGGGGACGGTAAACAGGTGGACCGGTTCATGGGCTGACAAATATTCGATCTCCGCTCGCCCGGCGACCGCGTTTTCAAGCATTGCTTTGACCGGTTCCGTCGCACTCACCAAACGAAGGTGCAACTCTGCCGCAGCTCGGTCAGGAACAACATTCGCGCGCGTGCCTCCGCTAACAACCCCCAGGTTGCAGGTCGTTTTCCCCAGACGTTTATCGGTGGGCCAGTCGCAACTGCGTAAGTCAGCCAGCACGTCCAACAGCTTTTCAATCGCCGAGTCGCCTTGCTCAGGATAGGCAGAATGTGCCGCTGCACCTTTCGCCAGCAGGTTTACTCGCAGCGAACCCCTGGTTGCGCCCGCTAATTTGTTGTCGGTCGGCTCGCCGTTGATTAGGTATCGAACCGTACTTGCAGCCTCGTCCCCATTCGCAACCTGGGCGCCGGCGCTGCCCGTTTCTTCATCGACGGTAAACAGCAAGCCAAGTGCGTTGATGCCCTGTTCGCGCAGGGCTTCAGCGGCGTGAATCTGCGCCGCGATTATTCCCTTAGCATCACAGGCGCCGCGGCCGTAGATATTTTGGGCATCTTCGCTGGAGGCAATGAACGGCGGCACCGTGTCCATGTGCGTCGAGAGAACGACTTCAGGTTTCGCGACGGTCGTTGCCAAGACATTAAAGCGATCCGCTTCAACCGGCTGCTTCCGCACGGCATAACCCAGCGCGCTTAGGTGCGACTGCAGAAATTCGCCCACTGCCCTTTCGTCGCCAGTCACCGAGGGTATATCGATCAACCTGCGTGTAAGCTCGTTAACATCCATATTTCCGGGTAACGATTGTTAGTTTGCGATCTGGTGTAACGCAAACTGTTAGTTTGCGATCTGGTGTAACGCAAACTGTTAGTTTGCGATCTAATGTAACGCAAACTGTTAGTTTGCGATTCTAGACGCAACGCCGACTACAAATTCCCGTTCGAATAACACGCAAACCAACAGTTTGCGTTACGACTAAGCTACAACCTGGCTGTTCAGCTCCTGCAGTTCGCGTTGCGCGTCTTCGCTTTCTGAAATTTCAAAAAACTCCTTATGCAGCCGGCAAACCGTTTCGCGAATGCGTGACTCCTCGACTGCAAACGTGAGATTGATGCGCGAGGCTCCCTGCGAAATCAGCGAAACGTTGATGTCGCTAATCGTCGAGAAGATGCGCGCCGCGATGCCCGGCGTCGAGCGCAAGCCCTCGCCGACTACGCAAACAATCGCTCGCTCAGCCTCAACCGACACTGTTCCGAGCGGTTCCAACTGCGCGACGATCTGCGGCAGCGAACTCGTGTCGTCCAGCGATAAAGAGACGCTGACTTCCGAAGTGGTGACTACATCGACGGCAGTTCGGTGCTCGTCGAACACCTCGAACAACGCCCGCAAAAAACCGTAGGCGCCAAGCATGCGCGTCGAAGTCACCTGCACCGTGGTCACGCCTGTCTTATGCGCGATGGCTTTCACGGTCTGTGGAGATTTTCTGCTTTCCCCGATCACGAGGGTGCTGCCACTCTCCTGGGCGCGTGAGTTACAAATGCGCACTGGAATGTCGCGCTCGATGGCGGGATGCAGCGTTTTCGGATGCAGCACCTTGGCGCCAAAGTAGGCCAGTTCTGCCGCCTCTTCGAATGAGAGGTGTGGCACGGTATGGGCGTGCGCCACCAGTCTCGGGTCTGCAGTTAAGACGCCGGGCACGTCGGTCCAAATTTGAATTTCGTTTGCTTCAAGCGCTGCCCCAATCAAGGCCGCAGTGTAATCGGAACCGCCGCGGCCGAGCGTCGTAGTTTTACCGTCTCGCGTGGAGCCGATGAAACCGCCGAGGACCGGCACGACACCTTGCGCAATCAATGGTTCCAACTGCTGTCGCGCACTGCTGAAAGTTTCCGGCATCAACGGCGTCGCGCAACCGTGCTCTTCATCAGTGATGACGCAACGCCGCGCATCGACCGCCACGCTCGACACCTGATTCTCACGCAACACTGCCGCGAGCATCGCTGCCGATAATCGTTCGCCGTGAGAAACCACGCCGTCCTTTAATTCTTTAAGCCGCCTTCGCGTATCAACGGTTTCGGCTTGCTCGACGCCGGCAACTTCAGTAAGCAACTCGCTGATTTCGAGACGACTGGACGCGACTACTGCGCGCGTCGGTTCGGCTTCAGTTATCAGCAACGACTCGATTACGCGTGTGTGACGTTCAAAATGCTTTTCAAGGGTGGCCAGTGCAGACGCGGCGTCGTCTACTGCCGCCACTCGCACGCTTTCAAGCAGCGCATCGGTGAAGCGTGCCATCGCAGAGACAATTACGACTGGACGCAACTCGCTGCGGGCGGCAACGATGCCGGCGGCGTTCTTGATTGCCGTTGCACCTTCAACGGAGGTGCCACCAAATTTCAGAATCGTCACGTTCATAAAATGCGCGTTAGTCTAACACTTCGCTGGGACCGCAGATCGTCTTTACTGGGACCGCGGGCGTCCCGCCCGCAACCTGCCAGACTCGCTCAACTTTTTGTTGGATCCTCGTCTCACTTTTCGCGCTCCGCGCTCATTGCGGGCGGGACGCCCGCGGTCCCAGTACAGACGGCCCGCAGTCCCAATACGTCCGGCCGATCCCATGATCACACCGCGTGGCCTTTCCACTTACCCCGGCGAAACACCAGCGCACTCACAATCGCTAAACTCGAAAACGCAATCATGATCGCCAGGAACACGCCTCGCGGTCCAAGCCCAAGCGTTTTCGCCAGCACGTAAGCGAGTGGCAGCTCCCATATCCAGAAGACGAAAAGATTAATAACGGTGGGCGTCCAGGTATCGCCCGCGCCGTTGAACGATTGCGTCAGCACCATCCCATACGCATAGAAAAGAAATCCATAGGCGACGATTCGCAGGCAGTCGACTCCGTAAGGCACCACGTTCGGATCGTGTGTGAAGAGTCCGATGATCTGGCGAGCGAACACCACAAAAATCAGACCTACCGAGCCGAGGAAAATTAAGTTGTAAAAACCGGCTTTCCAAACTGCTCGTTCAGCGCGGTCAGGTTTTTTCGCGCCCAAGGCCTGGCCCACCATCGTGGCCGCCGCGTTAGACATCCCCCACGAAGGCAGCAGTGCAAAAAGAATTACGCGAATGCCAATGATGTAACCGGCCACAGCATCAGTGCCGAAGCTCGAAATCGTTCTGACCAGACCGATCCAACTCGCCATGCCGATGAACACCTGAAAAGTTCCCGTCGCTGACAGACGCAACAGACGCATCATGATCGCGGGCTCTAGCCGCAGATGACGACGCCTGATATCAAATCGTCCGCCCGAACGAATGAGGCGGCTGCACGCATAGAGCGCTCCGGTGCCGCGTCCAATGCTGGTCGCCACAGCGGCACCGACGATCCCCAATTTCGGAAACGGTCCCAAACCAAAAATTAGACACGGACCGAGGAGAATGTTGATGGCGTTTGCCAGCCACAAGACGCGCATCGCGATCGCCGCGTCCCCGGCGCCCCGAAAGATTGCATTGATCATGAAGAGCAGTACTACCGAGGCGTTGCAGGCGAGCATCACGCGTGTGAAACCGGAACCCGTAGCGATCACGGCATCCGACGCGCCCATCAAACCGAGGAGTTTCGGCGCAAGCGGCGCGCCCAGCAGGGCGATGACGCTGGACACGATCAGAGCCAGCGCGATTGCCTGAACAGCTGCGCGTGCGGCTCCTTCCGGGTTCTTCTCACCAATCCGTCTCGCGATAGTCGCGGTCGCCCCGATACTCAAGCCAATCGCCATCGCGTAGACCAGAGTCATCAACGACTCGGTGAGGCCGACCGTGGCCATCGCGTCTGGGCCAAGATACGAAACCCATTTGATGTCGACCACCGCGAAGATGCTCTCCATGCACATCTCGAGCACCATCGGGATTGCGAGCAGAATGATCGAGCGCCCGATTGGACCGGTGGTGTAATCGCGATGAGTGCCGCGCAGCGATTCGCGGATGGCACTCCAGAAACTTTGAGCCTCTGGTGTTATCGAGTCGACCGTCGAGCTTGCTGTTGCAGACAAGCCGTCCGCCGTTGATGAGATTTCAGAATCTGGCATGCGTCGCTCGTATTAGGTCCCTGGTTTACGCTCAGTACTGGCTGCCCACTGCTCACTGCCCACTGCTCACTGCCCACTGCCCACTGCTCACTGCTCACTGCCCACTGCTCACTCCCGCGCCCGGCCAAAGTCATCTTGCAAGCGAACAATATCGTCTTCACCGAGATAGCCGCCGCGTTGCACTTCTATAAAGACAAGCGGCTCGTCACCAGGATTTTCAACGCGGTGGGCTGCCCCCACAGAGATGTCGATCGCCTTGCCAGCGGGCACGAGAATGTCTTCGTCGTCGAGCGTAACTCTCGCTGTGCCCTGTACCACCATCCAGTGCTCGGCGCGCTGCGCGTGCTTTTGATAGCTCAACCGTTTGCCTGGCAGGACTTCAATTCGTTTCACCTTAAAACCCGCTCCTTCATCGAGCACGGTAAACGTGCCCCAGGGTCTGCGATCAAACCGCGGCGAGTTTTCGCTATTAGTTTCAGCCATGTTTTCTCCGTAGACGAATTCGTGAAGCGAACGCAGTGGCGCACCCGCTCCTGATCGCGAATATTTTTGGCGCGTTATTTATAACCGATTACTGGTTGATGCGGCAGTTTTGTAATCAACTTTTTGCCGCTGCGGAGCGTGCTTTCAGGTGAGTACGGTTTTGCCCCCGCTTCTTTTTCCGAGGCTTCAATGTTGGCGCGTAATGCCCGGTGCGTTCAAGGTCAGCCATTGAATAGCCTGTGTCAAACAGCTCGCGCGCAGCGTTGCCGGTATCGATTGCATAGTTAAAAATCCGGCCATCGGTGCGTACGTAGACGGAACCTCGCACGCCCTTCACGTATTGCTCGTTAGTCAACAACGCATAGAGATGACGCCGGCTGGCGAGCGTGCCTTTGGGGAACGAGACAATGAACTCTTGTCCGTCTGGCAGGCGGTAGACGTTGAGTTCCAGTAACACGGTCCGCCGAAAGCTGGGCGCATGGAGTTCAAAGCCGGCCGGCAAACCAAACCGCTGTTTCGACGCTTCGTGAGGAGTTCCGGTAGTCTGCTGTCGGACAGCCGCACTTAGGATCGGATTTTCGGACGCAGTCGCTTTAGCTTCGGCAACGGTGTCGGGCAGGTTTTCAAAAGATGAAGGAATTTCAGCCAGGCATTCGCGGCAAACAGCGCGTAATTTTTCCGAACCGTCGAGCAAGCCTTCACTCATCTGTTTGAGTGTCGCGTGGCCTGTGACGACAGCATCAATCTTCTGGCCTTCGGTCAACTCGGCCCAAAATTGATCGCCGGTGAACGACTTCGACATTTCACGGCGAAGTTTACTGGACGAAGTTTCAAGTTCCAAGTTTCAAGTCAGGATAAGTTTCGAGTTTCGGGTTCCGAGTTCCGAGTGGTGTGCCTGACGATGAGTGGCAACGTAGCCCTCCATGACTGTCGGGCTACTGCCCCGGCGTAGTGGTCTGCCTGACGATGAGTGGCAACGTAGCCCTCCATGACTGTCGGGCTACTGCCCCGGCGTAGACGACGGGCACAAATCGAGTTGGGTAGGCCGGCCTCACTTCACGCTTCACGCTGCAACCCGGGCTGAGCCGTGACGCCGCAGGAGGCGACGCGGCACGGGGCAGTAGCCCGACAGTTATGGAGGGCGACGCTGAGCGCAACTCTCGTGGGAAAAGATCCTGACTTGAAACTTGAAACTCTGAAGCCTTACGCAGTTTGCGCAACCGCGTCTGCCGCCGCGCGCGGCTTCCACACGGCCAGAATCGCGCCGCACAGCAAACACGCGACTAACTGGTAGCCCACGTTGAGTAAATAGAGACCGAGCGGTCTCAATTCAAACACGACGGTCGCCAGTTGCGTGGTGGCGACGAAACCGAGCCAAAGCCAAAAGCCCGTCTGCATACCCCCGACCGCTGACTTTGCGCCGGTGTACTGAACGAAGTGCGCGAGGATGTAGACCAGCACCAGCGAACAGATAAAGGAGAGCAGGTATTCGGTGGCGTGTGTTTGGCTGGCTACCTTTTCAAGCTGGGCGGGCGTCCAGCCAATCAGCGAAATGAACTTGTTGCCAAAGAGCACGCCATACCAGATGCCGCCAAGCATGAAATGCAGAATCGCACAGACAATAACCGCAGGGTAATTAATCTTCATTTGTGTTCTCCTTTTCCGGGGGTAAAGAAGTTTCAAGTCCCAAGTTTCAAGTTAGACCACACGGGGTTGAAGTTGAGCCTGAGGTGCCATTCAGTTTTGGTTGCTCAGGGTTAGTTTACACCGCTTGACCGTAGCGGGCTGCTCGAAAATTGCGCGATGAGAAGCCCAGGTTTTAAGTTCCAAGTTAGACCTAATACCGCTTCCGCGCTAACGTCGCGCGTAGGGACTGCGTCAACTCCTTTGGAGTGCGGTGACCTGTCACCGCTTTTATTTTCGCGGCGGCTTGACGCCGCGGTTCCGAAAATAAGGTTGCGACAGGTCGCAGCCCAGGAAAGCGATGACAGGTCACCGCACTCCAAAGAGTTGACCGTGAACCCCGAATTTTGTGACTCGGAACTTGAAACTTGAACTTGAAACTAATTAATGAAAGTCATGCGAAGGCGCGGCCTCGACAGTGAATGACAGCGCCCGCACAGTTCTCGCCTTGACGGAAAACACGTTGTCCTGATTTTGCAGCTTGCCCGTGATCAGCAGGAACGGGTGGTCGACTAAAACCAAACGATACTTATCGAACAACTGCGGTGTGACGATAACGTTGGCTACCCCCGTTTCGTCTTCCATAGTCAAAAAGACAAATCCTTTTGCGGTGCCCGGCCGCTGCCGCACAATCACCCAGCCCGCGATTGTGATCGCACTGCCGTCGCGCAGTTGCTGCATATCGATGGCCCGACAAACGCCGAGCTTGTTTAACTCCTGACGATGATAAGCAACCGGATGCCGGCCCACCGTTAGGCCGGTGCCGCGAAAGTCGGCGTTCATCCGTTCCGCCCGGGTCATGGGAGTTAAGGGCGAGTTGCCGTCGCGCTCGTGAAGTTCTTCATACAGCTCGCCGGCCGGGCGCGCAACCCGTTCCACCTGCCATAACGCATCGCGACGGTTGGTGTCGGACAGGCATTCCTGCCTGTCTGATGTGGGGATATCCAACTCGCGTAGCATCAGCCTCGACGTTGGACAGGCAGGAATGCCTGTCCTACTTTGTATGAAATTCAGCGCGCCTACCGCCGCCAGTTTTCGTAACTCATCTTTTCGCAGCTCCGGCACACGGTGATGCAAGTCGTCGATACTGACAAACGAACGCTTCATTCGCTCGCGCACCAGCGCCTTCCCCGACTGTTCACTCAAACCTTTCACATACCTCAACCCCAGACGAAGTACTAGATCCTTTCCCCCTTCCCCATTCCCCGCTACCCCTTTGTCCTTCTCTTTTTCGATCGTGCATAACCAATCCGAACACGTCACGTCCACGGGTCTCACGGTCAATCCATGCCTTTGCGCGTCTTTTACCAGCGTGAACGGCTGGTAAAAACCCATCGGCTGGTTATTG
>Ga0070682_100000652_pt1 | contig 21116 bp, 8 predicted proteins | sample KBSC63LmetaG_FD_64668 | JGI IMG/M metagenome (GOLD analysis project Ga0070682, IMG submission 64668) | Corn rhizosphere microbial communities from Kellogg Biological Station, Michigan, USA - KBS C6-3L metaG | ecosystem: Host-associated > Plants > Roots > Rhizosphere | place: USA: Michigan...
AGCTGCAGCAATCCCGGAGCCTCCGACGCTGACGTGGCCCTGTGCGTCGGCTTCGATTCGGCCCAGGCTTACTGCAGCTGGGTCGGAGGCCGGCTCCCGTCGCTACCAGAGTGGTTGCTCGCCGCGCGCGGACCGAGCGTTCGGCGCTTCCCGTGGGGAGATGCCATGGCAACTTGCGCGCAACATCCGGGCGCCAAGGCCCCGCCAGGGCAGCTTCTGAGCCGTGAAGACGCAGAGTTCCAGCACAAGAACGGCTACTGCGGCGTCGGGGCGGACGGGCTGCTTCGGACCGGCGAACACCCGACGGGAGCTTCCGTTTCCGGCGTGGAGGACGTCCTGCTGAGCGGAGGCGAGCTCGTGCGAGGCGACGACGCCAGCGTGCTTTCGGTGTGCTTGTCCGAAAAGAGCGGCTGTGTCGTCTTCGGCCTGGTGCCGGGTGCGATCGACGCCGTGGAAAGCGTCGGGCCACCCGCGAAAACGGCCCACGCGCCAGCGGCAACGGTTTCCCATCCCTACGGCTTCCGCTGCGTCAAGACCGAGGAGGCTCGCTGATGTCCACCTTCGCGAAGCGCTTGAGTGCATGGTTTGTCCCGCTCTCCCTCCTCACCGGTTGCACGGGCGAGGTGGCGACGCAGCCCTTGGGAACGGAGCGAGCTGCCGAGTCAGCCATTCCGGACTCGGGCTTCGTGCCTTACCCAATCAAGTACAACAATCAGTTCCAGCCAGTGCTCGGGAATTCGGGTCAGTATCTGCCGGGATGGGACGGTAGCGTCGCCGATCTGATCGCGGCGGACGCGTACGCGCTCTGCACCCTCTCCGGTGACTATGAGTCGAACAACTTGTTCAATGACTATCCGGAACCTGTCAACGACCTCTATTTGGAATACCTGCACGCCAAGATGGGTGAGGTCATCTGCGCGATAACTCCCGACCCGAATAAGACTGAATACAATTGGTGGTACAACCGCTCCCAAGAGCAGTGCAATATCGATCCCCGCTCCGGAAAGTTCTCGAAAATCGACGATTTCACGCGCGATCCGGGAGGGTACGGGAGCCTCTACAGCGACCTTGGCCAGCTCGCCCAATGGGGACTCAGCGGCAACTCGAGCGTCATGGAAAGCGCCCGGAGATTCGCGGCCCTAGAGATTAACGCCGCGGACGTGAACCTGTGCATGGCCCAATACATGCGTGAGCAGGTCAATGGCGGGCAGTCGCTCTTCACCACGTCCACTGACCTCACGGAGATTCTTGCTCTGATTCGCGAAAGGGCTCAGCTGTCCAGCGTCTCCTTCGGGCTCCTCGCGAAGATTGCATCGTCCGACGCAGGCGGGAGCGAGCCTACGAGTATCACCAACGCGGAGAACGACTGGATGGTTCTCGTGCGCCGCTGGCTGCGTGACGTTGCGACACCCGAGGAACTGGCCCGAATCGGTGAGGACTTTGCGACCGCCGTGCGACTCTCGATGCAGAGTACGCGGGACCTGGCCGCGGTGCTGCAGCGCTCGGCCGGGCAGAGACCCGTCGGCGTAAGCGGCACGTCGCGCACGCAGCGAGACTGGGGCGTCGAGCAGCCCCGCATCCGCCTGATGAACCTCCTTTACGGTGGCGACCCCCTCGGGAACGTGAACGGCGACTCGACACACGGCCGCGGCTTCGGCGGGGCGATCAGGCGCGGGGGCGCCGCGCCGTTCGTATCCGTCGACATGCGGGACCCGCGCTTGGGCACGCTGATCGGTTTGGCTCGCGCGGCGGACGCGCTCGACATCAGGCTCAACGTCGGCGCGACGGGACCCCACGCGTTCGACGTCGAGACGAGCGCAGAGCGCCTGTACCAATCGATTGAAGTCGGGCTTCGTGTCACCAAGTGTCACATCGAAAACCCGCAAGCCATATGCGACCCGGTGGCGATCCGGAATTCGTTGCCCGGTATCGACTCGTTCCATGACTACGACGTCTGGCAGAAGCACCTCATCGAGCCGGCAACCACCGTGACGCTCATGCAGGCGTTTGCAGAAGCGTTCGCTGAACTGGAGACGACGGCGTTGAATTTGGACCCCGGCCAGTTCGACGGGGTCATGCACCTCATCGGCCATCACGGCAGCACGAGCATTGACGGCAGCCAGTGGGTTCACATTGACCAAAACTTCGGTGTTGCTCCCCTCGCGGGTCACGAGCTCGGGGCAGACTACGCGCGGTTGTACTATTTGCCGGAGTCTCTGGTCTTGGATGCCAGTCCGTACGATCAGGGATTCGCCGCCTATGGGCCGAACTCGGACGCTTGGGACAACTTGCGCCAGCTCGGCGCGGTGCCGGCACTTTCGTTCGTTCGCGAGGCGCTCGTGGAAGGCAGCAGCACCGATGGGGGACCGGCGAGCTTCTTCGCGGCTGCGGCCGACGTTCTGCCAGAAATCGAACGCGAAATTGGGCCGCGCTCGGTCATCATCCGGCCCGAGCTCGAGGTCGTCGCTTCCTCCTGCCCCGGGGGCGGAACGTGTCAGTACCTGCAGGGCAAGTACGGAACGGACGGGTACCTGTATCGGGTGAGCAGCACGACGCACGGCGACGATCCGCTCGATGAGCTCGTGACCGCTCCGTACAGCCCACAGCTGCAAGCGGTGGCTGTCGATCCCCACACGGTTGGATTCGACGGTGTGTCGCGCCAAGATCTTGATTCGTACGCGACAGTCGATGCCGACACCGTCGCGTTTCCCGGCTATGGCGACGGCTATGAAAAACGAGATTTCTCGTACGAATCTCCCGACGGTCAACTCGAACGCCAGCTCTTGAAGGGGGTCGATCCGAACGGCAATGCTGGCGATCACCTCTATATGACGTTGGCCGCCAATCGGCTCAACCCCTGGGAGTCTCTTCAGCAGAGTTTTGGGGGCGAGCTCAATGCAATGGCCGAGAAATTGATGCGGGTGCTACCAGGCGACTGGTCGCGACCGGCCTTCGACGCGTTCGGATTGCCGGCCGACTGGGTGCCGCCGGCAGACGCGTCCCTCGTCGGAGGGAACCCTGGCGAGCAGAGCTACACCTATTACCTCGGGGTAGCGAAGCAGGCAGCGCAAGAGGCAACAACCGCGGTGCAAAGCGCGATCGACAACCTCGTCCTCGAAACCGAAGAGCAAGTGGATCTCGACGCGGCCGAACAGCGTGCTCAGACCATCGCCGGCATCGAGACAGCCGCGATCTGCGGCAAGAGCGAGAGTTGCGTAGACATTCAGGTTCAGCCGACGACCGCGTGGTTGCCGAACCTTGGCGACTGCTCCGCGGATGATCTCGGCACCCCCCTAGCAGGGGACGCTCAGGCGATGTGCGAGGCCGCCATGTCGGCCCGTGACGCGGTCATTCCCTCGATGCGGGTGACGAACGTGGCTTATGCCGCATTCATCGACAAGTCCCCCTCGTTTAGTGAGTACTCCGGCAGTGAGCTCCAGGGTCTTTTCGTCCGCCAGTGGAACTCGATGAATAAGGTGGCGCTGGCGGACAAGTCCTTCTTGTCTCAGGCACGCGCCTTGGGAACCGAGATCGAGGCCGTGGACGCCCAGCTCGCTCAGGCACTGGACCAGAAGAACCAAGCCCAAGCGGAAATTGACGATGCCATCGCCGCGCTGGACGCGGAAGCTCTGGGCATTACAGGGCAGATCGCAGCGCTGGAGTACGACAAGGCAAAGCTCGCAAACGCCGTTGGTGAGGCATACGACAAGATGAACCGTGAGTGCAGCAACGATGCATTGGTCAGCGCGTACTACGCGGGCAAGAGTTATACGAATGTGGGGGTTTTCATTCAGGGCGACCTGCACAATCACGGCTATCATTGGGACATTGGGACGCCCGATTCGAAATCGTGGAGCCCCGGCCCCATGTACGCGCAGGGCAAGCTCTGCGACGACTCCACGGCGCAGTACAACACCGCGCTGGCGAACCAGGCCGACTTGCAGCTGTCGATCGACGCTCAGGAACATGCCTTGAACGCTCGGACCGATCTGACCGACGAAGAGAAAGCGACGAAAGAACTGGCGAGGACGACGGCGAATTCAACCTACACGGCGGCTCTGGCCTCGGCCGCCTCGACCAAGGAGACTCGCTGGGCCCAAGTCATGGGCTCGCTGTCGGAACTGCAGGCTGGAGTTGGTGAAGTCCTAGCCTCGATTGCCGACTTCGCTCAGCTCGGGCAGAAGCTAGACGGGGTCAAAGCCCAGGAGGCGCTCGAAACGGACCTTGCCCAGAAACACGCCGATGCGCGTTTCGGGATCCAGCGTAAGTTCCGCAGCTATGACATGTGGCGAGCACGAGCGTTGCTCGAGAGCGCGCGGCGATTGGCCGTGGCTGCACGGCGGGCCGTGGAATCCCACTTCGTCGTCGATTTGTCCGAGCTTTCGGCCACGCAGGCCTTCGTCGAATCGCCGGCGCTGTGGGCCGACGAGATTTACGGTTCGGACCTCGATGCACCGTCCGTTGTCGGCCTGAGCGCCGCCCCGAAGGCGGCTGGCGCCATCTACCCCAACAAGCTCATCGACTACGTCGAAAACCTCGAGCGCTTCGTCCAGGGCTACACGGTGTCGTATCCGACCTCGCTCGCCGAACCGGATACCGAGGTCTTGACCTTGCCCGGTCCGGACGCACGCGCGACGATCGGCGAGGACGCGGAGGGTGGAGCGATCGAGATCGTTTCCCCGACGTCCACAGGCTGGACCTTCTACTGTCCTGACGCGGGAGCATGGCTGCCGAATCCTGGCGTCGGCGAGCAGCCGCTCGTTGACACGGTCGACACCCTGTGCGGCGTCGATCCGCCGAAGGCTCCGACGCGGGCTCGTTACGTGTTCTCGCTGGACCCGTGGGGCCGGCTCGGCGGGGCCATCGCGATCGACCCGCTCAAGGAACGTCACAACGTCCGGTGGACGCGTCTTGCCGTGAACCTCGTTGGCACTGGCATCCGAGATTGTCAGCGCGCAGGGGATCCTTCGGCCTGCTACGCGGAGCCGTTCCTGCGTTACGACCTCGAGCACGTTGGACCGGCGTGGACGACCAACTACGCCGAGGAATGGCGCGCGTTCAACCTTCCGACGGCGCTGATCGAGAGTGCGAAAGCTCTCGCAACCGAAGAGTGGCTGGATCCGCTGACGAACAGCTGGAGCACTTCGCTCGTCGCAAACGCCGCCCGCACGGAGTTTTTCGGTCGCTCGGTGGGCGGCTCCTACACGCTCGAGCTCGAGCTCGGTCCGGAAGTAAGGCTGAGCCGCATCGAGCGGGTCCAGATACTCGAGCAAACCGAGTATTGGGTGCGGCAGCACTGACGGAGGTCCCTTGGTCGCTCGCAAGCAACGAGTTGGGCAAGCGCGTCCGATGCTCGGTCATCTTTCCGCCTGCGCGCTTCTTTCCTGGGCGGGTGTTGCCATGGCCTGTTCGGGCAAGAGTCGGTCGGACGGCATCGGGGCGCCCGGGGGAAGGTCGAGTGCCACTGGGGCGAGCGCCGGTACGGGTGGAACGAAGGGCGGTTCCGAAAATCAAAGCGGAGCCTCACAGCAACCGGAGACGGGTGAAGGCGGGTCGGGAAGCGTGTCCGGGACGACGAGTGCCGGCGGGTCGAGCGGCGCGGGCGCTGCTACCGCGGGGAGATCGTCAGGAGGGACCAGCAACGCGGGCCGTGGCGCCGCGGCGCAAGGTGGTGGGGGCGGTGCTGCTACGGGCGGCCAAGCTGCTACAGGTGGCCAAATCCCGTCGAACGCCGGGGCTCTCAACGGCGAGGGCGCAGCTGCCGGTAGCGACGGTTCGGAGCCGACCACCGCGTGTCATCCCGATTGCGGCTCTCACAAATGGGCATGCTGGCCGATGCCGAACGAGCCCGGAAGCGGACTGCCGAACGAGGCGAGCTACACCGTGTCGGAGGATACCGTCGTAGACAACGTCACGTGTTTGGAATGGCAGAAGGTGGCACCGGAGGTAGTCACGACGGAGAATCTGTACGACTGGCCCGCAGCGATCGACTACTGCGACGAGCTGACGGTCGGGGGACAGAGCGACTGGCGGCTGCCGACCCGTATTGAGCTCGTCAGTATCGCCCAATTCTCGGATCCTCAGGGTGTCGACGCGAACGTATTTCCGGGCCCCTACGCGTCCACCGTTTGGACGTCCTCAGTCTGGGCGACCAGCACGCAGGACTCGCCGGGAGACGGCATAGCGTGGACGTTACTCACTGGGTCCAAGTCGGTGACCAGCACTCTCCAGCGGCGTGTCCAAGGGGTTCGTTGTGTCCGCGGCGGTGGGACGGGCGAGGGGCCACGTGACCTAGCGGTGGCACCGGAGAACCTGTACGCGGAGGTCGCCTCAGGTGAGATCAAGGATAGCTATACGGGTCTTGTCTGGCAGCAAGACCAATCCGCCTCGGAGATGCCCTACGAAGACTCCGCCGCGTACTGTGGGTCGCTCGTGCTCGGGAGCCACTCGTGGCGCCTCCCGAGTGGTCAAGAGCTCCAGACGCTCGTCGATGAATCCAAGGCGCTCGGCCTCATCAATCTGGACGTGTTTCCGTCCATCAAATACGACACCAAGTATTGGGGGGCTCAGCCACCGTCCGATGAGGTGACTGGCGACCGAATCAGCGTCGAATTCGCGTCGGGCAACCTCTACTTCCAAGACGAGACGGGCGAAGTGGGCTCGGTCAAGTGTGTCCGGTAGCAGCACCAGCGAGTTAGCCATGAAAGCCAAGAAGCGTGTGAGGCGGAGCGGACCGAACCTTTCCTGGTTCCGAAAGCGCTCGGACGCGGTGGCCGCGGTGGTGCTTCCGCTCTTCATCTCGGCGACGCTGTACCCTTCGGTCGCGGCCGCGCAGGCCACGCACCATTCCGACGCCGACTTGCTTTCGGCGAGTGAGGCGCGTGATGCGCTCGTCCATGAGCCTGAGCTTGCAGCGCCCTCGGGCGAACCCCGCCCTGCCGCGTCCTTGCTGGAGTCCCCCGCACCGAATCCAACGTACTCCCGGCAGTCGCTGCCCGGCTCGGCGCGCACGCAGCGCGCAGTGCTGCCTGAAGCGACCACTTCGAGCGCATCGGGAGCGGGTACTTCGACGGGCGCTCCGGCGCGACCCACGACGCCGGGCCCGAGCACGGGCGGCAGTGGCGAGATCTCGGCTCAGGCCATTTCGCTGCCGAGCGGTGCCGGGACAATGGGCGGCATGGGTGAGAGCTTCAGCGCACAGCTCACCACGGGCGTCGCTCTATTCAGCATGCCGGTCGCTCTGCCAGCAGGGCGTGCGGCACTCACCCCTGCGCTGAGTCTCACCTATTCGTCGAGTGGGGGCTACGGTGTCGCTGGTGTCGGTTGGGGCCTCGCGGGTGCCCTTGCCATCGCTCGCCAGAGCGATCGCGGTATCCCCCGCTACGACGATCGCGCCGACTGGCACGCCGAGCAGGATCGCTTCACCTTCGGCGGGCAAGAGCTCGTCCCCGTCTGCAAAGTCGCGAGCGGCGCGTGCGGGGGTGCTCGCCCGGGTGAAGCGATGCCGCCCTGGAGCGATGGCTGGCAGTACTTCCGGCCTCGCGTCGAGGGCGCCTTCCTGCGCTTCTTCTGGTCGCCCGACCACTTGACGTGGCGCATTCAGAGCAAGTCCGGGATGAGCTTCGAGCTCGGAGTGCCGCTCGACGGCTCGGACTACACCGGTGCTCTCGACCGGAACCCCTCGAGCCCGGACGAGATCTATCGCTGGCAGGTCGTTCGACAGTACGACGCGCACGGAAATCCCGACGCGACTCCGCCCGCCCCCACGAACCTGATCGTCTTCCGTTACCTACAAGACGGAAATCTCTCTTCGCTCTCCGACATCTACTACACGCCCCCTGCCAACGAGCCGGGCACGTCGGATCTGTCGAAGTACGCCCACCACGTAGCGATCCGCTACGAGGACCGACCCGATCGGAGCGCGAGCTACCGGAGCGGCTGGTTGATCGAACAGCGCATCCGCCTCGCGGGCCTCGACGTCACGAGCAAACCGTTCCAAGGCGCGGCGAGCTCGCCGCGTGAGCTCGTGCGGCGCTTTCACCTCGGGTACGCGCCCGACACGCATGCTTCGCTGCTCTCGACCTTTGCCGTCGAAGGTCGTTGCGCAAGCGCCGTCGTCGAAGACGAAAGCGGTCAGCTTCCGCCGACGAGCTGCCCGCGCCTTCCACCGTTCTCGCTCGAGTACCAGCGGGTCGGCGGCGACACCGCGTCGATCAAGGACAGCCAAGGTCTCGAATTCGAACGCTTCTCCAGCACGTTGCGCCAGGTCGACGCGAGCCCGCCGCACACGCTCGGCAGCACGGAGAGCCTATCCGGCCTCATCGACGTCAACAGCGACGGCCTGCCCGATGTCGTCGTTACGAGTCCGAACGCGTTCGGTGGGAGCCACGGCGTCTACTTCAACCGCGGTGAATCGGGCGGGAAGCTCCGCTTCGCACCGGTCGAGCGGATGGCCATCAACGGCGTGGGTGGCGTCGACGCCAGCCTCCTGAACCTCGGGAACTCGAACGTCGGCGTGCTCGACCTCGACGGCAACGGAACCGCGGACCTCGTGCACATGCCGATGGTGAAGCGCTATTCCGTCTTCACCCCGGAAAAGCAGGGGAGCGCTTGGGTTTGGCAGGGTCGCAGCATCAACACCGCGTCGGGCCAGGACGTGAAGATCAACTTCGCGCAGGACGCCCGGCGGACGGCCGTCATGGACGTGAACGGCGACGGTCTGGTCGACGTCGTGGTTGCGAGCGCGACCGAATACCAGACCTTCTTTGCGCTCGGGCGCTATCCTGGCGGCGACGGTCAGTTCGGTCAGGCCCACTGGACGGGCAGCGACACGGCCCAGCTCTCGAACGACCCCGTCACGACCTGCATGCCGTGGAGCGCCGAGGGCGCGCGCCTCGGCGATTCGGACGTGCACGTGGGCGACCTTAACGGCGACGGTCTGCCCGATCTCGTGCGCCTGCGCTCCGGACAGATCCTCTATTGGCCGGGTCGCGGTAACGGATTCTGGGGAACCGGCGAGCGCGACGCCTGTAAGGCGGGAACGCTCGGGCAAAGCCAGCACATCGAGATGGCGAACGCGCCGCACTATGGCACTGCGGAGCCGGGGACCCTGGAGCTTGCGGACGTCAACGGCGACGGCCTAGCCGACGTGGTCGAGATTCGCGCCGACGCCGTCGATGTCTACCTCAACGAGAACGGACTCGGCTTCACCGAGCGCGTGACGCTCGGGGACGTGCCGTTCCGGCCGAACAACTCGAACCCGGTGCGCCTGACCGACATCAATGGCTCGGGCTCGGCCGATTTATTGTGGGGAACGGGTCGCGAGTACCGCTACATCGATCTCACGGACGGCATTCGCCCGTACCTGCTGACGAAGATCCATAACGGACTCGGCAAGACGACCGAGCTCGATTACCGCTCCTCGGCCGCGTTGATGGTCGACGCCGCCGACACGGGTGAGCCCTGGTCGAGCGTTGCGCCGCTGTCGACGCCGGTCGTCGTGAGGACCATCGTCCGTGACAATCTCGAGCGGGTTGGCCGCGCCGGCGGGAGCTACGTCACCGAATACACGTACCGGGATCCGGTGTTCGAGGGCAGGCAGCGCGAGTTTCGGGGGTTCCGTAGTGCGGAAACCCGGCAGCTCGGCGACACGCACAGTCCGACCTCGATCACACGCTCGACCCATCTTTTGGGCGAATGCGACGCAGCCCAAAACGATCTCGACGGCTGCTCGTTGGCGGAGCGCTGGCGCGACAACTGGCGCGAGCCGCTCAAGGGGCTGCCGGTTCTGTCGGAGACGCTCGACGAGCATGGCGTCTACCTTGCGACCGAGCACAAGAGCTACGAGCTCCGCCAGCTCTACACGGGCCGCGACGGCCGGCGCGTCAGTGTGGCGGTGCCGGTCGGCCAGCAAGCCTTCCGCTACGACACGGTGGCGTTCGACGGCTCAGCCAGCACCGTCTCGTTGGACGAGCTCACCGTCAACCTCGACGGCGTCCAGCAATCAGAAGCCCGCCCGATCACGCGCAGAGCCAGCCAGGGCACCGTTCGCACCGAGAGCACGAGCGAGCAAGACGATTTCGGCAACATCACCACCACGACGAGCTTCGGTTGCGTCGATGGGTGCGACACCGCCGACGAAGCGATCATTTCACAGACCACGACCGAGCGTGTGCCGGGCGACACGTCGGGCTGGCTGTTCCGACCGACGGAGAGTCTCGTCAGAGGCAGCGTCCACACCGCGGCGCGCCACCAGGCTCGCAAGGAGTACGACGCGCGGGGCGACCTGACGCGCTCGTTCGCGACGCTCACGGGTACGCTGCCACTCGATCGTTTCCACGAGTCGAACGCCGCAATTGCTCCCGCTCCGCCCGATGCTTCCGGCGGGATCGGCGCGTCGGTGGAGATCGAGACTTCGTTCTTCGAACACGACGATTTCGGCAACGTCATCGCGGCGCGCGCGCCCGTGAATGACTGCCGCAGCGTCAGCTTTGCCGACGACTACGCGGATCTGCCGATTGTAGAGACGACCTTCGGCGGGAACGTCGCCGCCGACGGGTGCGGCGAGCGTGCCTTCGTCACTCGCGCTTCCTACGACCGCGGCCTCTCGCTCGTCCTCACGAACACCAGCATTACCGGGCAGCCCTCGCTCTACGAATACGACAGTTTCGGCCGGATCGTCGCGGAAACGAACGCCGATCCGGCCAATCCCGGACAGCTCGCGAGCCTGCCTTCGGCAACCTACGAGTACGTCGTACCCAAGGACTGGACCGTCGCGCCCTACACGGTGCTCGTCACCCGCACACAAGACGGCGCGACCCCGAACGACCCCGAGTATCACGAGACTTTCCAGTATGGGGATGGCCTTGGCCGGGGGATCGTCGCCCTCTCGGAGGCCGATCCTACGGCTGGCGACGGCGGCGGCTTCGTTGCGGGCGGAGAGACCGACTACACGAGCAAGGGCGAGGCGCTGCACGTTTTCGAGAGTCACTTCTGGAGCGGCGATCCCGCCGCGTACCCGCTCGGTGCCGTGCTGCCATTGCAGTCGACGAGCCAAGCCTACGATGCGTTTGGCCGCGTCGCTGAAGCCTACGGCCTCGACGGCCGCATCAAGCTAGCGAACAAATACCACGCCCTGAGCGCCGACCGCTGGGACGCGGGCGACCTTACCCCGGGACCTCATCAAGGGTCCTTCGGAACGGTGCGTGCGGACGGGCACGGTCGGCAAGTAGAGGCGATTGAGCGCCTGCACGCGGGCGACGTGCTCGAAGAGCGCCGGCAGCTGAGCGAGTATCTCCCCACGGGTGAGCTCCTCCGCGTCATCCAGCGCCGCGCCGGGTCGGCGGACGTCGTGCGTTGGCTGCGATACGACTCGCTGGGCCGGCTCGTGCTCAACGTCGAGCCCAACACGTCGGTCGGGTTCAACGCCGATCCCGACACCAACCCTTCGAGCCTCAAAGCCTTACGCTACGCGTACAACGATGCAGGTGAGTTGGTCGGTACGTCCGACGCCCGTGGCTGCGGGGTCAACTACTATTACGACTCGGCGGGTCGCCTCGTCGCCGAGGACTATTCACCGTGCCTGGATAGCCAAGCAGCGTACAGCGCGCCGGATTTTTCGGCGCGAACGGGGATCGAGGTTCTCTACCGTTACGACGTCGCCGATCCCGACATCGGCACGATCGCAGATGCAGCCGGACGCACGTTAGACGTCGATACCGCCCTCCTCTGGGGGCGTTTCACGTCGGCTTCGGACCTCGGTCAGAAATCTGTATTCAGCTACGACGCGCTAGGCAGACCCAAAGGTCACGCCCGCCGCATGGTCAAGCCGGGCGTCCCGTCGGCTGCGCTTGCCGACCGCTACGCTCCGCGCTGGTACGTCCAGGAGACTGAGCTCGACGCTGCCGACCGCCCACGCCAGGTGTCGACGGGAGCGTCGAGCAGTGCGCTTACGGGCACGGACGGGCGGAGCGTGCTCGAGAGCGAGTACACGGCGCGTGGGCTCGTCAAGAGAACGACGAGCAGCTACGGGACGTTGCTCCAGAGCCGCACCACCGACGCAAACGGTTTGGTCCGTGACATGACGTTCGGCGACGCGGCCGCGACGACGCGAACCTACGGTTACGACGAAAACCATCGTCTCGCGAGCGTCCAGACTTATCGTGGCACGCCTGCGGTCTGGAGCAATCCGAGCCTTGGTACACCCGCCTCCGCCGAGCCCACCCAGCAGCTCCTGCTCGAAGACCACGACTTAATCTACGACGCTGCCGACAACATCACCGAGATCCGGGACTATCGCATCCCCGAGGATTGGCCGGCAGCAGCGAAGCCGGTAACGCGCAAGTTCGAGTATGATGACCTCTACAGGCTCACGCGAGCCAGCTACGAGTACGCGGGTGGAGCGGACGCGTGGAAGTCGCCGTTTGCGGCAGAGAATGCGGGACTGAGCACGGTGGCGGGCGAGCCGAAGCCGAGCCCCCACACGGACTTTGCCCAACGCGTGCTCGAGCAGCAGTACGAGTACGATTACCTCGGGAATACGCAGCAGACCAGCGACGACGGGCAGGGTTTCTTCGATCGTTCGCTCGGCGCGGTGGAAAATGGCGCCGCGAACGCGGGACCGCATCAGCTCCAGAGCGCTTCGAATCGGAGTCTCGCACCGAGCTCGTCGCGAAAGGGCGATCTCGATGCCGGCTATGACGCTTCAGGCAATCTGACGAATTTGATCGTCCGCCGCGACGGGCCGTGTCTACCGCAGGGCAGCTCGTGCTGGCAGCGCTTTAACTACGAGTGGGACGAGCTTGGCCGGCTCGGTCATGCCCGGCGCTGGGATCTTGCTGCCGCGGCACCGAACGAGCGAGCCGCGTACGGCGACCTAACCGACCCTTTGCCGAGCCGTGCGCCGGACGCCGAGCTTCGGTACGCGTACGATGCCGGCGGCCAGCGCGTGTTGAAGACCGCGGTGGATCCCGCGAGCAACGAGCGCCACACCGTCTACGTCTTCGGAACTCTGGAGCTCCGGAGGAGCGGGTTCGAAGGTGGCGATTACGAGCTGACGGCAACGACGGAGAACGTGCTGCTCGGTGGCGGCGTGAGTGCACGCGTCGTGTACTCGGAGGAGGATTTGCCGTCGCTGACGAGCGGCGGAAGGCACGTGTTCCTCGAGGTCAGCGATCACCTCGGCTCGAACAGCTTCGTGATCGACCATGCGACGGGGGAGTTGGTCGAAAACGCCACGTACCAGGCCTACGGCTCGACGGAGAGCAACTACCGGCCAGAGCGCTGGGGGAGCTTCCGGGAGCCCGTCAAGTTCAGCGGGAAGGAAGAGGACGTCGAAGTCGGGCTCGCGTACTTCGGTGCTCGTTATCTGTCGCTAGGTCTCGGGCGCTGGATGAGCCCGGACCTCGTCACGCTGCACGATCTCAAGGGGGATCCGAACCCGTACGCGTACGCGCACGGGCGGCCCATCGTCGCCATCGATCCCGACGGGAACTTCGCCTTCCTCGCTGTGTTCCTGATCTCGATCATCGTCAGCGTCGTCGTCAACGTCGCAGTCCAGTCGAACGATGTCGGCTTCGAGAACATCAGTTGGGGTGGCGTCGCATCCGCAGCCGTGGCCGGAGCCGCCGGAAGCGTGGTGGGGGGGCCGCTGGGAAGCCTCGTGGGTACTGCTTTGGCACCCGCTTTGGGTGCCGTAGGGGCAGGTATTTTAGGCGCCGGCTTGGGCAGTGCCGCAGGGTCAGGCGCCGCATACCTCGCGGGCACGGGCACCAACAACGCCCTTGCTCGCGCAGGCGTGTCCGGAATGCACCCGCAGAGCTTGACTTGGCGGGGCGCTGGTTCCGCTGTCGGCTACGGTGCGTTGGGGGGCGCCGTTTCGTATGGGGTGGGCGGGGCCCTCGCGAACAGTGGAGCCGGGCAAAAGCTCACCTCCGCGCTCACCAATGCGTTCGGTCAGCGGGCGGGCGGAGCCGTTGCCGCGGGGATCTACGGGGCAGCGGGCGGCCTGGCGTCTGGAGCCGCGGTGGCGGGTGCGTCGGGCGGGAAGTTCAGCACGGGAACTGCGTTCATGAGTGCCGCCGTGGCTGGGGTTGCCGCCGGAGCTTCGGCGGCCGCGATGAGCAGCCCGCGAACGGATCCAACCAAGGGGCAGTTGAGTGGCAAAGGCGAGAAGCCCGGGGAGTATCTGGCTGGTAAGGCACCAAAACAAGTGACTCCCGGCACGAAGACGCTGGAGGGGCAGTACGTGAACGATCGAGGACGCGTGGAGCCGTGGAAAGCGCACTATGACGAGTACGGCCGCCAAGTCGGCCGTACTGACTACAACGCCGGAAATATCACTCAGGGAATTCCGGATACTCACTACCATACGTATGACTGGACAAATCCCGGTGAAGCTGGGAGGGAAGTACAGCAACATGTCCCTGGCGAATACGATCCCTACCAAAAGTACAAGTGACGATCGGTTCTCGAGCCCGGTCCGCATCAGAAGGGTCGTTCTCGAGCGACAGGAAGGTGAGTTGGTGCTCCTGCTGAAGGTCGTCTTTGAGGCGAACTTGTCAGAAGTGGAATGGCGTTTCAGTGGCGTCAGCCAGCTTCGGTTCCGCGGCGAGACGACAGATTTGTTGGGGATCGTACGTCTTCAGTGTGAGGACATTGCGTCGCAAGGGTGGGAAGGGAAACGGTTTCGAGTCAAAGACTACGAAGAGGAATTCATTTCGTTCTTCTGCGGCGACTTTGGCGAAGTTCCACAATCCTAGGTTGATGACTCCCGTGCGTATTCCGCCGAAGTGACGACGACTCTGCCTTTCGACATGACTACGGCGCCCTCTCTCGCTCAGCGGTCGTCCCGCCGAGCACCCTGCGCGCCCGATCGTGTGATGCTATGCAGTCCGCGTTCACCGTCCGCGCGCGTCGCGTGTCACCGCCAGTCAGGTGCCTGGGCCTCGCGGCCGCTCAAGGTTCGCCGAGCGCACTCCGCCGCGTCTGCAGCGGCGCCCAGCGCTTGGGACCCACGATGGGCACGTCCCTGAAGATGCGGCGAACGCTGGGGCCCTGGGCCCGAACGAGCACGACGCCCGAACCGGGTGCGCGTACGGGAGCCTCCGCGCCGGGCGGCGCTAGCTCGGCGCCGAGCGCCTGAGGTAGGTAGAGCGTCGCCTCGCAACCCAACGAAGTGAGCAGGCTTCGTAGGAGCGCCCCGTCGGCGCCGGGCTGCTCGCCCTCGGTGACTCGCGCATAAACGAGCATGCCCTGAGCGTCGATTCCGAGCGCCGCCACCGCCCCAATCGCTGATTTCTCGCTCGCAGCGAATCCGTACGTGATGCGCGTCGCGCCCGCATCGGGCGGTTCCCGCCCGATCTGAAACCCCGAGCGCTCGCTGTGCCAGAGCGCAAAGGACATGTCCTTTCGCTCGGCAGGCGTCCGGAACTCGATGATGCGATGCGGGTCGGTTTCCCCCGCCTCGGGAGCCCGCACCTGGCGCGGATCCAGCTTGATCAGGCCGACGCTCGTGCTGGGACGTGCTGCGTCGGGTCGCACGCGCGTCGTCGCAATCGCCGGAGGCCAACCGTGCTGCTCGAGCCCTTGAATGCGCCACGCGCCTTCGCCGGGTTGCGCCGGTTCGACGGCGGTCGGAACCGGGTCGCCGGGGAGCACAGGGCGCAGCGTGAGGTAAAAGAAATCCCGTTGCTCCGTGCCGATGTAGCGCGGGAAGTTCATGAGAGCCATCTGGCGGAACATGCGCCGCCCGATGAACTCCCAGCCATCCATGCCCGGCAGCGGCCCGCGCGCTTCCCACATGTCGTCGAGACGATGCTTGATTGGCGGGATCTTTCCGGTCGGAGCTGCGCGATAAAACTCGAGCCCGGTGTGGCCCGCGTTCATGTCGAGGTGCACACCGTACACGCAGCGCGCCTGCTGCATCGCGAGCCCGAGCACGTCGGGGTCGACGCTCGTGCCGTAGAAATACCCGATGAAGCCCTCTTTGGTCATGCAGAGGCCGCTTCGCACCGTGCGCGTTTCCTGGGTCCAGCCGGGGGGAACTCCGCCCCACCAATACCGGTGATACGGGTTCACCTTCTCGTCGACGATGAGAGCCGTGAGGTTCTGCCGGAACGAGCGCATGTCCTTCGGGATCGGCGCGCTCTCGGGCCAGGTCCCGAAGCCGGTCGAGCCGTCGTTCATGAGCGCGATGGTCGCGCCGTACGGCTTGGGAGGCAGGTAAACGACGCGGTCGGCCATCATGCCGAACTCGCCGTGCATCGCCTGGAAACCCCCGTTCACGGCGCCAAGTAGGCGTCCCATCACTTCCGGACGGCGTGGCACCTCGCCCGGTCCGGTCTCGCCGGTGGCGCTCTTTGGTTCGACCGTCCCGCTCACGGGGTGAAGCTCGACCTGCCTCGGGTCCCAGACCGTCACCAAGATCTGCGAATAGATGTGCTTGTGGTCGGTGCGGATGAACGAGAACACGAATGGTGTCGGCGCCCCCGGATTCCTCCCGACGAAAGGATCGTTGTCGAGCTGGACCCACTTGCCTTCACCCTTGAGCGCGGGGCTGATCATCGGCTCCATGGGAGCGGGGGGCCAGCCGGTCTCGGGGTCGGTCGCGTCACTCGTCGGCGCGGCATAGAGATCGCCGAGCTCTTCTGCGACCGCCTTGTTCGCGTCCTTGCCCGAGACGGTGCTCACGATGTCATCGAGCTCGTCCGTCGCCGTGAAAGCGACGGCCTTGAGCAGCTGCATGTTGCGGTCGCCGAACCAGGGTAGGGCGCGCACCCGATCGACGGCCCACGTGAGCAGATTGCCGGGACGCGCTTTGCGCGGCGTCGTTTCGATCGCGTAGTGATCGTGGTTGTCCGAGGGGCGATCGGTCGAAACCTTCACTTGGTGCGCGTCGGCGTCGATCACGAGCGCGTGATCGGTGAAGCCGAGCGCGACGTGATCCGCGGGCGGATCGAGCTTGAAGAACCTGCGACCGACGCCCTCGAAACGCCCCGTCTCTTGCAGGTTCGTGAGGCCGTTTTGGATGCGGCGTGGGAGCGTCCATTCCTTGCCGACCGGGCGCGGCTCGCCCGCGAGGTTCGCGAGCTGCACGGCGAAGACCTTGCCCTCTTGCGCGACGGTCCACGCGGCTCGCTCGTGGTTGACGACCAAGGTTTGCTCGTCGGCGGCGGAGGTGTCGGTGATGTTCCACGCGTGCGAGAGCTCGAGCAGATTGCCCTCGGGCGAGCGCCGCGCGTCGATGAGGTAGATGTCGGCGGGCTCACCGGGGCGACGGGCGAGCGCGATCGCGCGTTCGTGTCGCGTCACGGCGCCGCGTGGCGTCGGGTCGGGGAGAAAGAGCACCTGGCTCGGATCGGCGCCGAGGCCGAGCTTGCGCAACGCGACGGCGATCGAATGCGCCGGATCGGGTTCGCGCCGCGCCGCCTCGAGCGCCGTGTCGTAGTCATGCAGCCAGAAGCAGAGGACCGCGAAGAGCGGCAGCGGCCGTCCCACTGCGGCGAGGCGCCGGCCGAACGGCCCGAACGACGTTCGGAGCGGCAGCTGCGGGATTTCCTGAGCGGACATCGAGGTTCCGGCACCTTTCGCCTATCACCTCAGACGGAGCCGGCCCATTTTCCAGGTTACCAACCACGTTGGCACGGCTTCAGCCAACTGAATTGGCACTGGTCCAGGGTGTGGATAGTAACTATCTGGAACAACTAGCTTTTACGACGCGGTCCGGCCGGCACGGCGCGTGCTACGTTAACCCTGGTTTTCCCCATGGCACCCCGCACGCTGCGCCGCTTCCTGCTCGGGGCAGTCCTGTTTGCGGGCTGCTACTCCCCGACGTTGCCGCTGCCGCCGCCGGTGAAACCCGAGATCTCGATGACGGAGACCGGGGCCTATCACCTGAAGGGCGGAGTGTTGCCGAACGCGCAGGTCTCGGCGCTGAACGAGCGCAACTACATCATGGACGGCCAGCAATCGGATCACGTTGGCGCGTACTCGTTCGACCTCAAGGACGGGCAGCCGGGCGACACGATCGAGCTCTGGTATCGCTACGCGAACGACCTCAGCTCGGCGACGGTGTTCGCACTCCCGGATCTCAGCGCCAAGGGCGGGGCGGGCGGCATGTCGTCGGGTGCCGGTGCGGGCGGGAGCCCTGGCGGCGCAGGCGCAGGCGGGGCAGCGGGCGCTCAGTAGCGAAGCGCGATCGTGAGCGAGCGGGTTGCTCCGCGCTCGACCGAAAACTTCGAGTCTTCCCAGCTGGGCGCGCTGAGCGCCGGCGTGTGGTTGTTGGAGGCGCCGTAGCCCTCGAGCGGGAGCCCCAGCAAATTCCGGTCGAACTTCCGGTTGTCGTTCTCGTCGTGGTGCACCATGACGGCGTACGTTCCGGGCTTCAGGTTGGCGAACGTGCAGGTGGCGCGCGCGCCCGTGACCTTCACGCGCTCCGTGGTCGTGCCCTCCGTCGTGCGCGGAAAGCCCTTGGGGGACGTGTACAGGCGGCAGGCGACCGAGCCCTTGGCGGCGCGGAGCGGGCCGACATTGGCCGTGATCGTCGCGCTTTCCGCAGGCGCCTCCGCGTGCACGGCGCTCGCGGGTAGGAGCACGGAACCAAGGGCAAACGGGACCGCCAATGCGAGATCGCGGAGCGAAAGCAAAGCCATGAGCGGTCGAGTTTAGCAGAGCGAGCGTGCGGCGCCCGGAGCGAACCGCGGAGAGAACGAGCGCGACGCTGAGCTATCGGCTCGGGGTCATCCGCGACTAGAGCCCAGCGCGCGCTGCGTACACGCGCACCTCGTCGGTCCCGTCCTCGAAGCGCCGGACGAGCGGCAGGTGCTCGAAGAAGGCGCGATACCGCGCGACCTCGGCGCCATAGCGCTCGGGATCGGCGAAGAAGCGCCCATACATCACCTTGCCGAAGACCAGGTACTGAAAGCCGTTCGTCGTGTACCAGTCGGGCTCGTGCTCGGTCAGCTGCCCGAATCCCCGCACTTCGAAGCGACTCGGCTCGATGAACGGGCCGTACGACTCGAGCGCGACTTTGGCGCCGGCAGGCAGGTTCGCGGTGATCCACTCGCGTGCCGTCTTCCGTGCTTCCGAGGCTCGGCGCTCGCGCGCTCGTGACCACGTCGTCACGAACGGCTGCACGAGGACTGCAGTCATGAGCACCGGCACGACGGCGCGTTGCCACGGCGGGCGGCCGGCTTCACGGAGGCGGTCCGCGCAGCGAACGATGAGGGTCGCCGCGAGCAAGAAGCAGAAGAAAGTGAGCGGGAGGTACGTGCGGTCGTTACGCACGGTAAAGCCGCTGATGAACGCGAAGTAGAGGACGGGGAAGGCCGCCAGAAACAGCGTCTGCTTGTCGCGCCGCGCGATGCCGACCCCGATCTCGACGGCCGCGAGCGCGTAGACGATGGCCGCCGTCGTGGCCATGTCCGTGAGGTACCAGCCGAAGGCTCCGCCCTCCATGCCCGGATGGCTCCCCGCGTAGTGGCGGCTCTCGAAGCCGAGCTTGCTGATGAAACGCGGGAAGGCGAGCACCGTGATCGGGCTCGTGGCCACGAAAGCGACGATGCTGACGAGCGCGGCCTGGCAGACGAGCTTGCTCGGCGGCGTCACTCTGCCGGCGCGCATCCAATGGGCCAGGGGCAAGAGCAGCGCAACGAAGCCCGCGTTGTACTTGGCGGACGCGGCAAGCCCGATCGCGGCGCCGGACCAGAGGTAATCCTTGGCCGTGCCGCGGGTGAGGACGCGTGTCGTGAACAGCGCAGCGAGCGTAACGAAGAAGGCAGCGGGAGTGTCCGGGGTGACGCTGCGACTCAAGCTCACGTGAATCGGCGAAAGGGCTGCCATCGCGGCGGCAAGGAGCCCCACCGAGGCGCGTCCGGTCGCTTCCTTGCCCCAGAAAAACGTGACGGCGACGCTGCCGAGGCCGAAGAGCACGATCACGCCGCGCGCCCACACTACCGAGCTCGTCAGACCGGCTTTGGTCACACCCATGACCAGAATCACGGGAGGAACGAGATCGTGGCGGCTCGCGAACACACCCGTGAGCTTGCCGAGCCAGTAGTAGACGAGCTGTCCCAAGGCAGTCACGTCGAAGAGCAGCGACGGAATGTTCAGAAAGCGCGTGACGGGCGTGCCGTCGCGCACCATTTTTTGCGCGATTTCGAGGTACTGAGCTTCGTCGGGATTCTCGATGTAGGGGAGGTCCCAACCGAGCCGCGTGCCGCGCAGAACGAGCCCGACGAGCAGCACCAGAGCCAGGGCGAAGAGCTCGCGGCGACCTGGGCGCGTCGGCATGGCGCGGCGGTTTAGGCGATCGTGCGGAGGACGCGACGGCCGTCGCTCGCGTGGTGAACGAGCGGTGATGCCGGAGCGCGCTTGCGTCCGATCGGCAGCCGGCGGCGCTCGAGCACCTCGGCGACGAGATCGTAGTCGGTCGCGCTCGTGACTTTGGCGCGGCAAAGATCGCCAGGCTGTACGGGCCCGCCCGACAGGAACACGGTGCCGTCGATCTCGGGAGCTTGCCCGGGGTGACGGCCCGCCATCACGAGCTCGCTCTCTTCGCTCGCGCCCTCGACGAGCACCTCGAGCTCCTGGCCGATGAGCGCCTTGTTCTTCTTGCGGCTGATCCGGCGCTGGATGCTCATCAGGCGCTTGGCGCGGGCTTCGGCGACGCGCCGGGTCACCTTGCCTTCGAGGTGGAAGGAGCGCGCGGATTCCTCGTCGGAGAAGCGGAAGACGCCCACGCGCTCGAACTCGGCGAAGCGGACGAAGGTGAGGAGCTCCTCGAATTCGGTGTCCGTCTCGCCCGGATGACCGACGATGAACGCGGTGCGGAAGGTGAGCCCTTCGATGCGCTTGCGGAGCCGCTCGACGAGGTCGTAGAGGCGCCGGCCGCCGTGGCCGCGGCGCATGCGGCGGAGCATGCCGTCCGCCGCGTGCTGGAGCGGCATGTCCACGTAAGGAACGACGCGCGGGTGCTCGGCGATCAGCGTGATGAGCTCGTCGTCGAGCTTCTCCGGGTAGAGATAGAAGAGCCGGACCCAGTGCACCCCGCGCACGTCGGCGATGCGCTCGACGAGCTCGGCGAGGGCAGGGGCGCCGCTCGTGTCGCGACCCCAGGC